>SPJK01000872.1_pt1 | contig 38583 bp, 32 predicted proteins | sample 3741771 | NCBI WGS metagenome assembly SPJK01 (sample SAMN10925997, study PRJNA522277) | cold seep metagenome | isolation source: Elba SIP-enriched marine methane seep metagenome, extraction at timepoint T2 | place: Italy: coast of Elba, Mediterranean Sea
CAAGAAAGCCTGGCGCGAAAAGTGGCAGTCGATGAGTGACGAGGAAAAGGCCGCCGTCAAAGCCCGCTGGCGCGAAAAAAGATGGTGGCACGAGAAAGAAGACGAAGAAAATAGCAATGATAACTAACTGATTATTAGATTTTTGCGTTTTTTTCTAAATTTTTCTCCCTTTTTTTAAAGTAATTCCCCTACACGTTCGTCTTCCTATATGAAGGGCAGCTACACATTCGCTGACAAAGAGCGCAATCACTGCTGCCCTCGGATTTCTAACCATTAAAATACACGATCATGCGCGTTGTAGTATTCGCCCTGTCGGTAGTGGCAGGGGTAGTCTTGTTTTTCCTGTTTGCCAAGTTGTTGGTGGCGGGTCTTTTCTTCGCCCTTGGTTTAGCCCTATTCGGTTTCTTTATAAAGAAGCTGCGGCGCTTGCGCTACGGCTACCGTAGCCAGCATTCCGACTGGCCTGACCACTGGACGCGTTACCGTGCCGGCTATCGTTATCCTGCGCTACAACGTTTCGAAGAATGGCAGGACGACGGCCGCCAGCGCTACCGTACCATCACGATTCAATAAGAACCGTGAGAAACTAATCACAAAAATCACTAATAATCATGTGTAGAAAACATCATCACCACCGTGGTGGCCATCATCGTCATGGCCATCGCCACCACCCGCGCTTCGCGGGCCGAGGAATCCCGGTTAATGTTCGGGAATTTGACGACCGATACGAATTGCATTTACTGGCTCCAGGCCGAACCCGTGAAGACTTCACGCTAGAGTTGGCCGACGATCTGATGATCATCAAAGGGGCTGGCGTAACACCCCCTGAAGAGGGGCAATGGCAACGCAAGGAATACCGTCTCGTTTCCTTCGAGCGCAGTTTTGAGCTGTCGGAAAAGATTGATCCCGAAGGCATCAGTGCCGCCTATGAGGCAGGGATTCTACGCGTACAGCTTCCGAAACAGTCTGATCGCGTCACCCAAAGACGTGAGTTGGAAGTAGAATAAGGGTTTACGCAACGTGCTTCACGCAACACGCTCAACATAGTGTGAAGCGTGTTGCACGAAGCGTATAAAATGAATTATCTTCGCGCTCAGAAAAAATCCTTGCAAAATGAGCGTGTCTAAACTAATTTTCTCCTCCCTGTTAATTTGTACTTTCATTGGGCTGACTAGCTGTGGCGGAAACGCCGACGCTAGCGCTGATGAAACGACCGAAGAAGCTACCTCTCCGGTAAATATCGATTCTTTGATGGATGATCAGAACGGCGTTGTTCAGCAACCACCTCGTTCCAGTTATGATTTCAAGGAACAATTTGGTGCCGTCGTATACCAGTATATCCTGATTAAGGAAGCTTTAATAAGTAACGATATTTCAAATCTGCAGGACAACGGACTTGCTTTCGTTACAGCGATCAGTAATGTCGCGACCGAAGAAGTAAATGAAGCCGGGCTACCCATCTTCTCGACCCAGAAAGATGATATGGTCCGGTCATTGAATAAAATGATCAATAGCCAGGACATTGCTGCTGTCCGAGAGAACTTTAAGGATCTATCAATAGCTGTTATCGAGCTACAGAAGACCTTGGGCAGTAATACCCCAGAGGTTTACCTGATGCACTGCCCGACAGCCCTAAATGGCGCTGGCGCTTCCTGGCTCTCCATGGATCAGCAAATTCGCAACCCATACGGCGATCAATCTTGTGGTCAGGTAATGGAGGATCTTACTACGCAAATCCAGTAGTAGGAAGAACTAACCTTCCCTACTCGAAGCAGTCGCTTAGAACCAAGCTTTTAGCCCCAGCTGAAGGTTTCGCCCCGGTGCGCTGACACCAGAGGCGAATGGACGATAGTGTCGGTCAAAGATATTCTCCAGGCCTAGCCGAAGATTAAGGTGCTGCCCAAAACGATAACGGGCATAGGTGCTCACAATCAGCCAGCCGTAAGCGCCGGTATATGCTCCCGTACGGGCATCTACCGGTGTTTGTTCAAGATTATCGGAACTCCCTGTGCGGTCAAAGATTAGCTCAGCACCACTCCCTGCAATGGCTGTTACCGCATAATCTTCCAGGGCTTTTACCCCTTGGAAACGGGAACGTACACTAAACAGCCAGGGACCATCGCGATAGCTAAGGGCAAGCCGGCCGTATAAGGGTGGGATATGATCTAATGGCACTTCTACCTCAGCGCCTCCATCCAATTGAAAAGGTCGCCTTCCTCTGGTATATTGTATATTCCCTTCTAACCGCCAACGTTGGTTTAATCGCCATTCCAGTTGTCCGCTTAGGCCCCACACCCTGGCTTCCGAAGCATTGACATTGGCTTGCACCAATAAGGTGTCGCCACGGCTAACAAAGAAGGTGCTGCCATCCGGTAAAGTGAAATTTTGTCGCACTATTGCATCCTCCAAACGCGTAAAGAAAGCAGTAGCACTTAGGCGAAACCCCGGCCAGAGCCAGCGGCCAATACTAATTTCGGTGGTCAGAGTTCGTTCTGCATCAATCGCTGGATTTGGAACCTGGATAAAGCCATCACTTTCTCGAAATTTAGCGTAATCATCCACATTCGGAGCACGAAAGCCCGTAGCGACATAAGCGCGCATAGCCCAGGCTCCCGGTTGCCAATTGAGGCCCGCCGCCCAGGTGAAGGCAGAAGAGGTGCCGCCAATACCATCGAGGTAAATAGTCGGCCATTCGATCGGGTCATCAGCACCAAAAACAGCCTTCAGTCGCCTATTGCTAGCACGGCCACCCAGTTCAGCAACGAGACTCGAATCGCTATTTTGATACCGATACTGCACATAGGCTCCAAAACTGGTCATCGTACTTCCTTCACTTGGATAGCGGGCATTAACCGCTTCATTGACCTCCCCTGTTTCTATTTGAGTTTGAAAGGCACGCGAAGCGACCTCATTGTGCGTAGCATCGATTCCGTATGACAATTGATGACCGGGACGAATCAACTTTTCTGCATCAATTGTCAAGCTGTGGGCCCAAACATCTACCAAGCTAGTTTCGCGCCATAAGTCTCCGAAACGGCGGTCGTGTCGGTCTTCTTCCCAAAACTGGCTGCCGGCGATCACCCGTACCGCATCCGCCCAGGAGCTTTCGGGCAGTGCTTCCACTGCGACTGACGTCAGCAAGCGAGTTTGCGGGCCATAATACCATTCTGCAAATCGCAATTGACCATTTCGGTATTCGGTCAGCCGGTCGTAGCGAGGAATATCGCTAGAGGTAGACCATTGAAGATTCACATCGATCATCAAGGCATCATTCGCCTCAAAGTGAATTTTCTGGAGTAGGTCCAATTGCGCGTAAGCTGTCCCGACTTGCACATTTGGATCATCGTTAACAAGCACCTGGTCTTCCCCATTGATCCGCTGGGCATATGCTGGGCGCTGTCCAAAGTCGGGGTATTCATTCGGGCGATGATTACCCGCACGTAGGTCACCATAGTGGGCATAGCCGAAGGCTGTATAGGATGCCCATCGTCGGCCTCGATACGTCAAATCCGCTTGTAGATTGGTGGCTTGGCCTGCGCTGGCAAATTGTACACCAGCGGCCCCAGACCATCGACTGATCTCAGGCTCGAGCGTCGGCAAAACTTGTGGGGTACGGGTGCGAAAATGGATCACGCCACCTAAAGCGTCGCTGCCGTAACTAAGCGAACCGGGACCATAAATGACCTCCATTCGCTCCAATGCGCCTTCATCCACCATAATGGCATTCTGCAAATGCCCGCTGCGGAAGATGGCGTTATTCATGCGTACCCCATCAACGACCAATAGTACTCGATTAGCTTCGAAGCCTCGCAAGATGGGGCTACCTCCTCCCAGTTGGCTTTTCTGGACATACACTCCTGCATGCTCCTGTAAAGCATCAATCGTATTCATCGATTGCGTCAATTGTAGAGCGGCCGCATCAACTGTTTCCACAGCGTATGCCATGCGATCGGCCCGCTCGTTTCGGCGTCCAATCACCAAAGCTTCGCCTAGGACGGCAATATCTGGTGTTAGAAAAATGCGATTGATCGAAGCGATCAGCAAGTCTGCCTTTGCCAGAAAAACGGTTTCAAATCCGATATAGGTAATCCCCAAACTATCCACAACGGTGGTTGTCGCCAAGCCTTCAGCATCGGTGTACACCAGTTGGTTTTCGTTGCTTTCAAATATGCTCGCTCCAACCAGTGGCCTGCCTTCTTGATCCAAGACCTGGAGTTGATAAGCCTGGGTAAGTGCTCTATTCCCGATGCATTGCAAGAGAATAAGCCAGATGATGGGTCGGATGAGGTTCATTAGTGGTCAAGTGGTAGCTAGGGTTGTATAGGATATAAACCTACCGCCCGACCAATGCACTGAAATGATTCTCGTAGTGCCTCCTGTTGCTCCTCACTAAGTTCCACCGTACGATTCTGGGTTTTGTATTCGATCCGGATTTTCGCAATTCGATGGAAAGCTAATTTATAATAATAATCCAGGGGAACGGCGCAGGTATGCTGATAGACACGCATATTGATGGTCCGGTCAAAGATTCCCTCATCTGGAATGGTATAAAAGCCAATGACCGAATCATCGTCGAGGAGTAGTTTAACGGTCATCCCCTGTTCAACGGTTTGCAGGCCATACTCCGGTATGAGCACATTCATAAAGAAGCCACTGATGCTGTCCTTTTCCGAAAACACCATCAGCACCTTAGCCTCCTCCACTAGCTTGGGGCCATCAGGTAATTCATAGCGACTGGGAATTAAATAGCCGATGGATACTGGTATTGCCGCTACCGTTCTCAGGCTATCAAAAGAATCAATTTCATCAAAGGAAATGGGGCAAGGCTCGTCCTGTGCCGTTAAGGTTCCTGCCAACAAAGAGAGTAGAATGAAAAGGATATGCTTCATCGAAAATTTTTTACTCCCGCAAAGGTCTTGAATTTCTTTGGATTCCTTCAGGGTAGGGTTCATAGGCCTGCCAATACAACGAATAGCATTCGCTTCATCGTTTCTCAGACACAGAAAAAATGCGGTTGTTCTGTCACTGTTGCGGTCAATGGAGGCTTATATAAAGTAAAGGAGGACACATTGTCTGCCTAATATTCCCGATGCAACGACCATGAAAACTTTCACCACACAAGCCTCTCTCTCTGTTGGGATATTTACCATTATTATCCTAACACTACCCGTGTTTCCTTTTAGTCAGTATTGGAACTGGGCCATTTTGGCGATCAGTATCGGCCTGCTTATCGTTAGCCTTTTAGCACCTGGCAAATCCGAGTCAACTGCTAACCAATGGGGCGTACTTGGATTTGCTCTAATTGGAGGCAGTGCCACTATACATTTGGTAGATTATATCATTCAAAATGGCCAGCTCCCTGCCCAACCACAGTTTCTAATAATATTGCTCACTTGCCTGGCCTTTTTAGTCGGATCGCGATTGCCTTGGCGACATACTCCCATCTGGTCATTACGCTGTCGATTAATACTCCTTAGTTTATCATTCGTTACCATTTTCGTGTTATACCAGGCGAGTCAAGTTGCTTTCAACTATTCTGCCCTCACCGCTGCTCTTTCTTATGCCGACGGCATCGGTAACATCAGTCAAATTGCCATGTTCGCCAGCCTCCTACTCGTGCTGTTGTTTCGATTGGCCAGGCGAGATGGAGAATTGATCATAGGTACAGGCATGGCCGTTGTATTGGGCTTGATTTTGTCCTCCAAAATGCTACTGCTTGTTGCTGGCGTACTCGGGTTCGATCGCCTAACTAGGTCATTTTCTACTCGTCGCCGTGCAGTAAGTTTTGCCGGCCTCATCGTTTGTGCAAGTCTGGCTGTCCTCGTGATTCAGCCGAGCTTCCTCGCTGGTCGAATCAACCTCGCCTTGGTTGCGATGAAAGCCTGGGATCCCACCTTGCTATTTGGGCTTGGCCCGGGTGGGTATGAGGCTTTTATCAATCAGGCCTTCCTGGCGGGTTTTGCTGAAAACAGCATTGGCGAGGTCAATCATCTCGCGTTCAATGATTTCATTCAGGTATTGATCGAACTGGGTTATCCTGGCTTGCTTGGTTTGGGCTTAATACTGGCTAGCATCTTGCAGCAGCAACAATTTGGTGTGGCCGTCGGCATCGGCATCATCTTAGGTTTCATGTTTCCATTGCAATACATCGAATCGAGCGTACTCTTTGCTTTGACGGTTTTACTTGCCGGGCTTCCCCAGCAACAACATTCGGATAAGGCTATCACCGAGCTCCCGAGAAGGCGCATAGCCTTTACGATCGTTTCCATGCTATTACTTGGCTATTGCGGGCAAATGGCTTGGTCGTATAACCAATGGGCACAAACCGATCAACAATTGGATGCAAGTGATCAACCTACACCAGCCCTACAAAACTATCAGACGTTGCAGCCCTATCTAGCATCTGAAGACGAATTCTACCTGCAGTATGGCCTACATCTGATGAAAGCAGAACAAACCAATGATGCCTTACGAATGCTCCGATATGCGCAAAAGATGAATCCGTCCTATCGATCGCACATCCATCTAGGCGACTGCTACTTCCGCATGGGATTTTACCAAGAAGCCGTTCGGGAGTACAGCGAAGCACGCTTACTGCGTCCTGATTTCCTCTATCCTACTTATAAGATGATTTATTCCTGGGTAAACGCCGAACAAAGTGAACTAGCCGTCGCTTATTGGGCGGAACACAAACCGGAAATGACCGACCTCAAAGGCTACTCCATGCCGCAGATGTATCAAGAGATCGAAGATATTCTCAAGGAAGGTTAAATCGAGTATTCCCAAGTTTGCTTGAAATAAAAGCTACTTGCCCGCAAGTAAGCACCAAACCTATATACCAATATAACTATTTGTAAGTCAATATATTAAACTGACCACAGGTGTCACAATCCTTCTATAAACTGGCCTTATACAAGTTGAAGCAAACTTTTTCTTAACCCTAAAATGTACAACAATGAAAAAGCTGACTTTGCTTGTATTATTGTTCTCGCTGTTTTGTGGGGGTAAACTAAAGGCCCAACCTCCAGGAGGAGGTGGACCCTACGCACCTTCAGTACCACTATTCGACTTTGAACGTGAGAAGGCATTACCGCCTTTTAGCGAGTGTTTCGTTGTTAATGTGAATGTTCCCAATCAATTCCCCCAACTCCTGGCGATGAATGTGTTGGATGGTGATGTTGATCCATACAGTCATGTTATCAACAAGGATTGTCCTCCTTCGCAACCCTGGACGGTGGAAATCATTTCCAATGGAGAATGTACCAGTGGCTACGGTCTCGGCTATGCTTATCAAAACCTAGTGGTGGTGGAGTTTGGCGGACAGCAACTGGCGAATTTTTCTCCTCCTGGACTTGCCCAATCAGTGCAGTTCAGCGGCCTTTTCGGTGATCTTGACCTGAGCGACTTGGAAACACCCGCTACTTATGACTTCGAAGTAATTCATGTTTCGATCTTCAATGGGCAAATATCTTCTACAGTTTTAGCTACTGTGCCAATCCTAGTTCTCTCCAATGGTCAAACCTTTGCTGTTCAGGAAGACGTTGGGCCTGGCAGTGTGATCATCTGCAATGAGAACAACCTGCCGGAGGAGCTCAACCAATGGGGCGTCTGCAATGAAGGCAACGCACAGGGAACCCTTAGTTGGACAGTCAACAGTGCATCGACTTCCAATAGCAAACTAGTCACCAACGTATCCATCTCTCTGAGTGGTTCGGCCGGTGGTACCAATGCTACTAAAACCCTCACGCACAACCTCAGTGGATCGGCAGGTATCTCGTATACCTATAGCCTGGAAGAAATTGAAACCAATTCCAATCAAGGTTCGGTAAGCATACCGCTAACCTACGATCCCAACGGCTGCGTGCATCCGGGTATCGACTATCAGGGATGGGAACGCGAGACTAGCATTCGAATGGTTAATTGCAACTCCCTTATTACTGTCGGTACGCCAATTACCACCTTCGAAGTGACTCGCATTGCTCTGCATCGCTGTGTGGGCTACGAAAACGAGTCCACCGGCTGTGCACCGGCTCCTCACGAAGTGATCCAAACCGGCAACTTTGCCGGCAACACTCCTGCTCGATCCGCTTCCATGGACGATTGCACCTTTGATGTAACCGTCGTTCAGGATCCCGACGCCGAATACCTCGAACTCTACTACTGGACCGGACCTGATGGATTTGAAGCTGTTGGCCCTACGATCCAAGGCGTTGGCATCGGCATTTATACTGTCGAGATCACCAGTGAATGTGGTAGTGTCGAATTCATCGATGTCGTCGTTTGTCCCAACCCTAGCAATGGGCCCTGGCAATACAATGAAGATAACGACCAATACTGTCGTACCGTCGAATGTGATGCCGGCAACTGCGGCTACTTCGAAACCGACGAGTGCTTCATCCCGGTATATACCGATTGGGAGTACAATGACCTGACCGAGGAGTTCTGCCGATTGATCACCTGCCCCATCGAAGGAGGCTGTGCTGGTTTTGATCCCACCACGGAATGTGTCGATGCTACTTTTGGTGATTGGACATTTAATCCCGATACCAAACTCTGCGAACGCGACATCCTGCTCGATGGCGAACCATCGGGCCTGATCGATACCGATGAGCCGCTTATCGAGTTCGATTACAATGAGTTTTGGGAAGTATGTGAGAAGATCTACACCTGTACCGGTGATGTCTACACCTTGGAAGAAGACCCTACCTATGGCGAGTGGGGCTACGACGACTTCTGGGAGCGCTGCTACCGGGAGGTCATCTGCTTTGGCGATCAGACCGATGATGACTGGGAAGACTACAATGAAGACCCCGATATCGAATGGGAGCACGTCGAATTCTGGGATGAGTGTGTCGGCCTTGTCTACTGTGATGACGAAGGTTGGGGTGAAGATGTAGAGCTCGAAGGAGAAGTCGTCTACGAATGGGATTACGATGACGTCTACAGCGAATGCGATGCCTTGATTTACTGCGAATACAACTTTGAGCAACACCTCATCGGTGAAACCACCGAAGATGAAGAAGTCATCTCTTGGGAGATCATCCAGGAATTTGACGGCTACTACTGCGACGTCACCATCTCTTGTGGCGATGGCGCTTTGATCGAAGTGATTGGTACCGGCATTCAAACATTCGACTCCTGGTATGACTTTGAGCAAAATGAGTGGATGTGTGAGATCGGCTGCGCCAATGACGAGGGCGAAGGCGAAAGCCTTACTGTCCCTTGTCCCGGTCTGGTTGGTGGAAACGGCACCACAAGCCTTCAGTTCACCCCCGACCAATGGGAGCAGATCCTGGCTTACAATCGCGAACGGAGAGCCGGCAAGGTCGTTATTGGTCCCAATCCTTTTACCGATCAGATCACGTTGCAGCACCTCGATCTACTAGCCACACAGGAGCTACAGCTACAATTGGTAGACACCAATGGACGAGTGGTGAAAGCCCGAGCCCTCGGCAGCAACCCTCACAGCGCTATGTTAACAACGAGCGAGCTTCCAGGAGGCGTTTACCTGATCTATTTACTCGATGAGAATGGCCAATTGGTCCATCAGCAAAAAGTCATAAAAATGCGTTAAGGCCTCAGCTCCCTTTACATAGAAACTGCTTTCTCCCAGCCTGAGCACGTCCGTGTTCGGGCTGGGCTCGTTGAGTAACAACGAAACTACAAATCATTGATTATCAGATAATTAATTTCATTTTTCTTGACAAAAAAATGTCACACCTCCGCCCAATTCGATACTTATATAGGTAGACAAGGTTCGGAAATCCTTCTTAGCGGGTGGCCACCAAAATGAGCAAAGGATCTTCGCACGAATCATTAAAAACCTTAAAAAAAACCAATGACCATGCTTACACGAATTGGACTAATGTTAGGCAGTTTACTGCTGGTATTGTGCGTAGCCCAGTCTTGTAAAAAAGATGAGTTAAACGTACAAGAAGAAAACATTTTTGAAAACCCTTTCGTCGACGTCTTCTACGACAGCTTCGGTACTAAATTAGAGGAAGCTGTGAGTACCGCGATTATCGACCCGACCTTCAAGGAATCCGTCATCCAGCACACACAAAAAATGTTGCTTGGCGATTATGAGGTCTTACTGACCACCTTGTTACAGGAAGATGAAAAAGCAATACTACTGCAAGAAGCAGAAGGCCTGTTTACGGAAGAAGAACTGGACACCTATTTAGAGAATCATCCTTCGATGATCCTGGGTGTTCGTGGCCCCTTCGAAAGCTGGGAAGCCGATCAGCATACGCCGACGGTGGTCTTCGTTCCTTCTGATTTCAAGGAGGAAGCTCGTAGCATTGAAGGCACGCAGAACGGTACACCTACCGAAGTTAACCTGGTGGACCAGTTTGAAGATGCTGTGATCGCGTTGCGATTAAGTGAACGTCGCTATAAGGACGGTAGCCCAAATGACTACTTCCGTAATGCGGGTGGCACAAAGGGAAGCGAAAAATCGCTACCAGGAGTTAACCTCAGCGAGCCCGGGACAGCTAATAGTGTGATGATGTGTGTAGAGCCAACCGACTGCTTGCCGACTACCCCACAGATTCTCTATTTCAACGCAACGCCGCAGAATGGGGCAATTTATATCGAATACGTGTTCGATAATATGCCTACGAACTACTGCAATTGGTTCCGGATCAAGATCCACCGCCTGAACCCGGATGGTTCCACCACTACATTCCTACGTGGTGCTGATGATCCGATCAGCTTCTACGATAACTCGGTTTACCCGAACCAAACTTTCTTCTATCAGGTTGAAGCCTACCTGGCTTTCATCGATAACAACATCGGCGACTGGACGACTTGTAACGAAGTAAGTTCTAACGTGGTGATGGCCACGGCACCGGAATTTTCACCACCACTGGAAACGTTCCGCGGCGCGAACATGAACAACTCCGCTCTTCGCTACTACTGGGAGGTACCGCCATCAGGCGCTTATGAATTCCGTCTCAGCAAGTGGAGCGACGTCAATAACAATTACAACCCCGTTGCCACGCTCAACGGTAGCACCACCGAATACATCTACAATCACCCTAGTGGTGATCGCGGCGATGCCGTCAAGATGCAGATCCAGTACCGCTCCGGCGGCGGCTCCTGGCAGGGTGACTTCTACGATCGCACCTACGCATCTTTCCGCAATCCGGACGAGCCATTGTACTTCTACGGTATCCACCTGCCCTACTTCTGGTGGTATGAGCAGGGCCAGGAGCGCAAAGGCAGCGAAAATCAGATCAATGGTTATCCGGAAATCCGCCTGGTGTGGTACCAAGGTGACGCCAGCGAAAACACCTCGGTTTCGGATGCGCTCATCCCGATGACGAAATGTGCTTCGAGCATCGAACCTGGTTATTACGGTGTCTATAATTTCTTCTACCCTACACTGGGCTCGCACCTGATCACCAACTGGGATAATGCCCTCTACGGAACGGCCATTACCATCCGCTTGTATGAAACCGACGAGAACGAACCGCAAACCGGCGGCAGCACGACGACCCAAACACAAAGTGTCAGCCTGACGGCCGATGTGGGCTACAAGGACAAAGACACGACATCCGCCAACGGCAGCCTGGGTGTAGGAGTATCTTCTTCCTGGAAGAGTGGTAACTCTACCTCCTACAGCTATCCGGTGACTGATATCCCCTTGGGCATCGATATTATCTACTACCACCAGGAACGCCTGCAGGTGCGCGACAATCGGGTGTACGGCACCCAGAACTATTCGTCGCAGCCTTGCTATCCCTTCACTTTCTTGTACTAAATCAACCATTCCACTACCCTTCCGGGCTGACCCTCGGCATACCGACCCGCCGACGGTCGGTCCGGAACAACCAATATGAATCATGAAAAAGCTTAATCTTCTCTATCTATTCCTGATTGCTGGGTTGATGCTCGGCATCCAATCCTGCCAAAAAGATCGTTTTGAATTGGATGACGCACCGGCAGGCGCTGCCGCCTCCATCAATAGCATAGCGACTACCAGTTTCAACAGCTTCGGCGAAAAACTAGAGGAAGCCTTCAGTACGGCTATGACCAACCAAATGGTGAAGATCTCCATCATGGAGCTCACCAAGGACCTTCCTACCGGAGATTACGAGGTACTCCTGAGTACCCTACTGAACCTTGAACTGAAAGGCGCCGATCAAGGCGTGAAAGCTGCGATCTTGACGGAGGGCGATGGCCTATTTACGGAAGCCGAATTGGATCAATTCGTCACTGACTTCCCCGCCACCATCGTTGCCGTGCGCGGCCCTTGGCAAGGCTGGGCAAGCGAAGACAATGTGCCTCCAGTATTGTTCGTACCAGCCGACCTGGACGATGATGTGAAGCAACTGACCGGGCTGCGCAATGGCGTGGCACAGGACTTCAGCGCCGAAGAAACACCGGACCATGCGGTGATTACAATCCAGCTGAGCGAGCGGCACGACAACCAGGGGCGCTTGATCGGCACGCTGGGTGAGGAAAATGTCAAGAGTATGCCATCCGTCAATCTGTCGGACAACCCGACCAGCCCGGACGCGATGCTGACTTGCGTGGAGCCGACCTCCTGCCCTTCCGGCCTCGTGACCATCAATTCCTTCGATGCATCGATCGTCAATAACGCCATCTGGCTCAGCTGGGACGTGGATGTTCCTGCGGGCGTGTGTGCCGACTGGGTAAAGATCAGAATTACACGGACTAACCCGAACGGTTCCATCTGGACCTTGTATAGCACCGCGGGCGGCTTCCCGGGTATGTACGATAACTCCGCTACGCCGAATACCCAGTTCACCTATACGATGCAAGCCTACGTGGCTTACCTCAGCGACGTGACCAACGACTGGGTGACCTGTCCAAGAGACAATGCCGGCCCGGTAACCATCGAGTCTCCTGGCTTCGCCGAGCCGCACGAAAGCTTCGTGGGGCAGAACATGAATAACACTACGATCCGCTACCAATGGTTGCCACCAGAGAATGGTGCTTCGGAGTACAAGCTTAGCGCCTGGAACGACAACTCCAATAGCTTCCAGCAAATCGCGATACTGAACGGCAACACTTTTGCCTACAACTACACGCACCCAACCAGCCTTCGTGGCGACCTGGTGACGATGAAGATTCAGCATCGCGCAAGCACCTACGCTTGGCAAGGGGACTTTGTAGACCAAAGCTATGCCTCCTTCCGCAACCCGAATGAGCCCTTGTACTTCCACGGTATGAACGTACCCAACTGGGAAGAGCTGGAACAGTCAACCGAAGAACACTGGTGGTGGGGAGCACCCGAGTTCCGGGTGATCACACTGCAGAGCCGCCCCAATGGCAGCGCCGTAGAAGTATCACACATCGTGACGCCAACCGAACGCTGCCGCATCATAGTGGGCTACATTACCCGCTACTTCATGGGCTATGCGTATCAAGAGCCTATCGTGTCGCACACCACTTTCTTCCGTCCGACCACGGGTCCTTTGACCCTGCTGAACCAGTGGGATAATGCGTTGTTTGGCACCAAGTTGAACATCCACATCCACGAGACTGACCTCATGGAGGTGACGACCACGAGTACGACGACTACGACGACTACTTCAGGTGGCTTCTCCCTAACTTTGAAGGATCTGACTCCCAAGATCTTCGGTTCTAAGGTCAAGAAGCTCCTGTCGTTTGGCTTAGGCGTGAAATCGGAGTGGTCGACCACTGAAAAAGTGACCATCACCTATCCGACCAGCGATCATAAGATCTTTGATAATTTCATCCACTACCACGATGAAAGAGAGTTGATCATCAATGGTGCTGCTTTCGGTGCCTCGATCCCGGAAGACGATTGCCACTACGCCTTCCCGCAATAACAAACAAAGCCCCTCTTCGAACTTACGAAGAGGGGCCCTTTTAGCTCTACGAGTCAGCAAAAGAGCTGACCAGTTGTTTGCTTAGAACTTGATAGAGAACACGAAGTTGTCGTCATTACGCACGTCTGGGTCAACGGCGCTGTGTACGAAGTTTACTTCATCAATACGGATCAGGTAGTAGGTATTGTTCGCGAAAATCACGAACATGTCATCTACAGCAGGAGTAGAAGCCGTCGCATCCGTTACCGTAGTAGTAGCGCAGCTTGGCGCTTGGCTTTCACCATCGGCCAGAGTAATACCCGAGTCATAAGCAGCTTGGATAGCTTCCTTGGTGCCAGCACCGTCAAAGGTGAAGTTCTCTACCACTGATAGGTCCACCTGACGCATATCAGCACCGTTTACTGTACCGAAAAGCGCACGCCAGTTTTCCATTTCTACTGCGATGGTACAATCGATACCCAGGTCGCGGATTTCGGCGTCGCCATCAGCAGAACCCGTACCTGTACCAGTGTCGAGGTCCAGGCCACCTGTACCAACAGGGCCGGCTTGGTTCAAGAGCACACCGGTGATCGTCATGTCAACTGGAGTTCCAGGAGGCGCGACAGTAGAGATCACCACGTCAACGGCATCTTTTTCACCTGATTCGTCGGTTACTTCCACGGTGTAGGTCGTTACATCACCTACTACTTGTGAACCTGCATTCACCCGAAATTCATAGGTAGCGCCGTCCTTGTCAGCACCTGTCACCAGGAATGGATTATTGGTCGTAATCGCACCAGCATTAATGGTAAAGCGATCAGTAGGCAGCTTATCGGCGCCTTCAAAAATTTCCACGGATTGGAGTTTCGCATCTCCGGTGAAGATTGTCACCTTCATATCAAAGGCTGATCCTACTTCTACGTCGTCGCTAGCGTCAACGAAGCCAGGGTCAGCAATTAGTTGAATGTCTGGTCCGAGGGGGTCGGTAATGATAGGATTGTCCTCACAAGCGGAGAATAATAAAACGCCCATTACAAGGGCCAATCCCGTTAGCTTAAGCACAAATTGTTGCATGTTGATTGATGGTTTAATGAGTCAAAAGGTATCATCCGCCGAAGGCTCGTCGAGTGTATTGAATCTCAAGCGGATATGCTCTTATTACTGGGGATGAGTTTGGTAGAAGTTGCTGAGGTAAGCCAGAGAAGTACGCCTGCAAAGATTGCTTCTTTTTTTGTGAATGCGCAAGTTCACTGTTTTCTTTAACGGAAAGATAACGTCTGCCAAGTCGTTATCGTATAGTCAACACAAATTTTGATCTTTCCCTCACCTCTTCATTCCCAATCAAGAAACTCAGACAGCACGCTGTCTTCATTGCTTCTCTGCTTCTTTGACGAAGAATTTGATCAGAAGTAACATTGGAGGTCGCATTTTATTTTCCATAAAATGAATACTTGCAAGGATGTCACAATCTCCCTTACCGGCCTCTTATAATAGATAGAGTCACTACTTGTTTTCAGTAGGAGTCTCCCTGCACCCTTAAACAATCACTAGTACCTGCCGATTAGGAAATAGGTACCACACGTCATGCGGCTAAAGGATTAATTTTTCTTAACCCTAAATTTTAGCCACATGTTAACTAGAATTTTCCCTCTCGTTTCATTTAGCCTAGTGCTGCTATTGGCCGTATTCTCCTGCGAGAAAGATCCGGTAGACAACATTGGTCCTGCGGCCAGTGATTTTGCCAACGCCAACATGAGCCTGTATGATGAAACAGGTCCTAAAATTGAGCAAGCGGTAAGTCTCGCACTAGCCAATGAGCAATTCAAGATGGCGCTCATTCATCAGACTCAGGAGCTCCGAACTGGCGACTTCGAAGTACTTTGGAGTAGCTTCTTAGACAGCTCCGTGGAAGGTCAGGAGGCCATCAAAGACATTTTCCTCGATTTTGCTGAAGGCTTGATCACTTCGGACGAACTCGACGCTTTTGTTGATGCCTATCCTTCTCTGATCATCGCTACAAGGGGTAGCATTGAATCATGGTTAAATGAAACCCACGTACCGGCGGTCGTATTCGTACCATCGAACTTTGATGAGTATGCCAAAACGATCCAGGGCAGCCGTGCCGGTGAAGCCGTAACTGTCAATCTGGAGCACCAATTCTCCGATGTGGTGATCGCTTTGAACATCAGTGAACGCCACGACAAAACGGGTAACCCACTCATTCCACCGAGCTACTTGCTCATGAATGGCATCGATGACGATGAAAAGAAACCTGGCATCGATATGGCGCAGAAGTATATCCCTTGCCCGCCAAATTCACTACCTGAACCAACTGCATGTCCTCCATTTACGCCTGATATCGTGAATTTCTCGGCTGAACCACTGAATGGTGGAATCTTCATTTCTTACGACATCAATAACTTCCCTGCGGAGTTATGTACTTGGGGGCGGATCAAGATTACCCGGACCAGTCCTTCGGGTTCAGACGTGATTATTCGTTATGCGCATCATGATAATTTCTTCTATGATCCGCTACCGATCGATCCGAATGTAACGTATCAGTACTCGATCAATGCCTACATCGCATTCTTGTCCAGTGCAGGTCCTCCAAGTAATGGCTATTACATCACTTGTCCAGCCACCAATAACTTGCAAACGACGCAGGCTACGGGTCCCGCATTCGGCGCGAGAATTGAAAGCTTCATCGGTGAGCCAATCAACAACAGTACCATCAAATACAACTGGTACCCACCGAACAATATGCCGATCAGCGAATATCGCCTGCGGGTAATGACGAATAGTGGTTACCAAACGATTGCAGAATTGCCTTCCAGTGCTACCTCCTATTTCTATGACGCACCGACCTCTAGCCGAGGGCTAATGACCGAAGTGCAAATCCAGGCACGTAGTGCAGGATCATGGCAGGGAGATTTCTTCGATCGCTCTTACCTACCATTCCGTCAACCAAATCAAGCCTTGAATTTCTACGGCATGCGCGTCGATAACCTATCCGCTTACGAAGTAGGAGAAAACCCGCTGAATGGTGCACCGGAGGTTCGATTAGTGGCCCTTCGCGGAACGGAAGAAGGAGAAGAAGGAATTATCGTGGCCAATTCAGTCATTTTTATGACTAACTGTCCTCGCCAGATTCGGTTTGGTCCTTTCACCTTCCTGACACCAGGAAACATGTATCGTCCAATTAGCGGACCTGCACAAGTGATGCATGCTTGGGATCCATTCCTCCCAGGTTCGGAAATCACGATCAAGACGACCGAAACTGACCAAACAGAGATTACAGTGAGTACCCAAACCACTACCAACAGTACGGAGCATAGCCTAAGCACGAGTGTTGGTGCCAAGGCCGGTGTAAATATCCTTGGTGTGGAAGTAGGCACTGAATTCGCCCTGGGTTGGGAGTCCAAGTGGAGCAAAAAGGTGACCACCGTACTGAACTACCCTGATGATGATATCGAAATCCAAGTGGATCCAATTCGGTATTATGAAGAGCTGGTACAACCTCGTGGCATCTTACTCTATGGTCTACTATCAGGGGAAGGGAATGTCTGTGAAGAATTGAACAGCTTACTTGGTGGAGAATAAAAGGAAATCGACGAAGAGCTGTATCTTCGCCTCCTGATTAACAGGCAAAAAGGACGGGCATCTTGCCTCGTCCTTTTTGCTATTTCTCCAATCATTTAAAACCAGAACCAATGCGAACTATCCTAGCCTTATCTGCTACACTTCTCCTGCTACTAAGTGCCTGCAATACCAACACCAGTCCATCTGCAACGGATAGTTCTTTTTCCGAAGAGGAAATTGCGGCACAACAGCAAGCCTGGGACGACATGATGGTCGTGCACGATGAAGTCATGCCACTGATGAATGATATGATTGCGGCGCAAAGAGAGCTGGAACAGCTTGCTGAGGCAGCTCAGGTAGAAGGAAATGACTTCCATCCGCGTGCCATAGAGGCCACCGCTAATTTAGAAACAGCGATTGACGGTATGATGAGCTGGATGCAGCATATCGGCGAGAATAAGCTCGATATCCTGAGGACGAGCCACGATCATGCAGGCATCTTGGCTGTCCTTGATAAGGAAGCCCTGGCCATTGGAGAAGTCCGAGATCAAATGACCTCCAGCCTGACTGCGGCCAAAGAACTGATCGCGGAACGCAGCACCACGATCGATTAATTTAGAACAGCCAACCAGATCAATTGATCGATTGTTTATCCGACTAAAGTCCTGTCCAAATGAAATGCTTTTCGTTTCCCTTCCTTTCCATCATGATGATCGGCCTGTTGATAGCCGCCTGTGGCCCAAAGGATGATGGCCCGCTCCCTTACTACGGGCTCCATGAGCAAGACCCGGTCACTGGTGATACGACCTATCATACCATTCGCGAATTCAGCTTTGTTGACCAGGATAGTCAAGAAGTAACCCACCATACGTTTGCCGGCAAAGCCTACGTGGCCGATTTCTTCTTCACCTCCTGCCCTACTATTTGCCCCAAGGTCAAGAAGGAAATGCTCCGCATCTACGACCGCTACTCGCAGGATGACCGGCTCATGTTGCTATCGCATACCATCGACCCTAAGCGCGATACCGTTGGTCGCTTAAATGAATACGCCCGTGGCCTGGGCGTAACCGATCCACGCTGGCGCTTTGTCACCGGCCACCGCGATTCACTCTACGATATCACTGCCGATTACATGAGTATCGCGGAAGAAAACGCCGATGTGCCCGGAGGCTTCGATCACTCCGGCTACCTCCTACTCATCGATCGCGACCGGCATATCCGCGCTTATACGGATGGAACTAAAACCGAACGCGTCACCACTTTCATTGAAGAGATCGACCGGCTGCTCGCAGAAATGGAAGGGAACTAGACCACCAGTCGGACCAGTCGAACGGTCAGTTTACCCTAACGTATCGTCCTTCCTTTTCAAGGGAAGCCTGCCTGCCAGCGAGACTGTCGAGCAGGCAGGAATAAAAGGATGGGTTAAGGAGGAAAGCCAACAGTCAACTTAGCCCAACAGTCGAATCAGTCTAATTCGTTCGACCGTTGGGCTGTTGGACCGATTAGACTAAAAAAAGACCAACTCCCGAGCACGGTAAGTTGGCCATTTGAACGAAAACCAGTTTGTGAGTAAGATTCCAAACAGAGCGCGTTCAGAATGTTTGTTCTCAGGTGTTTATTGAGGCATATAGAGCTAGTTATACATTTGGTTTTTTGCCGGTCAAAAAGCTGTTCCGCTTCCGCCCGATCGGGGGAAGCAGAACCAGCAGCAAGCGTATCAGCCATGATAATCTTTAGGGCCTAGGTGTTTCGGGTAGTAGGTTGCTGTTCTCCTGCTGCCGGAGCTTTCTATGGTAGCATTCCGGTCATTCGTTTTGGGTTCTAGATTGTAATCACTATTTGATTATCAACAGTACAAATATACGCAAAAGAATTTTATTATAATCAAATTAAGTTAAAAAATACACAAATTAATCATTCTGTAATCAAATAAACTACAACTATGCATCGCTAGCTTTATTTGATTCATTACTATGGTGACACGAAAGTGATCGAACAGGCCTTGTCATTTTACTTACGATATAAAATGACGAAAGTGGCTTACCCAATAGGGCAAACCACTTCGCATCAAGTATATATGGAGAATGGGAAGGTCGTCAGAATCTATCCGCCAAACGGTACCATAATACCGGCATTCACACCAAATCCAGTGTTCCGCACTTTTTCATTGACCAAAGGGATATCATACAACTCGGTGAATCCACGGAAGTAGCGTACATCGGTAAAAGCCTGGACAGCTCCTAAATCTAACTGCAGACCAGCGCCTACCGTTGCGCCAATTTCCAGGCGGTTATAATCCAGGTTACCCAGATTCAGTGGCACAGAACCCAAATCTACCTCAAGCAGCAAGCTGGCGTAGGTATCGATCTGGCCGTCGGCAGCATAGCCAATGGTCGGGCCGGCTGTCACATAAGCCTGCAACTTATCCTGGCCAAATTTGTACTTAGCCAACAAAGGCATTTCGATGTACTTAATACGTGTTTCAGCACGTGCATTCACCGGCAGGTTGACACCTAACAAATCGGCATCAAAGCCTTGTGAAAGGCCAAAACCTTTCGTCGTATAAGCGAGTTCTGGTTGAAAACTGAAGTTGGATGTAACCGGAATTTCGGCTACCAAACCAATATTCAGTTCATCAATTGAATTAAAGTCGGGGGCGATGGCGCCGAGGCCGGAAGTCGTGTATACATTGTTCACAGCGTATCCGGCACGTAACCCAACAGAAACTTGTGCTGCTACAGTAGCAGTAAAAGCGATTAACAGCAGGGCAACAAATGATAATTTCTTAATAGCTGGCATGACAAGTGTGTTTGTGATGTTGATTAGTCAGAGCGTCTTTGACTAGCTCCTTATTCGTTGTTTACAGCTTACAAACGCTAAGATGTGCCCTCTAGTGGTTAAGCACTGTTATGCTTACGTTAGGAGAATCTTAAAGAATTTTGCCGAAGCAGAGAAGTAGTGAAATGATGCTAAGAAACGGCCGGATTTGTTAAAAATGCTGCATGCTCACCGCTACACGGTACATGCTTCAAGCTGCACGCACGTGTAGCCTGTAGCCTGTAGCCTGTAGCCTGTAGCCTGTAGACTGTAGCCTGTAGCGAAAATACCCCTTACCTTAGTCCTATGAATATTGAAGCCTGGCAGAAATCGAACGAACGATCCGCTTACCGGGGTTGGCGAAGTATGTTGATCAAGACGTTTCGCTTACCCGATGGGCGCGAACAAGACTACGACATTGTAGAAAATGCCGCCTATGTGGTAGTGGCCGCTTTCACTAAGAACAAGGATGCTATACTAATTCGCCAGTTCCGCCCTGGGCCAGAGCAAATACTAAGCAGTTTTTGTGAAGGCTATGTGGATGAGGGAGAGACACCCCTGCAAGCCGCCGCCAGAGAGCTACTGGAAGAGACGGGTTACCGGGCCGGCCAATTGTCTTACCTGCGCACCATCCGCACCGCCTATTCTACCGAGGAGCGCATCTGTGTTCTGGCTACCGAATGTGAGCCCGCTCCTGCCACAGCAGGAGATGATGACGAATTCCTGGAAGTCTTCACCTTACCCTTAGCTGATTTTCGGGCTATGATACAGCAGGATGAAGCGGGTTTCACTTCCATCGATGCCACTTATCTGGCCTTTCAGCAGTTAGATTGGTAGAGAGACACGGGTTCGTACGGACCCTAAGGTAGAGGGTAGCGGGATGCAAAAACACTTGGGAGATAATTTCCAACATCGCTCGTAGGAGGGAACATTGGAGAAGATCCTTTCGGCATACATGTCTCTCTACGCTCTACCTTCAGTGGCGACTTGTTCGCCACGATCCCTCTACGACTTTCGGCAAATGCCGGAAGACCAGCTTAGCCTCTAGAGAAACGGAAGCATTGACCACGATAGCGGCCGGAACGGCCGCGGCTCTTAGGGCGGAACCGACGGTTTCTCCGTTTCTTACGCACACCTTCCCGTATTGGTCGCGATTCGCGGAACTCTTCTACCAAATCCACCTCATCGGTCAGGTCAACCGATTGTACGGGCATTTGGTAGACAGCTACAGAAAGAGGTGGTTCCTCCTCTTCCTCTTGCAGGATAACGGGCAAAGAAATGGGTTCCAGATCCTGCCCGGAGAGGTCCATCCAATCAACCGAAGCCGTTTGGTTCATCTCCGACTTACAGGGGCAGAGATTTTGGGCGGATAAGGAATAAAAAAACGAGCAAATAAACAGAAGCGAAAGTGGGGCTTTCATGTATCGGCGTTTCCTGGAAAGACCCACCGGACAAGAGGGGGTTGCGCAACCGCCTGAATCTTAACACTTTCACTGACCCATTATCGTGCTAAGAACAGAAAACTGCCGCCGAACTCGTGTCCACCAAATTCGCCAATCCGTGGCCGAGGCTCTGCTTGCTCCAAGGTGGAGGTCAGTTCGCCGAAGGTGAGAATGCCGTCATCGCCGCCATACGATCGCAGCGCCCGTAGCCAATACTCGGTAAAGGGCGAATGCTGGTCCCCATCTGGGGTGCGCTCCTTGCCGCCACTGGTTATATACAGCCGACTGTTGTCTTGGAGCAAGCGATACACGAAAGCCGACTGAGCTGAATTGGCACCTCCGGGGGCTTGTCCCGGCAAGCCCCGATCCGCAGATAGCTGGCGATCAAATGTACCCGAATAACAAGCATCGATGGCTAGCAGGATATGCGGGCAGGGAATATTATCCACCCGTGGCGCCAGGCGGCTATGAGGAATGTAGCTCTCCTGATAAGGGTCATCCAGCTCGCCTTCCCTGGGAATGAGGAAGCCCTCCTGTGTACCTTCATTAAACTCTCCATGCCCACTGAAGAAGATCAGTAGTTGCGCATCTTCTTCGTACGAGCGCCGACGGTACTCTTCCAGTTTGTCGTAGATCTCGCGCTTGGTAGGGTTGGGTACAATCTCGGTAGTGAAGCCGTAGCGTTCCTCCAGATCAGTCGCAAGTGCTTGTGCATCACTAAGGGGATTACGCAGGTCAGGCCATTCATCATAGGTGTCAACGGCGAAAAAGAGGGCGAGATCTTTGCCTTCGCGGGCCAGGACATTTGTGGAAGAGATACTATTAGTAGGAACGGATAGATTTGTTTGTACTTGCATCGCTTGTATCAATTGACGACGCATTTGTTGTCGTTGGCTCAAATACTGGTTGTGGACATCACAAACTTCAAGAGCATCTAATTCGTCGGAAGCTCCCAGATAATCAGCTGCATTCATTTTTTCCTGGGCAAGCGCCAAATGATCTTCACAAGAAGTTGATCGTCCAAATTGTTCACCGGATAGCAAGCGAGGAAACAGGTTATCAATCCGCTTGGGGTCATCAAGCGGCAAGTGCGTATAGGTAGCTTCCTCTTCGTGGAAATAGAATAGATACCCTTCCGCATTGGCATTGGCCTGGTAATAATCCTATGGTGAAAAATGCACGAATGCGCTACTACGGTTCATGGTAGTGGTGAATGTTAACCATCGTTTTTGCCGAACATCGACCCAGTAAATTCCTTCATTAGTGGCAATTACCATTAATAACCCGTCCCTGCTAAAGGCTATATCATGAATATGAGATTGCCCCGCCCGTAGTTGAAACAGTAATGAGTCAGACTGCGCATCTAACAGGCTAATTTGTCCATTTACTGTGCCAATTGCCAATAGCCCTTGACCAGACATCTCCAATGCAGATATTGTTGAAGAAAAACTATGCCGGGAGTAGACAGACCTATCCTCCTCTAAAGCCTGGATACCAAGTTGGCGGCCATCGGTAAAATACAAGCGCTCTCCATCAGGGCTAAATGCCAAAGCATATGAATGTGTATGGAATTGGCTGACAGATTTAACATCTTCCAGATCATCCGTAGGAAAGATCTGCGTTTCTTTTTCCCCAAAAGAAATCGCCAAATGGCTTCCTGACGAGCTGTAAGCTACCGCACTGATAAAACCAAGCTCAGAGGGGTATACCTTTGGTTGTTCTGTACCCAGTAGTGGCACGAACATCAATAGTTGACTACCTCCTAATAGTACCTCTGCGGTACGTGGGTTGATGGCCATATGGGCAAATCCGGTAACTACTTCCGTAGTGAGGTCTTTCTTTCTACGCAAAACCCCCAGGTTGCCTGACCATCGACAGAGTTGTTGCGCCATATCTATCGTGACCAGTTCATCATCTGAATTGACGAGCATAGCGCGAACAGTAGATTGATGCTCCGGCTGCAATACGTCTAATTCGCCAGTACCTAAGGTGATCCGAAGTATATTGCTGTAAGCATCCGTCGCATAAAGGTATTCACCATTAGGAGAAAATTCCACCTGGAAGATATTCGGCTCGCCAAAGGCTTCGCGAATAGTGATATCCTGCGCGCTTAGCGTACACGGAAACAGGAGGGACAGGAATAGGGTAAGAGTAAAAAAGCTTCGCATAGGAGTTGGGATTGACCGAGACACTAAGGTACGGGCACCCCAACACAAAATCAAACGGCCTCTTGATCGGCTTCCTTCAATTCAATCACCAGCTGATCCGCTCGACCAATCGTATTCTCATAGACCAGTCGCAACATAATCAGTAAGCCCAAAATACCCAATGGCGTCGTCGCTACCTGCTCAAAGGCCGCATAGTTTTCTTCACTAAGAAGAAAACGAGGAACAAAGGCCAGCACCACATATAGCGGCAACAACCAGCGGTGGATAAGGAAGCTAAGCGGCGCAGTGGATAACTCTACCACCGGCTCGCTCCAGGTTGACAGGTCGATGGTCCGGCGGGTTTTCTTCATAAACCCCTGACGAAACTCCAGCTCCAGGCGGTCTTCGGTGGATAGAATTTCCTGTATCGGCTCACGCGTAGACAAGGCGGGAATCAAGACACGGTCTTTCGTCAGGTCTTTCACCTGGATGGGATACCAGGCTTTGCGGATGTGGAAAGTAAGCTTTTTCATCACCTATAATAATGCAGTAGATCGATGAAAGGTTTAGCGGCCGGCTTCCATACCAAAAGTCAATTGATTCCCATCAGGGTCACGCACATCAAAATCTCGCATGCCATAGTCCTGATTGGCAATAGGTATTTCGATCGCAACGTCCTTGTCCAGAAATTCCTGATACAAGGCATCAACATCGTAGGCGAAAATATAAATACTCGTTCCGGATAGCTCTTTTTGGATTTCCGCCCCTTCCCGTTGCGAAAGATGAATCTGTACCGCCTCATCACGTTTCAAAATGGCGTAGGTTGGTGGTTCTTGCCATTGAAAAGTGACGGTAAACCCCAATTTATCTTGGTAAAAAGACAGGCTAGCCGCCAGATCCTTTACGTGCAAGACGGTGGCGGCATGTGAGAGTAATTTCATCATTTCGATTTGTAGCATCTTGCTATTCCCGTAGCCATTCGATGGCCCTTGGAAGCACATCCGAATTCAACTCGATCGTCTCATCCGGAACGACCTGGCCACCGTAGGTCACCCCTTCCCGGTCTTGCATAATGCTGCTGGTGAGAACAAGGTGTTCGCCGGTATAGAGCTGAAACCCCCGATTGCCCGTAGACAGGCCGCAGCTCGCGCGACCGAAACTACGAGTATTGGGGCGTTCACGAAACGAAATAGCAACTGCTTCTCCAGAGCTCGCTGTTCGGCCATCGGTCAGCACGGCTACTTTGGGATTCGGTACTGCTAATTCATACGGATCATCGATGGCATATAAGGGCGCATTGGAATTACCGTAGTAGGTACCACCATTCGCATACCCCCAGGCTGTCGTTTTTTCGTCCGCATCTAGAAAATAACCCAGTACGCCTTCACCCAGGATCGGGCCCAGGCCGGAGATCATGGGGTACATATTCCCTCCCGTATTACCGCGCAGGTCAACAATCCAACCAATCAATGTGCTAGTATCCTTCTCGATAATTTCATCTTGAATAGCCCTTGCAAAGGCATTGCCTTCGGCATTGCTCCCACTAAAACCTCCTACCCGGATGTAGGCGATATCCGGTGCATTGTAGTTAACTGTTATCAATTCGCCCTCGCACTGAACCTCACTATTAAAGATGCGAACCCCCGAAGTGGTCTCAAAAAAACTGTGGTTATCCCCCAACTCGCCTAAGAAGTAATAGACTGCTGCATCAAAGCCGTCTGAATTCAGGATACTCATTGCCTCCATTTCCACGACATCCCAGTCAATCAAATACTTGTTGATGGAGTGTTCTTGCCCAATTTCCAGCATTTGCTGCAAGACCTCACTATTGGTGGGTCCCGTCTCGATCAGCGGATCTTTCTCACAGCTTAGGAAAAACAAGGAGAGGCAAAGCAGTACAAGGGGGCGTATTGACAGCTTGGAAACGCGCTTCATAAACAGGGAGATTTTCAACTACCTAATGAACGTGAAAACTGGGGGTAAGTTATCATAGGTTGAGCACTTTACTCCCCTGGCTTCACGCTAATAAGAAGATTACCTTACGGTTACATAAGATCTAGTTTATCACTGAGTTTTGCAAAATCACGTTCTGAAATTTCCATGGTCACGCCGTCAAATGAGCCGACATCCAGGCGAACTACTTTGAATAGGAAGCGCTTTTTTCGTTCGATGCGCTTAAATTCCGAATACGGAATCATAACGCCAGGCACGCCGCTTCGCATAAGGCGGATAGGGTACATATATAGGCCTGTGCCCGTTTTGACAAAGCGAAACAAGTTCTTGTAGTTCATCATGCCAAGCCGAACCATGGGGATCGAAACCCGTTCCCCCATCACCAACCCGGGGTCTTGATGATGAGCATAGCGCTGCTTCAATTTGCTCCACGGACCGGAGTTGTTGACCATGGCGCGCATAGCAAAAAACACAATCGGCAACATTAAAAAAGGAAGAAAAGGCAGGAGAGATTCCAGGGAGTAGCCCCAAAGTTCAATGGCAGTTAGCAGGAGCATGGCGGACTATTCAGGTAATGGCGGAGAACCAAAAAGAATTACAAATTCGGCTGTACCAGGCAATCGATGATCGACTTCAAACTAATGAACAGCGGTTCACGGCCTTCAGTAGTCACCGGACTTTCTTCATCATCAAGTAATGCATCCTCAACAAAAGCAAGCAGCTCTTCCTGTGCTGGATTCTCGTCAAAAAAGACATTGAGTCGCTCGCGAAAGCGTTGCGCCGAGCTGTTCTGAATGGTCGACCAATTACGTTCTTCAGCTGCTTCCAAATTTGCTTCGGTCACTTCCTCCTGCCGGCCCCATACTCGGAACACCGACTTCCATATCACGGCTGACAGAAACAGTAAGTACTCCCGTTCGTTTTGCGTAAAGGCCTCGAAGTTCTCGGAAAACAGGTAGCCCAGCAAGATGGGTTGCTGGTCGTTCATGAGTTCAACCGTATGTTCGAAAGCTTTCTCAGATGCACTGAGTTCTTCCGTTACTTCATCAACTATATAGGCCTCTACCATATTTGATCTTTCCTCCCAAAGATAGAAATTTATAGTACTCTATCCAGTTTAGTAGTCAGCCTAATAAAATGCCTTGACAGACAATTTCATTTAGCGCCCGTTCACTGCTTTACAGGCCCGCCCGGAATGCCTTCAAAAACAGGTCAAAAAAGAGCTTTGAACGTAATTTTATCCACCTTCTTGAACAAAAAAAGGCCTCAAGGCTGGCCACAACCAAGCGGCTCCGGAAATGCTGACTTACTCTACTTCCAGGATAATCATCTCTATCCGCTGATTGCGCAGTTGTACATCCATCGACTGGCCAGACGCTACCGGTGCAATCTTTCCTAAGCCTCGGTAAGATAAGCGGGAGCGCTCCACCCCCTGGCCAACTAAATAATCCACCACCGCCCGTGCGCGCTGCGTAGACAGCTGCATGGCCATGGCATGGCTAAGAGTATTATTGGTGTGGCCGCGAAATTCAACTACCACTCCCGGATGCTGTTGAAGTAATACTGCCAAGCGATTGAGTTCCGGATATGCTGCCGCTGAAAAAGTAGCCTCATTTGGGCCAAATACAAGATTGTCCAGCACCACCAACTGCCCGATTTCCATTGGAAAAAGAAGGAGGTCAGCATGAAGTTCGCGATAACGCTCGTCCGTATCAGCAACAGGAGTTAGCCCATCTGGGTAAGGTGCCTGTGCGGTTACTCCTTGTGTCTCTTCTTCCCTGATCTGCTCCCGCACTTTGCCGCGGAGTTCCTCTTCGAGTATATCAGCTGTCGATTGCTTTCGTTGCATGGCCGATTCGGCTTGTAGTGCCAGGCGGATATCATCTCTAATATCATCTGCCATCCGGTTGCGGACTACCGGCTCGATATGAGCCTGCATATCTTGCCGCAATCCTTGCTGCCAAGTAGGCGAAGGAGTTTGTTCCAGGCCACGCACTTGTAAGCTCGCTCGGATATCCTGTTGCAGGCTTTCCACTGCCTCCTGCCGTTTGCCTTGTTCTTCTGGACTTAGCGTTCCATTCACCCACTCTCCACTAATCTCATCGATCACCTCCGGGAGTAGCTGATCGGTTACTTTGCGATTAGCCTGCTCGTTAATTTTATCCAATGGCTCCGGCTCATCCAGCCAGATGTAAGCTTCCTGCTCCTGTCGATTGCGTTCAGCTTGCTCTTCGGCTGCTTCTTCTTCGTGAAACTGACGAAAGCGTCGTTTCATATCTTCCAACTCCGCTAATTGATCTCTACGTCGTTGAAGTTCAGCTTCATCCACCACACCACGAGGCTGCCAGTTGGGGTTCGCAGGAATCGTGTCGGGTAAAACTTCATTCAAATAGCGCTGGTAACGATCTTGCAAGGCCTGCCATTCCGGGTCGGTCCATTCTTCTCGGCGGAACGTCCATCCTTGTTGCCTTTTTTCATCCCATAGATCCTTTAGATAAGCGGATCGTTCTGCGCGAAAGGTCAGCATTTCTTCATTAGTACTTTCCAGGCGCAATCGCAGCACATCGATTTCGGAATCGCGTTGAAAATAGGCTGCGCTAAGCCGTGCAGAGGCTAAGGTATTATTGGGGTCCACATCTAACTGTTCGCTGGCGGCCGCTCCATGTAGGTAAAAACTCTGCGATACATAACCTGGTGATTGCGCCGCGATGTGAATAGCTTCTTCTTGTGGAACGACCAAACTGTAGCGGCCATCAGCCCCTATCTGCACCTCGTGCGACAACGTATTACCGCCAACATTCGATTGATAGGTCAAAACGACAGGCGGGCGGTTCCCTTCAGGTGTCAAGCATTGTCCTTCGACCAAGGTAACAGCCGTTGGTCGATGCTGCTCTGGTATTTCCACTTCAAACAGGTCCGTACTGCCACTACTTTCATCGTAGCGGCCAATTATCGCATAGTGGCCTTCGGCTGACAAGCTCATCAAGCTATCTGCTCCCGTTGTATTAATAGTCGACCCCAGGTTCATCGGCTCACTCCAATCGTTCCAATCGACACCTCTACGCGAAACCCACCAGTCGTAATCACCTTCACCACCGGTCCGGTTGGAGGAAAAATAGAGTGTACGGCCATCACTTGCCAGTAGCGGTCGGTGTTCGGCAGCAGAAGTGTTGATCGCCGGGCCCAGTAACACTGGTGCTTGCCAGGATGCGGTGGTCGTTGGGAGCGCGTAATACAGATCGAGCCCGCTACGGCCATTAGCCATCACCAGGAGAAGCACCTGTGCCTGCTGGCCCATAAAACAAGCCTCCACCTGCGACCAATCCGTCAAGCCCTCCACCTCCAAGCGCTCACCCGCCCGCCAGACTCGTCCATCTCGATAGATCATTTCCGGCGGTTCCTGATCACCAGGATGCGAACGCAATAACCAGGCATCTGCTAAACCAACGGCCACCAGTGCGTCTGCTTTCGGTCCATTTAATGGACTGCCCGCATTTAACGGCCGCGACCATTCTCCATTCGGCAGGCGGCGGCTATGCCATACATCAGCAGCATCTTGCATCCCCATGTTTTGAGGGTGCCCATATCGAACAAAGAATAGATTTTCTCCATCGGGGGTAAGAAGTGGACGGCTCTCCGGATAGGGGGTATTGATTATGGTCCCCAGGCTCACGCCCTGCGCTTGCAGCAGGCAAGACAGCGCTAGGAAAAGGAAGATGGGCAGGCATCGTTTCATAGCTAAGGTGATTACCGTTTCCCTTTAGACGTAGAACTTCCTAAAAGATACATGGGCAGTGGGCAGTGGGCAGTACGTTACTTCGTAACTTGCAGTGGACAGTTAGCAGTTAGCAGTTAGCAGTTAGCAAATATAACACTGCCTACTGCCTACTGCCTACTGCCTACTGCCTACTGCCTACTGCTAACTGAACAACTGTCCTATACGTCAAAGGTCAATTCGATCTCATCGCTGGTCGGATGTGCCTGGCAGGTTAAGATAAACCCATCCGCTACTTCTTCATCATCAAGCGCATAGCAGGCATCCATCGTTACACTTCCTTTTTGCAGGCGAGCCATGCAGGTAGAGCAAGCTCCCGCTGTACAAGAATAAGGTGCATCGTACTGCTTAGCCACCAAGGCATCCAAAATAGTCTGCTTCCCGGATACGGCGACTTCAATCTCTTCTCCGCGCAGAATGACTTTCACCTGCGCTCCTTGTCCACTACCTGCTGCGGTAGTACCAACTTCCTGCGCATTCACGAAGCGCTCGGTATGAATATTGGCGTTTGCTACGCCGCGTTCCTGTAGTGCTTTTTCGACAGTATCGATCATTTCACCAGGGCCACAAACAAAGTACTCAGCACCACTACCCTGCTGTGTGTGTTCTTCCATGAAGCGATCGACCGCTAATTCATCGATTCGGCCGACGCCACCCTCCCATTGCACCTTCCCTTTCTTGAACAAACCTCCCAGGCCGCCTGCTTTCTCGCGACGGGGGCGGCTCACCAGGTGTTCCACCGTAAGCTGGCCGCTGTACCGTTGCTCTGCCGAATCAAGCTGCGCCTTGAAAATAATTTGATCGTCGAAGCGACTTCCATACAGTAGGTGAACTGAGCTTTGCGGCTCCTCTTCCAGAATGGTCTTTAGGATCGACATCAATGGCGTAATACCAGAACCAGCGCCAAAGAGGTAATAGGTCTTTCGCTGATCCGCATCCAGCACTGTGAAGAAACGCCCTTGCGGAGGCATCACTTCTATTTCGTCCCCCACCTTGATCTCATCATTGATATGGTTGGAAACCAAACCGCCCTTCACTCGCTTGACGGTTACAGAAAGCTCCTCCTCTTGCGGGCAAGAACTCATGGAATAAGCGCGGCGAGCCTCCTGCCCGCCTAGCGTAAATCGCAGCGTCAGGTATTGGCCTTGCTTATACTGAAAGGTTTCTTTTAGTTCATCAGGTACGCGAAAGGAGATCGTCCTCGTATCATCAGTTTCCTGCGTCACCTTGGTAACCGACAAGGTATAGAACTGTGTATCGCTCATGTAGTGGTCTTTGGTTCCGCCAAGGGAACATCCTAAAGGTAGAGTAGTTTAAGCGGCCGCCGAAAATTCTATCAATTAAGTGTGAACGGCTGATGGCTTCACCACTCGTTCTAACTTGACTTTTTAGGCAAGTGCTAAACACTCTTTGAAAATCGGGGCAAAAATAAGGGAAAAAAGTGCCTTCTCTGACAATTAAAGCAGACCTCTGTGAGACGCAGGCCATAAACGATTGAAAATGAGCCCGGGGCAAGGCCTTAACCGGCTTCTTTTCGTAAAAAATAGTCAGAGACTTAACAGGGAAGAGAAAGGTTTCATATCCGGTCAATCAGGTTGGATTGACCGGACAACGAAACGATAGTTTTTTGGGGAACGAATTTTGAGTTCTAGGTTGACACAAACATACAGGCATTCCGGTCACTTGGCAAGGATCGAAAAGGATTTAAAACTAAATTAACGACTGGTGAAATTCCTTAGGATTTCATTAACGACCAAGGAGCAATAAGTCGCCTATTCCTGGCGTGAGACGACCATCCCCCCTTGCTCATTGTTGAGTCTAAATAGATACTGGCCTCGTATATCCACCTGCTGAAGCGGTGAGGTTCTTTCCGGAGGACATAGCGCGCTTCCCTGCGTCAATTGCCATTGGCAGCGAAGCCCATCACGCATAAAGAAGAGCTGATCTTCGCGAACATGTAAAAAAGAGCAATCGCTCAGTTGCCACCATCCTTGCAACTGCCCAAAGGCAGAAAACACGGCAACACCACGTGTCGGAAAATAAACGAGGACTCTTTCCCCCCATCGCACGATCTGTTCTGCCGGCTCAGCCAGATTTTCGGTTAGCCGTAGATCGTCGGAGGTCAATAAGATCTCCCCGCGAGAGCTGAGCTTCATCAGCAAGCCGGCGTAGTCGTCATAGACCCACAGGTTATTATCATGGCTGCGGGCTATAGCCGTTGCATTCTGCACCTCTGTTGTTCTCAAATCCAATACTCCTCGATCGCCTAAGGTGCGATCCAGTTGTAAGACTGTCTGTTGATCCGGATAAAATAAGGTGGGAGAAAAAGGGTCGGCTACATCTACCGAGGCTAATTGGCCAAGGGTCGTGTTATGGTAGCGAAATTGCTCTTTTCCATCTGTGGTATACTTAATCAATTCATCGCGCTCGCTGACCAGGTATAATTGCGCCAGGCGATCCGTTTCAAAAAAACGAAATTGCCCTTCCAGTTGCAGTATTTCGACCCAGCTAGAATCTTGCGCTACCAAAAGAGGCGGTGTGCAAAGAAACAAAAGCAGGCCCGGCAGAAAGTATCGTTTAATCATAGTACTACCTGCAAAACGTATCGAAACGAATAAAAGTGCCTTCAATTCACCACATCAACGGTTCGCAATGCGCCCCGCTGGGTTTTCAAAAAACTGCAACTGCAGGTCCTCGCCATCGAATACCGCGTAGGAATTGTACACAACCCATTCGCCTAGATTAAGGTACCGGCTGCGGCCATTCGGCAAGAGAAAATCAATGGGTAAGTGTCGGTGGCCAAAAACAAAGTAATCCACTTGTGGTAGCTCGGCTGATTTTCGCTTGCTATAGGCAACCAGCCACTCTTTCTCTTCTCCGAGGAAAACATCTTCGCCATGATTCGCAGCCCGGCTACTGCGTGAGAAATAATCTGCCAGTCCAATACCAAAATTGGGGTGCAAACGCGCAAACAACCACTGGCAAACCGGATTGGCAAATACTCTCTTGATGAATTTATAGCCATGATCGCCTGGGCCCAAGCCATCGCCATGACCAATGAAGAACGTTTTCCCGCTGATCTCGCGAATGATGGGCTCCCGATAGATCGGCACATCCAATTCCTTTTCCAGGTAGTCGAACATCCACATATCGTGGTTGCCCGTAAAGAGGTACATCGGAATGCCGGCATCTCGTAGCTCGGCTAACTTGCCCAGCAGTCGCACATAGCCCTTGGGCACTGCGCGCCGGTATTCGAACCAGAAGTCAAATAGGTCGCCGACCAGGTACACCGCAGCTGCATCAGCCTTAATCTGATCCAGCCAGCGTACGATCTGCCGCTCTCGCTCTGCGCTCGTGAGACGGCCATCAATACCTAAATGAAAGTCCGAGGCGAAATAAGTCCGCTTGATAAGCAAGAGGTTAGGGTGTAAAAGTGTAAGAGTCAATGAACGTTTATACGCTTACATTTTTGAACATTTACACTTCGATATTACATCTTCTCCATGACCGTTCCGCAATTATTGCAGGTTCGCAGGTCTTCGGAGTTCATGTAGTTTTTAATGACCACAGGAAGTTGATTAACGATATCCGTCATTTCAAAAGTATCCTCGTGGAGTTTGTTATTACAGTTCTCACAGAACCACATTAGTTTGTCTTGCTCTCCTTCGTTGCGATAACGCTCGATCACCAGGCCGATGGTATTGGCCGGGCGTTGCGGAGAGTGCGGGATACGGGGAGGTAAAAGGAACATTTCTCCTTCTTTGATGGAAATATCCTCTGGCTCGCCGTCCTCATTGATGATCTTCACTGTGATGTCTCCCTCGAGTTGATAAAACAGCTCTTCGCCGTCTTCCCAGTGATAGTCTTTTCGGCCATTGGGGCCGCCAACCACCATGACAATGTAATCGTCATTTCCCTTATAAACTTGTTGGTTGCCGATAGGTGGCTTAAACAAATGGCGGTTATCGTCAATCCAGCCTTGTAAGTTGAATGGTTTTAACATGGTTATGGCGGTATTTTTTGGTTCGTGTTTTACGCTGCCCGCTACACGCAGCAGGCTTCACGCTGCACGCTACTTGCACTACCCTACAAGTTCAATACTCTACGAGCGGTGTTAAGGTCGCACATTTTACATAGAAAAGCCTCCTCTTCGCAATACCGGCTGCATATACAAAGTATGTTGCATACACTGTATTGCGTGTTGCTTGAAGCGTGTAGCGTTGTACATGTAGCCTTGCACATGTGGCGTGAAGCGTTTCACGTGTTTCGTTTCGCATCTAAAGTATTAAAATACCCTCAATTTTAGCTAAATTTCCCGTCATCAAAAGACTGTTATCCTATGGATCTCAATTTATCCGGAAAGAATGCCCTCGTTTGTGGAAGCAGTAAGGGTATTGGAAAAGCTGCTGCGATCGAACTGGCAGAGCTAGGTGCCAATATCACCTTGGTTGCCCGTTCAGCGTCGGTCATGTCAGAACTGGTTCGGGAACTCGCGCATCAGCCCGGTCAGCACCACGACTTCCTGCAAGCTGACTTCACCGATAGCGCGGACTTAAAGAAGAAGATCCTGGGATTGACAACCGCCAAGCCGATCCACATCTTAGTCAACAATACCGGCGGCCCACCAGCAGGTCCCATCCTAGGAGCCACCTCCGAAGAATTTGCTCAGGCATTCCACAACCATACTTTGTGCAATCACTTGTTGGTGCAGGCCGTAGTGCCGGGTATGCGCAGGGAAGGCTACGGTCGGATTATCAATGTGATCTCTACCTCAGTGAAGCAACCGATCCCCGGCCTTGGCGTTTCCAATACGGTTCGTGCAGCGGTAGGCAACTGGGCCAAAACGCTAGCTGGTGAAGTAGGCCCTGATGGCATTACTGTCAACAACGTCCTACCCGGCTATACCTCTACTGGTCGCCTCACCGAAATCATTAATAATCGGGCGCAAACACATGGCCGAAGCACAGATGAGATCGTAGCACAGATGAAAACCAATGTTCCTCTTCGGCGTTTTGCCGACCCTAGCGAGATTGGAGCCGCAGTCGCTTTCCTCGCCACGCCGGCAGCGGGCTACATCTCCGGCACCAACCTGGTAGTGGATGGTGGCCGGACGAAGGTTCTTTAGGGTGTAAGGGTGTAAGAGTGTAAGGGTTCTGGTTGGAGTTCTGGAGTTCCTCAAAAAAGAACATTTACACTTTTACACCTTTACACTTTATTCATCTACCAGGCAATCCCATAATCCTCACCATAATTGCTAGACCCGCCCCAGAAAGAACCGTGCTCCCAATCGAAATAGATGGCGTTGATGGGGCCGGAGGTGCGGTCGTCAAAGCGTAGGTTGTAACCCATATTATTGAGTCGGGCCCGCGTCCAGTTCGGAATGTCATCGCGCAGCAGCAAATCGCCAGGGCGCGACTCGTGATTGCCGAAGGAGCTTCTCATCTGGAAACTATTCAAGTTGGCTGCTTCGCAGGCTTCCTGTACGTTCATTCCAAACTCCACCATGTTTAGGAAAAATTGCAGCAGGTTTTGGTCTTGTGTATCACCGCCTTGCACGGCAAATGAAATATACGGACGCCCATCCCGCAAAGCCATTGCCGGAGTGAGGGTCGCACGGGGCCGCTTGCCTGGTTCCAAGACATTGTATGGATTCTCTTCTGCTGTGAGGTTAAAGCTTTGCATTCGCTGGCTCATACCCACTCCTGTGTTCCCTGCTATACAAGCTGGAATCCAGCCACCACTAGGTGTAATGGATACCACCCAGCCATCCGCATCCGCTGCTTGAATGGTGGTAGTCCCTGCATAAAAACCTTCTTCGTAGGCGGCGTCCGTCGGATCATCGATAGCGGCACTGCTCCAGTTTTCAAGAATATCCAGGAAGGGGTGTTCTTCTTTTTCGCCTTGATAAGGATAGGGATTACCAGGGCCTGCTTCCGCATCATTCATTTCCCAGTTGATTGACTCGATACGTTCACGGGCGTAATCCTTTGACAACAAGCCTTCAATTGGTTCTGCTGGAGGAAAGTAGGGGTCGCCGTAGTAGAAGTCACGATCAGCGAAGGCCAGGTTCATCACCTGGTAAATGGTGTGAATGTATTTCGCCGTATTGTATCCCATGCTTTGCACATCGAGATTTTCCAACATATTCAAGGCTTGTAGCATCACCGGACCCTGCACCCAGTGCGTCAGTTTGTAGACTTCGATATCCCGATAGGTAGTCATGACCGGCTCTTCAATATAGACCTCCCAGTTGTCGAGGTCTTCCATCGTGATCAGGCCACCTTGTTCCTGACAGCCGCGCACAAATTCTTCCGCAATATCACCCCGATAAAAGCGGTCATAAGCTGCATAAATTGCTTCTTCCCGCGATTGCCCCGCGGCTAATGCTTCTGTCTCCGCTTCCACCAATTGGAGCAATGTTTGTCGTAGGTTCTCTTGGACAAATACTTCACCGGCTTCCGGTGCTTCGCGCTCTTCCCCCAAATGGGGCAGATATACTGCGGTAGAATAGGGCCACTGTTTTATCTCGTCCTTAGCTCGTTCCATAGCGTCAGCTGCTTGCGCTTCGATGGCATAGCCTTCGGCCATTTGGATAGCTGGGGCCAATACTTCAGCCAAACTCATGGTCCCGTACTCAGCCAGCATGGTGAACAAGCCACCGGGTGTACCTGGTGTAACGGCTGCCAGCGGTCCGAAGCGAGGCGGTATCTCCATGCCCTTTTCTTGAAAAAACTCAGGGGTAGCACCGGTAGGAGCTACGCCGAGGGCATTAATTCCAATCACCTTTTCTGTATTGGGGTTATAAATGAGTGCCTGTGTTTCACCTCCCCAACTTAACACATCCCACATGGTGGCTGTCGCCGCCAGCATGGCACAGGCCGCATCGACGGCATTGCCGCCCTGTTGGAAAATACCAGCGCCAGCAGTAGCGCCGAGTGGCTTACCAGTTATTGCTACCCAATGGCGGCCGTGCAGGGCAGGTTTCTGGGTTTGCTGGGCATGTAATGGAATGAGAAGGAACAGGCAGAAGGTAAGAAGGAGTGGTAGGCGACGCATGGTTTCTATTTTTTATGCTGCTCTAAGGCGATCGAACCTTAGATTAACATAAAAATAGGAAACGGTAGATAATGTTCAGTCAACCAGAGCGGATAGGAAGCTTAGTTTACTTACACCTCATTCTCCTCCAGCTTCTCCAAACCCACCTCGGCGATGCGTAGATTGATGTAGGCATCCAGGTCCTCAGCGATGGCTTTATTCTTGCGTTTAATCTTGAGGATTATGGTACCGTCCTTAATCGCCGGAAAGTCATTGAGAATCCGCATGTTCCGAACCTTGAGGATAAAGCGGGATTTAAACCAGCCATACTGGTAATCGACGGCTGACAATTGATCGTAAGGGATGATGAGTTCCTTGGCGCCAGACTTTACTACACCCAGGATACTGTCTTTGACCTGGTAACCTAAAATCAATCGGCCGCGTTCGGCTTCAAGGATGCCATCAACTTCGGCAAATCCACTATAGGCTTCGTCTGTGTGGAAAGGTAGGTGGGTCTGGCTCGGATACATCATTTACTAAGCTTTAAGGTCTTATGCTAAGATAAAATTCTTTGTCGCTACTGGCCAAAAGCTTCTACCAATAGCGGCATTTTACGTACTAGCAGGTGCATTCCCTGACAAAAATCACCCTAAGGCAGTGAAAAGCATTGGCTGCAGCGCGGCGCTTGGCAAGCTAACTTTATCCTACTCATAATACTCTCATTTGCCAATTATAGTTCACGATACCATGATTAAGAAAATAATTTGCCCTGTCGACTTCTCTCCGACTTCCGAAAATGCGCTCCGCTATGCATTACGCTTAGCCGACCATTTTCAGGCGGAAATCAGCTTATTGCACGTTATGCTTCCGGAAATGGAAGTTGCTACTGAAGTGCCATTATCCATGCCTGTGGTGAACCGTCGTCAGCTGGATGACGCCAAAGAGGAATTACAGCATTTCTCTGATCGCGTGCTGACTTCAGTCATTGAACAATTGAAGCATGCACCGGTACTCTATCGCGACCTGGAAGTAGGCGCACCAGCACCGATGATCAATCAAATCGCCCAGCGCGAAGAAGCCGACCTGGTGATTATGGGTACTCATCATCCCGAACAGGCATCGTGGCTATTCGGGAGCATCGCACGAGCTACCATCCAGCGGCCAAATGTACCCGTGTTAATCGTTCCAGATCACTACCGGTATACTTCACCGCAGCATATTACTTTCGCTACGGATTTGAGGACGACCGACCCACTGCATCTGCTGGAAACGGCCAGCCTATTACGTAGTTTCCAACCCATCATCCGTTGTGTACACGTAACGACGCCAGATGAGCCGGCACACGATCTTGACCTGACTGACTTTGCCCGGATCTTCAATGATGAGGCGCAGGATTGCCCTATCACTTTCCATGAACTCGAGGAAGAAGATGTAACCGTTGCCTTAGAACAATTCAACATCGTTTATCACACCGATCTGCAGGTAATGATCCGGCCAAAACGCGGCTTCCTGGAAGGCCTCTTCCACTATAGCCAGTGTAAACGCACCGCCAAGCAAACGGAAGTGCCCTTGTTGGTAATTCCGGGTTAAGGTCAGTTGGGCAGATTACAGTGGCCAGAAGGTAGGTACTCTGCGTTCACTGTACACTGTAATCTGCCTACTGCCCTACTGCTTCCTGGAATTCACAACTCCACTTGCCAGGCCTTCATCATTTTGTGGTAGATCTCATTATTCTGATAAATACCGCTGAAGTTTTCCTCTCCGGGGCCATAAGCAAATACCGGAATGAGGGAAGCCGAGTGACCACCGGTGGAGAATGTGGTTTGTAGTTGCCCGTAGTCAGATCGGCCAAAGGCCGTGGTACTGGACAAGGAGAGTCCACCTGTCTCATGGTCAGCGGTGACGATCACCAAGGTCTCACCATCTTGTTGGGCAAAGTCCATAGCAGCGTGAATGACTTGATCGAAGTCTTTCATTTCTTCGATGATGTACTCGCCATCGTTGGCGTGTCCGCCCCAGTCTATCTGCGACCC
>SPJK01062370.1_pt1 | contig 38434 bp, 29 predicted proteins | sample 3741771 | NCBI WGS metagenome assembly SPJK01 (sample SAMN10925997, study PRJNA522277) | cold seep metagenome | isolation source: Elba SIP-enriched marine methane seep metagenome, extraction at timepoint T2 | place: Italy: coast of Elba, Mediterranean Sea
GACATTAGATTATCTTGATCATTACAGGAAATCAAAGTGATCGACGCAAGAAATAGTAAAGATATATTCAGGTATTTCATGAATTCATTTTTTAATCGTTGATATAAGCGATGTCTACACCCATCTATTTTCAAGTAATAATTGGGTGCTCCAATTTTCTAAATTGTGTGAACGGCTTTGATTTCGACTACCTAACAAGAGCTCAATAGTTCATTCACTCTTCCTTCCAAAAAAGCCTTCCCCTCAAGGAGAGGAAGGCTTCCGTATTCAATCAATATTTCGTTCGAACTTCCTCTCTCCTATCCCGAGCACATCAAGCAATCCGGATCATCCAGGTTACAAGCTTGGCCGGATACATCCTCGCCGATGGCGGTTTCAGAAGAAACCGTGCCCGATCCGGTAGCCGCCAGCTGCGCCGCTTTCACTTGCGCTTGTGCTTCGGCTTTCACCGTAAACTTGATCGGGTTCACCGCCGCTTTCGAACGCAGGTAGTACATGCCCGTCTTCAGGCCTTGCTCCCAAGCGTAGAAGTGCATGGACGAGAGCTTACCGAAGGTTGGGTTCTGCACGAAGAGGTTCATACTCTGGCTCTGGCAGATGAAGGCGCCACGGTCGGCCGCCATATCGATGATCACGCGCTGGCTGATCTCCCAAACCGTCTTGTAGAGGTCCTTGATCTCCTGTGGAATCTCTTCGAAGTCCTGGATTGAGCCGTTGGCAGCCATCAGGCGGTGCTTCATGTCTTCATTCCAAAGACCGAGGCGATTCAAGTCGCGCAGCAAGTGCTTGTTCACTACGATGAATTCACCGGATAGTGTGCGGCGGCTGTAGATATTGGCCGTGTACGGCTCGAAGCATTCGTTGTTGCCAAGGATCTGCGAGGTAGAAGCCGTCGGCATTGGTGCTACCAGGAGGCTGTTGCGCAGGCCATTCTTCTTGATCTTCTTCTTCAAGTCAGACCAGTCCCAGCGCTCGCCAGGCTCTACGCCCCACATATCGTACTGGAGAATGCCTTTGCTGGCTGGCGATCCTTTGTAGCTTTCGTACGTGCCGTCCCGCTCCGCAAGCGCATTACTTTCGGACAAGGCCGCAAAGTAAATGGTCTCGAAGATGTCGCGGTTCAGTTGGCGAGCCTCCGGGCTGTCAAATGGATGGCGCATCAGGATGAAAGCATCTGCCAATCCTTGTACACCCAATCCGATCGGGCGGTGACGCATATTACTGTTACGCGCCTCTTCGATCGGATAGTAGTTCACGTCGATCACCTTGTTCAGGTTGCGCGTCACGATGCGCGTCACCTCATACAGGCGCTCGAAGTCGTAGGTGCCGTCTTCTTTCACATACTTGCCCAGCGCTAAGCTAGCCAGGTTACACACCGCCACCTCGTCTGGAGAAGTATACTCAACGATCTCCGTACACAGGTTGGAACTGCGGATGGTACCCAGGTTTTGCTGGTTACTCTTGCGATTGCAAGCATCCTTGTAAAGAATATAGGGTGTCCCCGTTTCGATCTGGCTTTCCAAAATGGCAAACCAGAGGTCTTGTGCCTTTACTACTTTACGCGCACGGCCTTCTTCCTCATACTTGTGGTACAGCGCTTCAAATTCGCCACTGTGCACATCGTACAGGCCAGGTGCTTCATTCGGATCGAAGAGCGACCATTCGCCATTCTCCTTCACGCGACGCATGAAGAGGTCGGAGATCCACATGGCGTAAAACAAGTCACGCGCCCGTAGCTCTTCCTTACCGTGGTTCTTCTTCAATTCCAGGAAGTCGAAGATATCGGCATGCCAAGGCTCCAGATAGATCGCGAAAGCGCCCTTGCGCTTGCCACCACCTTGATCCACGTAGCGAGCCGTGTCATTGTAAACGCGCAACATCGGGATGATACCGTTGCTGGTACCGCCAGTGCCTTTGATGTAACTGCCTTTCGCGCGGATATTGTGAATGCTCAAACCAATACCACCAGCCGACTGCGAAATGCGCGCGCAGCGCGACAAGGTTTCGAAAATGCCGGAAATACTGTCATCCGTCATCGAAAGCAGGAAGCAGCTTGAGAGCTGTGGCTTCGGCGTACCGGCATTAAACAAGGTCGGTGTGGCGTGGATGAACCACTTCTGTGACATCAGGTTGTAGGTCTCGATCGCCGCTTCCAGGTCTTCGCCGTGAACGCCGATGGCAACGCGCATCAGCATATGTTGCGGACGCTCTACCACCTGGCCGTCCATACGCAGGAGGTAAGAACGCTCCAGGGTCTTAAAGCCAAAGAAGTCGAAAGAATAATCGCGATCGTAGATGATGGCAGAATCTAACAGATCTTTGTTCTTCCAGATAATAGCATAGATCTCATCACTGATGAGCCCCGCGGGATCACCCGTTTTCGGGTCGATATAATTGTACAGTGCCTTCACTGTTTCGCTGAAGGACTTGTCGGTATTCTTATGCAGGTTGGATACCGCGATCCGGGCGGCCAAAATGGCGTAGTCCGGGTGGTCGGTGGCCATGCTGGCGGCTGTTTCGGCGGCCAGGTTATCCAGGTCGGTAGTACTTACACCGTCGTACAGGCCCTGGATGACCTTCTTCGCAATTTCAATGTGATTGACCTGTGGTGCCAGGCTGTAGTTGAGTTTCTTAATGCGCGCGGTGATCTTATCAAAGCTGACCGGTTCGCGTTTTCCACTACGCTTGATGACTTCCATGCTATCTAGGTTTTAATATTGTGCTTCAATTAAGGGAATGAGGTTCAGTTCGGTTAAAAGTCTTCGTCCAATGAGAAGGTCTGGCTTTCACGGTCGGCCATGACACCACTCTTCTGGTAGTCGCCTACCCGCTTTTCGAAGAAGTTGGTTTTACCTTCCAGGGAGATCAGGTCCATCCAAGGGAATGGATTCTCTACATGGTACTCCTTGTCCAGTTGCAAGGCCACCAAGAGGCGGTCGGCCACAAATTCAATATACTGGCACATGAGGTCGGCATTCATACCGATAAGCGCCACCGGAATAGCGTCGCTCACGAATTCCTTCTCAATCTCTACCGCGTTCGTGATGATACCCCGTACCGTTTCGGTAGGAAGCTTCTGCTGGATGTGGTCGTTGTAGAGTAAGCACGCAAAATCGCAGTGCATGCCTTCGTCGCGGCTGATCAACTCATTCGAGAAACTCAAGCCCGGCATCAGGCCGCGCTTCTTGAGCCAGAAGATGGAACAGAACGAGCCAGAGAAGAAGATGCCTTCTACCGCTGCAAAAGCGATCAGGCGTTCCTGGAAAGAACCGTTATCGATCCAGCGCAGGGCCCAATCTGCTTTCTTCTTCACGCAGTTTAGGTTTTCCACCGCGTTAAAAAGGAAGTCTTTCTCTTTTCCGTCTTTGATATACGTATCTATCAAGAGGGAGTAGGTCTCAGAGTGGATATTTTCCATCATGATCTGAAAGCCGTAGAAGAACTTAGCTTCAGAATACTGGACTTCTGAGACGAAGTTCTCTGCCAGGTTTTCATTGACAATGCCGTCGGAAGCTGCAAAGAACGCTAGAACGTGTTTAATAAAGTGGCGCTCGTCATCATTCAGTTTTTCATTCCAATCGGTTAGATCCTGGCTAAGGTCAATTTCTTCGGCGGTCCAAAAGCAAGCTTGTTGCTTCTTGTATTCCGCCCAAATATCATCGTGCTGGATCGGGAAAATTACAAAGCGATTCGGGTTATCTACCAGGATCGGTTCTACGTGTGCATTCATTCTTTAACTTCCGTTTTTATGGCGTTTACTAAATCTTTATTCAATGTAAAAAGGACAGTAATCTAACTACCGGCAAGAGGGCTACTCCTGCTGGATGAAGGTTCAAGGACACTCTTTAATTGGCTGAATTACAAGACCTGCTAACTAGTTTCTTTCTCACATCAGTATGCGCAGCTCGCCGCAATCCTCCCTTGTTGCTATCACATCGGCAGGAAGTCGGGTACCATCCCTGGCCGAGACACAAAAAGACCTGATCAAAACCTTGGCCTTGATCAAGCATTCTTGGTTTGGTGACTGAACCTAGTATCAGATGGTCAGTCTACCTCATCGCGATTATCCCTTGTAATTCTTCGGACGCTGTTTTCCTGCTGGAAAAGAGTATGGTATCAGTAAGTTTTTCGCGGCCCGAAGCTCACGGTTCCACTAAGATAGTATTCTTGCCCTACCAAGGTACAGACAATTTTCCACATAATGTGGATAACTATACTAAGTAACTGATAATCAATTGAAATTAATTGTTAGTTAAGTTTTCCACAATGTGGATAACTTTTTTGTGGAAAACTCACAAGTGTCACTTTTTTGGTGACCTTTATATTCAATTAACCTACATTTAACAGCAGAATACGAGCATATTGTCCTCTGCTCGTTTTTTGCCCTACATTTGTTGGAAAGCGATTGCCATGGAAACTACGCACAACGACGCGCAGCGACCAACGGATTCGGTCTGGCTACAGCGATTCCGCTCCTACCTGGGAGAATTCGTCTACGGAGGAATTGACGGATCAGTAACCACCTTCGCCGTGGTAGCCGGCGCAGTAGGTGCTGGCTTGGATAGTATCATCATTATCATCCTCGGTTTCGCCAACCTCCTGGCGGATGGTTTTGCGATGTCTGTGGGTGCCTATCTCTCGTCCAAGTCAGAACAAGACAACTATGAGAAACATCGTCGCTCTGAATACTGGGAAGTAGATAATATTCCGGATTCCGAACGTCAGGAGATCCGAGAGATATTTGCGGCTAAAGGTTTCGAAGGCGAGCTGCTCGAACAAGTGGTCGAAGTCATCACCGCCGACCGTGATCGCTGGGTCGACATTATGATGAAAGAAGAACTGGAGTTGATGCCGGAGAAGCGATCGCCGGTTATCATCGGTGCCGTCACCTATCTCAGCTTTGTCATTATCGGCCTTGTTCCTCTGCTAGTCTACGTCTGGGATTTTACTGTCGGTTTTCCCGGGCAAGTCTTCTTCTGGTCATCTGCACTCACCTTCAGCGGATTTGCTCTCATTGGTTTTCTCAAAACCTACGTCACCGAAACGAGCATCCTGCGCGGGGTAGCGGAAACGCTTCTTTTAGGTGCTATCGCCGCCGGCGTCGCCTACTTCGTCGGAGATATACTGGAAAAGATTATTACCGGATAAGACAACAGACCTACAGGCAAATCAGCCAATCATGGATTCAATCTGACAGGTGGACATCGGACGCCGGACCAACAGACAAACGGTCAACTGAAAAACTGCCTGCTGTCAACTGCCCCCGCCGCCGCCTAACCGCCTGAAGGAGGAACCGCTACCCGCCTTCCTTACCATCTCTCTTCCAAAACACAGGAACACTATAATACCAGAACACCAAAACACTGCTCACTGAAAAACTGCCTACGGATACCACTGAAAACCCTATTTTTGCACCGCAATTGGCAACACGTATGATTACAGCTAGCGACATATTCATTCAGTATGGTGATCGGGTTCTTCTCGATCGGGTGACGGTGACCATCATGGACAAGGATAAAGTGGGATTAGTTGGTCGCAATGGCGCGGGCAAATCGACGCTATTGAAAGTCATTGCCGGGGAGCTGAGTCCCGATGAAGGGAACATCAGTCGTCCCAGCTCACGCAGCCTTGGTTTTCTGCACCAGGAGATGAATATCCCGAAAGGAAAGACGGTGATGCAGGAAACACTGACTGCTTTCGCTGAGGCGCGTTCCATCGAGGCCAAGCTGGCACAAATCAATGACGAAATTGCCGAGCGCACCGATTACGAAAGCACTGCTTATCAGAAGCTGTTGGAAGACCTTGCTCAGTTAAATGACCGCTTCATTTTCCTCGGAGGTGATCGCATGGAAGCCGATGCCGAACAGGTACTCAAGGGCTTGGGCTTTGAGCAAAAAGTCTTTCAGCGCCTCACCGATGAATTTAGCGGCGGTTGGCAAATGCGTATCGAGTTGGCCAAAATGCTGTTGAGCCGGCCTGATTACCTGCTCCTTGATGAACCGACCAACCACCTGGATATCGAGTCGATCATTTGGCTCGAAGGGTTTCTTTCCAACTACCCAGGCGCGGTGATCCTTATATCGCACGATAAGCAATTCCTGGATAATGTAACAAGTCGCACTATTGAGGTGGAGCGTGGAAAGCTACACGACTACAAAGCAGCCTATACCAAATACCTGGAGCTGCGCGCCGATCGTCGAGAGAAGCTCGCTTCCTCCTACGCCAATCAACAAAAAGTCATCGCCCAGCGAGAACGTACCATCAACCGTTTCATGGCCAAGGCCACTAAGACGAAGATGGCGCAGTCGATGAAGAAACAACTCGACAAACTAGAGCGCATTGAAATGGACGATGAGGAAGCTGCCGCTATGAATTTGCGGTTTCCACCAGCACCTCGTTCCGGAGCAATTGCTGTGGAAGGCAAAAAAGTGCATAAGTCCTTTGGAGACCTCCTGGTTCTTCAGGGTGTTGACGTCAAAGTAGAGCGAGGTGAGCGTGTGGCCTTTGTAGGCCAAAATGGGCAAGGGAAGACCACCCTGGCTAAGATCTTGATCAATGAATTACAAGCGACTGGAGGGGACATCCAGTTGGGCCACAATGTAAAGATTGGCTATTATGCACAAAATCAATCGGAGACCTTACAGTCGGATCTGACCGTTTTGCAAACCTTAGAGCAAGGTTGTCCACCAGAAATGCGTACCAAGCTCCGCAGCATCCTAGGCGCATTTCTATTTAGCGGAGAAGATGTCGATAAGAAAGTGTCCGTGCTTTCCGGTGGTGAGCGCGCGCGCCTGGCCCTGGCGGCCATGTTATTGCGTTCGTTCAACCTACTGGTGCTTGACGAACCGACCAACCACCTGGATATTATCTCCAAAGATGTACTGAAGCAAGCCCTACTTGATTACGACGGCTCACTAATCGTCGTCAGTCACGACCGGGAATTTCTGGCGGGCTTAACCGAACGGACGATTGAATTCCGCGACCATCAGCTCTTCACTCACCTTGGTGATGTGAATTTCTTCCTCGAAAAGCGTCAGCTGGATGATATGCGATCGGTAGAATTGCAGAAAGCCAACAAGGCGGCTCAAGCCGCAAAGGTCGAAGCTGGTATACCTAAAAAGGAGTTGTCCTACGAAGAGCGGAAGCGCCTGACAAGAGCGGTTTCCAATGCCGAAAAGAAGATCGAGCGACTAGAAGAGGAAATCGCTAAGATCGAAGTGGAAATGAGTGATCCAAACTTCTATACCTCTCCCAAGGCCGAGAAAACCCTAGCAGATCACCAGAATAAGAAGACCCTGCTCGAAGCAGCAATGCTGCAATGGGAGGAAGCCCAAACAAAACTGGACGAAGCGCTAGGTTAAGGTGAGGTTGCCGCAAAGGCAATCCGAACGATAAAAGTATCGGCTTGGCGACCCTCACTGTATCAGGCACTTGGTACATAGATCAAGCCAATTTAGGGGCACTAAAAAGTCTCAGCACCCCTGCCTATCTGGCGGAATGGCAGGCAGTACCGTGAGCTTAGGAAAACACCAGCCGTATTTTCGTACGGCTACCTCGCTCTCAACACCCGCCAAACGATGCTGGGCCTCAAGAGGATGGTCGGTTCGCTCATCATATTCAGCACTTTCGCGAAAGAACGATAGATCACCTCATCTTGATTGACCACCCGATTCAGCTTATTGAAATACTTTAGCAGAAAGGAAGGCATTTTCGGTGGCACGCCCTGCGTCTCTGGAAACTTAAAATCCTCGGTAACGGTCAGTTCCCAGGGAGTCTTCACTGCACCAGCTACCCTTCGGAAGTAGGTTTTCCAGATGCTTTGATGCCCCTTCTTTTGTAAAACTTCCTCCAATACCTGAGCCTGAATAGCAGCAGAACTCATCCCTTGTCCATAAACTGGGTTCAGGCGACAGACAGCATCGCCCAATGGTAGTAGCCCTTCTGGAAATTCTTTCATCCGCTCATAGTGTATCCACCGGACATAAGGGATGTGGTAGCTTCGGACGTCAGAAAGCGGGGTCAGGTCCTTCACCATTTCATAGATTTCCAGATTTTCCAAGGCCCTGGTGTACTCCTTGAGGGAAGTCGTATCGCGAGGCGCTTCATCATTGGAGCGCCCTTGTACTGTGAGGATCATACGGCCATTCTCGATGGGCTGGATGGTCCCGTGTTTAGAATTCAGCGGAGCGCTGGTATTAATATTCAAGAAGGTCGTATAGCCCTCAGGTCGGGGAAAGAGGCAGGAGGTATATTTGACATTCACCCGGACCTTTTCCTCTACCGGGCGGGAGTACCCCATGTCCTCCAATTCAGCGGATAATTTGGAAGCCATTCCCCGGGTGTCGATCGTCAGTTCTGCCTGCAGATTGCCCTTATTAGTGGCTATTCCTATGACGGAATTCCCTTCCCGCAAAAAACCTTGACATTTGGTACCTGCCATCAACTGCACATTGTCATAAGATAGCAAGGCCTCACGAACAGTATGTTCAAGCAATGGCCTACTCAGCATCATCGTTTGCATGCCGGTCAGGCAACGCGGACGATAGCCGCCTTCACAATGCCATTTCAGCAGCTGCCCCAGGTCACCGGCGATTGCTCCGCGCTCCTTCAATTGCGGTATAACTTCTGGAAAATAGGCCTCCAGTGCCCGGTACCCTCTGGTTAGTAAAATGTGGACATGATGATCTTGCGGAACTCCTTTGCGATGCGATCCGGTTTGGTCAATGGTATCCTGCTCGACAAGCAGCACCTCCTTGAAGTGATCAGCACAGGCACGAGCTGCCAACAAGCCGGCCATACTAGAACCGATGACGACGGCTCTTTGAGCCGGATAGTTTAGTGGTTTCATTATATAGGGTTTAAATGGTGTTTGCTTGGGGAAGAAATCCCGTATCGATCATCTGCCTCTAGTCCGGTACATCTAGGTTTTTCACACTCTCCGGCAGTGGATAATCTCCCGTCATTTGTTCATCTGGTATTGGTGCATCTTTTTGCAGAACAAGCGGCACTACACCGGCCCAAATCGGTAAGGCATAGTCTTCGGCATCATCAGATGGCCCTCCTGTACGGATCTTTGCCGAAGCGGCTTCCATCGTGAAGGCCAGTACACCGGTGACCTCAATTTCTTTCTCTGTTACTGGCCGGCATTCGTCCCAACGGCCGGGCACCAACTTCTCGGTAAATACTTTTAAGGCACGTTCTCTTTCTTCTATATTAACTGGACGGCAATGGCCGTGGGCAACTACCGAGCGATAGTTCATGCTATGATGAAAAGCAGAACGCGCCAACACAATGCCGTCTATGTGTGTGACGGTCAAGCATACGGGAAGACCTTCCGCCAAATCCTTGTAAAAACGACTTTTAGTGGAGGCATGCAGAAAGATCGTGTCTTCTTCTCGGCCGTAGAGCATCGGGATGACAAAGGGGCGGCCTTCCATCGCAAACCCAACGTGAGCTACGTAGCCATCATCCAGCACCTCATAAACCGATTCGCGTTCGTAATGGGCTCGTTTCGGAACTCGGCGGACGCGGTTGTGATCTTGTTTTGGGTATTCACTCATCGCGGGTGGATTTTGAAGTTAAAACAACTGTGAACCTGCGGCGGCCCACCAAGGATGAATTTCGACGATTATTCGCCCGGCTAGCACAGCAGGGTCGGCATTAGCCAGTCGTTGCGCTTCTTCCAATGTTGGTGTATTGAAAATGACGATACCGAGAATGTTTCCGTCATCGGCAAAGGGGCCAGCCATACATATCTTTCTATTCAACGCCAGTGATTCCAGGTGGGCCAGGTGGGCCGTCTGGATCTGGTCGGCCTCCTCCCCTACTTGGTCCCGAATCGGGCCTTTTTTCAAGAAGCACATGAAGTATTGCTTCATCAGATAGGTGGTATCTCCCTCCTGGTAGGAGAAAGTCTGGAAGCCCACCGTATCAATTTGCAGGCCCTGTGCCTTAGCACCAAAACTGAGGCAACACAGTACCCCTGCACAAAGAAGTGTTTTCCAAGTCAACATCGGTGATTTCGATTTTTCTCGTCTACAATGTATTAATCAATAGCAAGCCACGATTAGTTCCTCCCTGTTGCCTGTACGCGCCGATTAAATTCCGCACTGAGCACATAGGCATCCTGGCGGACCCAGCCCATCATTTCCTGTGGCGACATAATGGAAGGATTGAAGGTAAAGACCCAATACGGGCTATTCGGAGAGATGCGATTCTTAATACGCATTTCTTGTTTGGCAAATTGTATAACCCATACATTTGGATCTACTTCACTGGACAGATTGACAATCAGTTCATTGGCAATCACATCTTCCTCCAGGCCATAATTTCCTGAACTCCCCTGTTGTTCCCAGCCACCAGAGTTAGCGATGGCATCCAACATGGCCTCTAGCTCCACAATCTTCTCTGGGCGGCCATCTTTGCCTTTGACGGTTTTGCTATTCTCTTCTTCATGGTAGGTGATCGTGACCGTAGGTAAGTCAGGAATTTGCGCTTTATACGAATTTTGGTAGCGCCACATATCTGCCTCCTCGAATTCTCGAATTACGGCGCGCAATGTCTCCTGATCCAGGCGTTTGGTATGCAAGCCCATCCGGTCGGTAAAGCGTTGACCTTCGTAGGTCGCCAACCCTTCCTCATAAATAGTCAAGGTAAAGACTGGGCAACTGCCAAAGCATGGCCCTTTACTCATTTCAATTCGCTTTGTCATCTTAGACACATCATCATTTATAAGTGGTCGGCAAGTGCTAGCCATGAGTAAAAATGTCCCGGCAATTAGCCAAATAAATTGTAGCGTTCGCATAGTCCTGTTGGTATTTGTTTTGTGTACTTTACGCTGAAGATAAGGTCCTGACCTTACCGTACAATAATAATCTTTTTTGTACTTATCGACCGGCCCCACCGGGCATGCAGATAGTAGAGACCGCTCGGGAGATCACCTATGGACCATCGGTAAAAGGCAGGCGGCCCAGATTGCATGGCCGACAATGGTCGCCCAAGTGCGTCGATCAACTGCCAGTCGATATCAGCTACCAGTGTTTCCATGGTCAGTTCATCACCTAGTTGCGAAAACTCCCCCAGGAGGCTGGTTATGGGTTCCACGATTACTGTAGAGGTCACACACATGGCCTGACAGTCTGGGTTCATCAATCCAGGTCGATAGGTTTCCAAGGCTGCCCATACCCGCGCTTTTTGCCCTTCCGTAAACATTAGTAAGCAGGCATCATCGGAATAATTCATGAAGTTCTGGAAGTTATCAAAAGTGCCACAAGTGAACTGGTTCCCTCCAGGGCATTCACCTTGGTAAGTGGCATTCTGCCTTGGCGTATCATCAACTTGGTCATCATAGATCGGGTCTTCACAGCAAACGGATGGCGAACAAGGATCGGGCAACGCTTCTGGTCCCCATGGATGGAAGAGGTTGAGGTAGTGCCCCACTTCGTGGGTAAGGGTACGCCCTAAATCATAGGGATCTTCAACCGTTCCCAATGCACCGAAACGATCAGGTGCGATGAATACACCATCTTCTGCTCTTGGTACTTCGTTGCCTACTTCAAAAGGGAAAGTGGCAAATCCACCTAAGCCACCAACCAGGTCACCAACCCAAATATTTAGATAGCAATCCGTGCACCAGGCAGAGCTTCCTCCGAAATCATCATAACAGATGCGGCGCTTTCCCAGGTCTGGGCCCGGCTCAGTGACAAAGCTGTTGGCCACTTCATCCCAGGGTGTAGCAACGCGGATGATACCCGAGTGCGGCTGACCAAGAGGGTCTTGCGTAGCCAACTCAAAGTTGATCTCCATATCTGCTACGGCATCCATAAAATTGGGCAAGACAAACTCCAGATCAATATTCTGCGCCCGAAAGTCCTCATTCAACACCTCGAGTTGTGACTGAATCTGGGCATCACTAATATTTTCGGCCATTTCATGCCATACCACGTGAACGACCACCGGTATCGTAATTTCTTGCTTGGCAAAGGAAGATGCTGGTTTCTCAGCAGGCAAGGCACCGACCATTTGAGCATCGCACCATCTTTGTCCTGGCAGGATAGTGGCAATAAGTATCAGCCCAAGGAGAAACACTATTTTTCGCATAGGAGAGCCGACCATTTTCTAGTAAATGCTAAAATGTCCTATTCTTCTTCTGCACCAAGTAGTTCTGGTGGTAATTGTTTTGTAGTACGCGCTCCAAGGCGACGTAATTTCTCGGCGCGGCCGATAAGGGTATCTCCTTTACGTTTCCCGTCCACCAATTTATACATCGCATCAGAATAGGCTGACTGAGCGTGATCGATCCGTTGGCCGATCAAGCGCAGGTCATCTACAAAGTTGCAGAATTTATCATACAGGCGGCCGCTCTGTCGCGCAATCTCCAAGACACTCCGCTTTTGTTTTTCTTGTTTCCAGATGAACGATACCGTTCTCATGGTCGCTAAAAGCGTCGAATTGGTCACCAGCACAATATTCTGGTCCAAGGCATCCAGAAAGAGCTGTTGATCCTCCTGTACTGCCAAAGCGAAGGCGGGTTCAATAGGAACAAACAATAGTAGATAGTCCGGGGAGTTGATCTGGTATAGTTCCTGGTATTTCTTGGAAGCTAGCCCCTTAATATGTGCCCGCATGCTTTCCAGGTGAGCTTTCAGCGCCTTTTTTCGGTCCTTCTTGTTCTCGGCGGCACAATAGCGATCGTAGGCAGTAAGCGATACCTTGCAGTCGATAACCAGGTGCTTTTCCTCGGGCAAATTAATTATAAAGTCGGGGCGTTTGAGTTCTCCATTTTGGTCGCGATAGGAAGACTGCGTTCGAAAGTGTATTCCTTTCTGTAGACCTGCTTTCTCTAGCAGTAGCTCCAGTTGCACTTCTCCCCAATCGCCTTGGGTTTTGCTATCGCCTTTGAGTGCTGCCGCCAGGTTTCCGGCATCTTGACTCAGCTGTTGGTTGAGGTCGCGTAATTGCTCGATCTCTTTTTTCAGGCTGACCCGATCCCGTGTTTCCTCCAGGTAGCGACGTTCGATATTCTCTTCAAATTCTCTTATTCTCTCACGTAGTGGATGCAGCAAGCCTTTCAATTGCTCTTGGTTCTGTTGCGTAAACTTTTGGCTTTTCTCATCGAGCAGGCGGTTGGCCATGTTTTCAAAAGCCTGCCTGGCGGTGGCTTGTTGTTCCTGAACCTGTTGCAACTGATTGGCAAGTAGTTGTTCGGCATGTTGCAAGCGTGTTTGCTCGGTGGCCAACTCTGCCATGAGGCGCTTTTCAGCAGCACTCTGTTCTCGCAGGTCATCCTGTAGAATATCGACTTGCCGGCGTAGGTCTTCATGGACCGCCTTCGCAACAAAATCTCGGTCTAGTTGGGAGCGGGAAATGAATTGGTCTCCTTGCCGTAGGCGCATCCACCAGTAACCAAGAACGGCACCGATGCCCAGGCCGATAGCTAGAAATAATAGCCCCAAGATTAGTGGATCGCTGCTTTGCCCCATAGAGAAGTGGTACTAGAATTAACAATTTTAGTAAAATTTGTTTCTAAAACAATATTTATCAACAAATTTTCTAAAAATGGACCAGGTGGTGGCAAGCTTAATTCTGTTGTTGGATGTTCAGATCACGCGCCTGAAACTGCTGCCGAAGGGCTGGCGATGCCTGCAAGGTTGGGCGTAGCACTCTGCGCAAGGCCAAGGTGTCGACAATCATGGGCCGCAGTTCTGTCAGGGTAACCAGTGCAAAAGTACTATTGCGATCTACAGAAAGCAATTTAGCCGCTGCCATACCAGCGGCATCGTAATCGCCAAGGTTCCGGGAAGCTTCAGCTTGAATTCGCCAAGCGGTCGTGTCATTGGGGTTGGCCTTAATATCTTCGCGCGCTTGATCGCGACGGTCTTCTTCAATTCGGTAGCGCTCTCTATATTCAGACTTTAATTGATCGGTCACCTTTGGCCGTTCAGATGATTCCTCCAGTACTTCCAGGTCCTCTCTAGCGTAGTCCAGCTGATTAGCTCGGATGTAAGCGGCCGTGCGGGCGGTACGAATATTGGCATCACCAGGATTTTCTTCTACTACCACTGTAAGGTCAGTGGCCGCAGCTTGAAAATGCCCGGTTTGATAAAGCAAGTAAGCCCGCTTCATACGTGCATCTGTATGCGTAGAATCTCCTTCCAAGATGGCATCGTATACTTCGATCGCTTGCTCATACTGTTCCATATTCGTGTAGCTGTCTGCCAGGATCAGGCTCCAGTTTGTACCAATCGGCACGTCGATTTCCTCCGCCGCTTGATTAAATAGCTCGACGGCCGTTGCATACTCGCCACTTTCATGTGCAACCAAACCAAATAGGATCTTGATATTGGTTTCCAATTCAGCGGATAACACCCCTTCCGAGGCAATACTAGAGAGGCTGCTTAGGGTATCTACAAACATACCCTCGGCCTTAATGCTCGATAAGCCAAAGATTGGATCAAGCTCCGCATCTTGGTTCAGCACCAACTCCGTTTGGGAGAAATTTTCCACATTCAGGAAACGGAAATTCGTTCTCGTAATCACTGCCGAGGGGTTGCCGTCTATGGTTTGTTCTTCGGTAGTTCCCCAAACGACCAACTGTGCTTTACAAGGCTTGCCGAAGCGACTCGCCTCACGGAAGGTGGAGGGATAATTGTTGATATTCTCCACATCAATGTTACGCACCTGCACAGCCGCTGGAATCTCATAGTCTTCAATTTCTACCGCCAAGCGATCACGCAAGCCGCTCTCCACGTACTTACGAATCCCGTCTAAGGGCTTAAAAGGCAACAATAGAATATTGAATTTGGAATATTCCGGATACATCGGGCAGCCATTTTCATCGACCGCCACTGGCTCCCCAGGATCCGGCATGGCTGGCTGGCTGCTGTTATTGCGCCACATGAAGAAAGCGCCCACCACCACGATTAGTACCCCAATAGCGGCGATCATTGCCCATGGTATCTGGCGAGTAGATTCTTGCTCTACCGGTTCAGGCGCAGGGCGGCCTTCCTCGATCGACTCCAGTATCTCCAGTAATTGATTGGTCACTTGATTCAGGCTCAGCTGTGCATTATCGAAGCTGATAATGGCCTTTTGCTGATCTTGCACCGTCCGGTAGTACTTACTTTTCAGTTGCCGCACAGCATTGGCCCAGCCAGCGGCTGGTTCTGGAGCTGTCTGCAGAAAAGCCAATAGTTTTTGCAGCGCTTGCTCGGTCTGCGCTCTCGTCACATGCTGCCTGACATCCGCGATGATTTGGGTCGCGTCCATTGGACTTTTAGGTTTAGTACAACACTAGGTGTACCGACTAAGGTACAAATATTGTCACACTGGTTGAAGTTGGATAATTGATAGATTTTCTCGCGAAACCTTTTCTACTTAACGCTTTGGTAGGGGGGAAACGTTACTAAGCTGGTGTTAAAAAACGCTTGATTAGTGTTACCATTTCGCAAAATCCACCCGAAACGAGTCCTTGCCGACGATTATTTGCCTTGCTCCTGTCGCGAACGTACCTTTGGGCCATGCATTGGCAAGCAAAACTGACGGGTACTGCCATACGGATCGGGCAGGCATTTCGATGGCTACCACGCCGGCTATGGCGATTGGGTCGTCATCTGCGACGGTTTTGCTGGAGCAGCCCCTCCTGGTACTTGGAAATACTCTATCTCGGGCTCGACATATTAGCTGTTCCGGAGGTCTACGAAACAATTACTGACTGGCTCAAATGGCGAACCCGCCCCTTGACCGATGGCGAACAAGCATTACTGCAACCCGTTTTCGGTGACCGCATCGATTACCGCAGGATCCGAATTGACGAAAGAGCCTGGATGGGGCCTCCGCAATGGAAGATATGCTACGTTAGTTTTTATACGATCAACGCCTGGGGAAGTATGTCGCCTTCTTTGCTCATCCATGAAGTGGTACACATCTGGCAATTCCAACACTACGGTAGCGCCTATATTCCACGAGCATTACAGGCTCAGCGTAGTGAAGAGGGGTATAATTATGGCGGCGCCCCACAAGTGAACAATTGGGCCCGTCAAGGAGCGCTCTTGAGCGATTTCAACTTTGAGCAACAGGCGGACCTGATCGCAGATTTCTGGCGCCTGCAGCACCAATATCACCCACAATGGGGGCCGGCCGGGCCAGCTGATCTACCCGCCTATAGTTATTTCGCACAGCAACTCTTGGCGGTTGACAGCCTTTCCTCACTTGTTCCTTTTTCTGCTGACACGATATAGTTTATACCCATTGCGAAATGATTTGGGAATATCTCAGGTGCTATTCCCGTCCCTTGCTGCGTTACATAGGCTACCGGCCGACCAAAGCCTTTTGGGAAGATCCCAAAACACTTCACGTCATGTGTAGTCGAAAAATTGTAAGTTTGCACGGCTCTGTCGATGACATGGAGAGATCGGAAAATGGCGACTAGCATAGTCATTACCATTAAGGAAACAACTAGAGGGAGCATGGTACATTATTACGCCAAGGAGGGTAGGCGCCTGCGCGAACTAGAAGAACCACAAGCTGGCAGCTGGGTCAACATCTCCCCTCCCTTTAGTCATGAGGAGCTAGAGGAGGTTGCTTTGCGGTTTGATATTCCGTTGGACTTCCTGACCGACTCACTGGATATCGACGAACGATCTCGCTATGAACGGGAAGAAGATGTTCGGCTGATCGTACTGAATACTCCGGTACTGAATGAAACGGCGGAAGAAAATGACGCCACCTATATCACCGTACCGATCGGTATTATCCTTATTCCCGATCAAATCATCACCATTACTTCTTTCGAAAACCCAGTCTTACAGCTCTTTCTTGAAGATAAGATCAAGAACTATGTGCTGGATGATGAGTCGAATTTCGTTCTCAAGATCATGGAGCAAAATGTCTATCGCTTCCTGACCTGCCTGAAAAAACTCAATCTAAAGCGTAACCTCATCGAGCAAGAGCTCTACGATTCGAGCCGCAATCGCGAATTAATGCAGTTGTTGAGTATTGAAAAATCGCTGGTCTATTTCATGAACTCGCTCAGCGCTAATGAGCTGCTGAAGATGAAGATGAAGCGAACTGACTTCCTTCAGATCAGGACTGACGAAGATAAGATGGACCTCTTTGAGGATATCATCATCGACAACAGTCAGGCCCTGGAAATGGCGAATGTTTATACCAATATCCTAAATGGCACCATGGATGCCTATGGAAGTATCATTTCCAACAACCTTAACCTGACTATTCGCCGCCTGACGCTTATCACCATCATCCTGATGGTGCCTACCTTGATTGCCAGTTTCTACGGTATGAACGTTCCCTTGCCGGCAATGAGCAATCCGTACACTGTTTACATCATTATCTTTTGGTCGATTATGCTGAGCCTGCTCGTAGCCTGGTACTTCCAGCGCAAGCGGATGTTTTAGACTAGTCGACTCGGTCGACTCAGACCAATAGTCTTACTAGTCCAACAGGCCGGTGAGACTGAGTTGCCTGTTGGCCTGTTGGCCTGTTGGTCTGTTGGTCCGATGTCCACTTGTCAGATTGAATCGATGATTGGGTGAGTGGGCTGTTGGTCTGTGGGGCTACGCCTTTTCCAGCGTGAAGCCAAAGGTAGACCCTAGGTTCTGGGTACTACGAACATTAATCGTCTGTTTGTGGGCTTCGACGATATGCTTCACAATAGCGAGGCCAAGGCCAGAACCACCGCGGTCCCGGGAGCGGGACTTATCTACCCGATAGAACCGGTCAAAAACGTGGGGCAAATGCTTTGCTGGAATACCAATACCATTATCGGCTACTTCGACCAGGATGTACTTATCCATATCATAGAATCCGACTTTCGTCATGCCGCCAGGATCGCAGTATTTGACACTATTTTCCACTAAATTCATCAGCACCTGGCGAATGCTTTCACGGTCGGCACGAACTTTGAAGCTTTGATCTGCGCCGCCTTTAAACTGCAGATTCATCTTCCGCTCATTGGCTTTAAAGTCAAGGTCGTCGAAGACTTCCTTTGCCAGTTCTTTGATTTCGAACACCTGCATTTCCAAAATGAGGTCTCCGGATTCCAAGCGAGATATGGCGCTCAAGTCTTCTACTATGGTGTAGAGGCGGTCGACATTTTTGGCTGCCTTTTGCAAGAAAGTCACATTGACTTCCTCATCATTCAGCCCTCCATCCAGCAAAGTGTGCAGGTATCCTTGGATATTGAAAATAGGCGTTTTCAATTCGTGGGAGATATCGCCAACAAACTTGCGTCGGTATTCAGCCCATGACTTGTACTTCGCTACCTCTGCTGCTTTTTCTGCTGCCCAGTCGGACACTTCCTTCTCCACTTCATCGATAATATTAGAAGCCATATCCACTGCCGTGACCTTCTCCTGGTTCGCTATCTTGTGATCGTGGATCGTTTTATAGATCAGCTTCACCTTCCGATAGATATAATTCTTCAGGTAGTAGATCGTAACCCCATAGGAAATTGCGAAAAGTAAGAAAGGGAAAAGCAGCCACGACCAGTGCCAAGACACCGCATCCGTAAACAACCACAATAGACCAAAGACTCCTAATCCACCTCCGGTAGTGAGCAATGCAATGAATAGTGAAATCTGTTGGGGCGTGGAGTTTTTTAGCATAAATCAAAACTCAAATTTATAGCCTATGCCTTTGATTGTCTTAATATAAGAACCACCAATTTTCTCTCGAAGTTTACGAATGTGCACATCGATCGTACGATTACCTACGATCACATCGGTACCCCAGACTTTGTTGAAAATCTCCTCTCGGGAGAAGACTTTGCCCGGCTTCGAAACCAGCAAACTTAGTAGTTCAAATTCCTTTTTGGCTAGTTCAATTACCAAGTCTCCCTTTTCCACCACTACTCGTTCGCGATCAATGATCAGGTCTCCGATGATCACCCGATCCTCTTCCTCTACCTTCTCCGAACGTCCGGAACGGCGCAGCAGCGCTTTAATACGGCTGATGAAAACCCTAGGGCGGATGGGTTTGGTGATATAATCGTCGCCACCAGTTTCCAAGGCCGCGATCTGAGAAAAGTCTTCTTCACGAGCAGTGAGGAAAGCGATCACGGTATGCGCAAACTGTGGCCGCGAACGCAACACCCTGCAAACTTCTACCCCATCCATCTTTGGCATCATGATATCAAGGATAATGAGTTGCGGGCGCTCTCGCTCAGCCAAGGCGATACCTTCTTCCCCATCAGAGGCAGTTACTACCTGAAACCCTTCCTTCTCCAAATTGTAGCGAAGGAATTCGAGAATATCAGGCTCATCGTCTACGACCAGGATTTTAGCAGAATCCATTCTATTAATTAGAGATAGGTCTATGTAATAGCAACAAATGTAATGGTTTCCCCTACCATTGGTTGCTGCCCGGTGTTAAATTATTATTAAGTGATTACGAAGCAGATATGAAGCCTAAGTGGATTATTTGTCGAATTGGTGATGCGGCTTCAAGTTGCAGCAGCTAAGGTTAATCGAGCATGAACACAATGCTAAGGATCGATTACTTTTCCTCCTGATTCAACTCGGACTCTCGCACAGTCAATAAATTAAGCGCTTCGTTGTACACCTCGGTCATCCGTGTGGGGTCTTCCTGCATCCAGCGCAGGCTTTGCTGAAATTCATCTAATGTATAGCTATAGGTCCCGAGAACTCGCTCGTAGTAAATAACAGAAAGGCTATCGCGGGATCTGTTTGGTAATTCCTTGATGGCCGCTTCCAAAATTAACAAATCAGCCACTACAGCTGGCAGTTCCTCGCCAGCTATCGGTGGTTCCCAAGTCTCTTCCTTACCGCATGCTCCCAGGAGAAGCAAAGCGAACAAAAACAAAGCAAAACGCATTAGCTGAAGTATTGTTTGGGATAGTGAAAATGCAGTAGCTGAGCTGTATCGGGGGCAAAGTCACTCCAGTGGCTTATTTGTGCGCCTTCGATTTCTACAATACCGCAGGTGGGTACGTTGTCGATGATCCGGCCATGCTGAAAATGATTCGCTACCATGGTAAAGGTCGGGTTATGCCCAAAAAGCGCCACATGCTCCCAACTATCGTCCAGATTATGGATGATCCGGAGGATATCTCGCATCCCGGCTTCATAGATGCCTGGATCCTGAAGTATACTAGACGCTTCGCGTCCCAGGGCAGCAGCAAAGTGTTGAGCGGTGGTATAGGCTCGCACGGCAGGGCTACTGATCAATTGATCGGGCGCCCAGCCTCGGCCAGCCATCATACTCGACATAAAAGGAGCATCTCGCTTACCGCGTTTATTCAACGGCCTTTGGCTGTCTCGAAGACTTGGGTTATCCCAACTCGATTTCGCGTGACGAATCAGTGTTATCTTCTTCATTTGCCTATCATTTTTCGCAGTACTTTCATTTTTCCAGAAATTTTGAGATTTTGTAGCCAATAAGGAAGGCCTATCAACCGTCCTGTCTGTTCAACTTCTCAAAGGCTGCCTTCCTCGCATACTATCCAAAATAAGGGAGCATCGCTCAATATTCACGTTTGAATAATAAAAGGCAATGGATTATAACAATAAGGTAGTCTGGATCACAGGCGCTTCTTCGGGCATTGGCGAATACTTGGCCTATGCCTTGTCGGCTAAGGGAGCAAAGTTAGCCCTTTCCGCTCGAAACGAAGCAGCTCTGGCCCGTGTCCGAGAACAATGCGCTCATCCTGAAGATGTTCTGATTGTTCCTTTGGATGTCACCGACTTTGATCGTATCCCTACGGTAGCACAGCAAATTCTTGATCAATTTGGCTACATCAACATTCTCATCAATAATGCGGGAGTATCCCAACGCGATTACGCCAAAGACACGGATTTAGCCGTTGATCAAAAGGTCATGAATATCAACTATTTTGGGTCGGTAGCGGTCACCAAGGCGGTATTACCCGATATGTTGCGACAGCGATTTGGCCATATAGTCGTCATGAGTAGTGTACTTGGTGTTATTGGAACTCCTTTGCGCAGTGCCTATGCCGCAGCTAAACATGCTTTACATGGGTTCTATGATAGTTTACGAGCGGAGGTACACGAGGATAACATCAAGGTCACCATTCTATTACCAGGGTTTGTGAATACGGATGTAGCCGTAAATGCCCTGAAAGGAGATGGAAGCAAAAATTTGCAGCGAGAACAAGCAGGCATTGATGGTCTGCAACCCGATGAGTTTGCCGAAAAAGCATTGCGTGTCATTGCTGCGGGGAAGAATGAAGTGTACATCGGCGGAATCCGAGAACGTGCTGCCATTCTACTCAAACGCTTCTTACCCAATGTATTAGCTAAAATACTAGTAAAGGCTAAGGTCAATTGACAGAGAAATCGCTATCGTTCATCACCTCCCTGAAGCATTTCGTTTTGCTTTTCCATTGCTTCCTGTTCGAGCAATTGGTTCATCAGGTCCTCTAACTGCTCTGCTCCGATACGTTTCGAGACAATTTCCTTGTTTTCGTCCAGAATATAGATCTGTGGCGTTGAACGGATATCATAGATAGAAGCAAATCGCGACCGCATTAGCGGATCAACCGTATGCAACCAATCGCCAATTTCATTTTCGTCGACATATTCCCAGCACGGAGGAACTTCATCGCGAAACTTCGAGCAAACAGCAAATAGCTCCACTCCTCGATCTTGGAAATTCTCATAGAACTCCTTCATCATTGGTGTCGATTCCTTGCAATGCCCGCAGTCGTAACGCCAGAAGTAAAGCACCGTGAAGGTTGCGTCAACCTCATGCAGCGAAATAGGTGTGCCATCGCGCTTTTGCATGCGAATATCAGGTGCGACCCGGCCGATCAGTAACGGGCGTAAGCGCGATGCGTTATCCACTATTTTAGTCAATTGCTCTTCGTCAGTCCAGGGAGCTAAGCCCTTAGCGTAATAGTTGTCTACCAGATGTACATAAACAGCATCCATGCCAACAAACTTCGAGGCCGCATAGTAATTCAGGTAGTGGATGAGGTAGAACTTAAAGCTCTCTTCCGATGGCTTCAATCCACCTAATATCACATCCAAAGCCTTAGCAATAGAGTCTGGATGCTGTACCTGTAGCTTCTGCACGTAATAGTCAAGGCGGGAAAAGAGGAAAGGAGACCGTAGTAAACGAGTATCACTAAGGTCAATATTATCGAAGTAGTGCTCTTGTGTCCAGCGCCAGCGTTGAAGCTGAACATCTTCCTCTGTGCCCTCAAAATCGGGTGTATCCAGCGGTAGATTAGCCTGAATAATGGCCGCGGTCAACGTTCCGGTGTTTTCTATCACCAAATTCTTTTGATAGTTCAATACTTCTTCATTCACAGTCTCCAGCTGTTCCTGCAAGGCAGCTTGTTCTGCCTCATCGGTCGACGCGGCTATTTGTTGCTGAAGCTGTTCGGCAATGGGGCGCTTCGCGGATAAATAGTCCAGGTAGTTATAGAAGAGCGCATTGTCGTCAGAATTGGTAAAAGTAGTCGACTCTACCTGCGTTTCACCGGGCGTAGTTGTTACGCCAAAATGAGTATTCTCGTCGTCCACTAAGATTTGGAAGAACTGATTTTCCGGGGGCATCACGATCAAATAGACACCTCCTGGCAAAGGTTCGTCTCCAGCAAAGACATAGGTCCCATCGTCCTGTCTTGGAACCGTATCCTGGATGTACTGATTATCTCCGAGGTAGTAAGCTAGATAAAGTTCCGACTCGTCATAATCATTGACGGTGACGGTGATTTCATAGCCGCTTTGGCTCCAAAGAGTCCAGCCAAAACCTAAAAATAGAAGGGATACAAAAAAACGCATTACTGGGATAGATTTCCGTTATTCAATTACGCCGCAAAGATGCAGACTTTTCATCAGCTCCCCATATAACGCAATAATCATTAAAAGCATTTTAACAAAAAGTAAAAAGACCAACAGGCTAATAGACCAACAATCAGCTCAGTCCAACGGCCCAACAGGTACTGCCTACTGCAAACTGCTTACTGCAAGTTGCGAAGCAACAAAACTGCTAACTGAAAACCTGCCTACTGCAAGCTGCGCAGCAGCGCACTGCCTACTGGTTACCATTCCCTTCTTCCTCTTTATTCTGTTGCTGCGCTTCGAGTTGGCGGAGTCGTTCTTCTGCTGTTCGAATTTGTTCATTCAGTCGACGAAGGCGGTCTTCTTCAGTCAGTACTTCGGCACGAATACGCACCTTAGCTTCTTCTGCCTGCTGGCGCTCCTGGGCCAATGCGTTCGCATTATCTTCCTTTAGCCTGGTAATTTGTTCGGTACTTTGGCGGCGAGCTTCGTAAATCGCATCTGAGGTCTCCTGGCGCACTCCTTCCAGCTCTTCTTGCTGTTCGCGCCGTACTTGTTCTGCTTCTTGTGCGTACTGCGCTTTCTTATCTTCTGACTCTTGGCGAGCGGTTTCTACTTCGGTGCGAACTCGTTCTCTAAGAACTTCTATCTCTTGTTCTGCCCGATCTTGAGCAGCTTGTACTCGATCCGCTGATTCTTGTTCTTTTTCTTCTGCAGTCTCCCGGGCTAATGCGATACGTTCGGCCGCTTCCCTTTGAGCAGTAGCTACTTCCTGTGCACCACTTTCCCGGGCAGCTTGCACCTGTGCTGTCGATTCCTGGCGAGCTTCAAGTACTTCAAGCGCCAAGCGTTCCTTTTCTAGGGCGGCACTTTCACGAGAAGCTTTGACCGCTTCAGCAGCCTCCTGTTGGGCGGTCGTTTGCTCCGCAGCGGCACGTTCACGCTCTGTAGCCAACTCCTGGGCGATGCGTTGTCTTTCATTAGCAGATTGTTCGCGCGCATCGCGCACCTGATTCGCCTCATCTTCGCGCACCTGCGCTATTTCCTCTGCGGCGGATCGGCGAGCTTCTGCAACTGCGGTGGCTTGTTCCTCCTGGATACGAGCAGCTTGGGAGCGCGCTTCGGCGATTTCTTGGGCTACCTGTTCGCGAGTAGCCGTAAGCTCTTGGGCGGCACGCTCACGCGCTTCCGTGATTTCCTCTGCACTCGCCGACAACATTTCTTCTTCTCGAGCTTTTGCATCGGCAATAGCAGCAGCAGCTTCGGCTTCAATTTCTTCTTGCCGGCTAGCCGCTTTTTGTTGAGCCGTGGCTACTTCCTCGGCATATCGCTCTTTAGCTGAGGTTGCCTGCTCTTGTGCCTCTGAGACTTGATTGGTCGCTGCTTCTCTGGCTGCTGCAATTTCTTCCCCTGCCCGCTGTCGCGCTGCTTCAATTTCCTCCGCCGCATTATTCTGAATTTCCGCTTTCTTAGTTTCAAGGTCGGCAATCGCAGTGGCTAACTCCTCTTGTACTCGTGCAATTTCTGCTCGCGCGCGTTCCCGGGCAGCTTCCACTTCGGAGGCGATCTCGGTCCGTTGTTCTTCGCCCCTATCTCGGGCGGCAGCTACCTGGGCAGCTTCCTCTGCATTTATTTCCTGGATATTGGTAGCGGCGCGGTTTTGCGCTTCCTGCACCTCTGCTGCAGCCGCTGCCTTTTCTTGTTCGGCTAAATCACGAGCAGCAGCTACTTCTTCGGCCGATGATTGGCGGGTAGAGGCCACCTCTCCGGCTGCGCGCTCGCGCTCCTGCTGGACTTGTTGATCAATAGATTGTAACTCTTCGGCCGCACGTTGTCGGCTCTCTGCAACATTCAAGGCAATATCTTCCTTTTCTCTAGCTGCATTTTCTCTAAGTTCAGCAATTTCCGAGGACTGCTGTTGCTGCAGCAAGGCAGTTTCTTCCGCTGCTCTACGTCTTGTTTCTGCTACTTCAAAAGCAATTCTTTCTCTTTCCAGCACAGCGTTTTCACGAGCTTGTGCAACCTCTTCTGCTGTCTCTTCCTGAATTTGCAAAATGCGTTGGGCTGCCGATTGTTGTGTTTCTACTACCTCTTCGGTGGTCCGATCTTGTTCTGTGGCCGCCCGCTCGCGAGCCGATTGAATCTGGGCCGCTGTCTCGTCTCGAATGCGTTGCAATTCTGCACTTGAGGTTTCTCGAGCACTAGCTACTTCATCAGCATAAGCTGTTTTAGCTTCGTCGAGATTTTCTCGAATATTCTCTAGTTCTTTCGCGGCATTTTCCCGGGCAACCTGGATAGCTTGCGCACTTTCCAACTGAGCTTCCTGAATGGCATTTTGCGCACGCTCACGCGCTTCCACAACGCCAACATTGATACTACTGACTTCTGATTCTGCTCGATCACGAGCTGTTTGCACCTGCTCTGCTGATGCTTGTTGCGCAGCTTCGATTTCGCCCTGCGCACGTTCACGTGCTTCCAGCACCTCATCTGCGAACACCTGCTTCTGTTGAGCTGCACGCTCTTGGGCGGCAGCTACTTCTTCTGCTAAATTCGCTTTCACCCGATCGGCCCGCGCTCGTTCGGCTGCAATCTCCTGACGCAATCGTTCCTTTGTATCTGCTAACTCCCTGCGCAGGTCCACTAATTCATTATCACTAGATGGCACGGTAGCAGCAGGACTTCCTGGTGTACCCGATGGTGTGGAAGACCCCGCAGAACTCGTTTGTGTTGCCGAAGCACTACTAGGAATCAAGAGGCCCACTTCCCCGTTATCTACTACCAGTGTTGGGTCTAGTACTTGAAAAAAACAAGCCGCCAGCGCATTAAATTCCGTTCGCCGATTTGCCGTCAGCGTAAACTTGCGCATCTCATTACTGATATTGTTCTTTAAGTAGATCGTGGTGATTTCATTAGAGGTAAACCACTGTAGAGCTGTCAAATCCAGCTGGAGAATATTGCTTTGCACAGGAGTGCCTCCTTCGCGAGTCATTTCTCCCATACCAATAAACCGGTAACTCCGCCGTGTCTGATTAGCATCCATGAAAATCACCTCGTCATCCTGGTTAAATTCCACTCCTCCCTGTGATTCGACCAAGGCAGTCAGCCCTTTGTCATCGGAAATTAGCTCAATGCTGTAGGAGTAATTACCCCGAACTACCATTGTCTGAGAGTTGGAGCGCAGGATATGTGTCCCGCCAATGACGCGGTCATCCGCGATAAAACCTTCGCATCCTTGACCTTGTAGCGCCGGTTGGCTAATGAGAAGGAGGAAAAGGGCAAGCCCGAAAAGATGTGGCAATTTCATAAGCGGTTTTTAGACGGAAAACCAGCCCCCTAGCTGTACAGGGAGTTGTTTTCCAGGAGTAGTTTACCGAATCACCTGCGAAAAAGGTCGTTTTTAGCAATAAATAACTACCTGATTTCGATGATCCTTAACCTGAAATTTAAGCTTTTTTGCCTGACGATGTACTTCTGGGGTTGAAAAATGTGGGATGGGATCTAGCTTATCGCCAAATTTAACATTATGCATAACGCTGCCGCAAGAAGATTATTTTGATACACCTACCATATGAGCCTTTGAACATTTAATGATCTAGCAACATGTTTCGTACGAATGGGCGCTTTACAGTGGGCAGTTTGCAGTGTGTTGCTTCGCAGTTTACAGTTTGCAGTAGGCAGTGTGTTGCTTCGCAACTTGCAGTAGGCAGTAGAACAGCTTGTTAGTTTATGAGTTGGTCTGTTGGTCTAAACAACGAAACCGGATCAAAGCACAAAAGCTCTGATCCGGTTTAGAAGCCTCGAAAGGCATGAATCGTTTAGCCGCTCCTTAAGCGTTCGGCTTATTTGGCATACGACGTTCTTTAATCCGCGCTTTCTTACCTACGCGATCCCGTAGATAGTACAAGCGGGCGCGACGCACCTTACCGTACTTGGTTACCTTAATATCGACGATATTAGGCGAGCTGAGAGGAAAGATACGCTCCACACCAACACCGTTGGACATCTTGCGAACAGTGAATGTACGTGTTGCTCCTTCTCCTTTGATCTGGATGACGTTTCCACGGAAATCCTGGATACGTTTCTTGTCACCCTCTACGATTTCATAGCTCACAATCACGTTATCACCCGCACGAAACTTAGGAAAGTCCTTCGTGGGAGTCATCTGTTCATGCACAAATTTGATGGCGTCCATTTTCTTCTGTTTTTTTAGCCGTGCAAAGGTAAGGTAAAATATTGGAATCAAAAACTTCCATTGCGCAAATTTTAATCGCCGCGCATCAACGAATTAAGGTAGCGTAGCCCTTGAATTCGAGTAACTCCCCTCGTGGGTCCCGAAAGCTAACGACCACCAGGTAGACACCAGGAGGTGCTTCTTGCCCTACATTGCGTTTTCGCCCGTTCCAGGAAGCAAATGGATCATCCGTTTCAAACATAATTTCGCCCCATCGATTCCAGATCGTAAACTGAAAACCACTTATGCCCTCCAAGAAGCCTTTTCCCTTGAAGGTATCATTCGCACCATCGCCATTAGGGCTAAAGGCATTAGGTAAGAAGTAACGAACCTCAGGAATGACATCAATCCATACACTGGCCGTATCGGTGCATCCATTCGGGTGAAAAACGAGTTGCTGCACCAAATAAAGGCCTGTATCTGGAAATTCGTGCAGTGGACTTCTTTGCGTTGTCGTAGCACCCGGTGAACCAAAATCCCACTGCCAACGAATAGCCCGTTCCGATTCATCGGTGAATTGCACCTCAGGAAACAAATTGCTCGGTTGATCCGGCAAGTAGGAAAATCCGGCAATAGGCGATTCCAAAACGGTGATCAGGTCGTTGAAGGTGGTGTCTGTCTGGCACCCTAAGGGCGAAGTTATATCCACCGACACCGTAAAGACCCCGGGGTCTTCGTAGGTATGCGTTGGGCTAATATCGCCACTGGTGCCCCCATCACCAAAAGTCCACAGGATACCGTAGGTGGTATCGATTGGAAAGGAAAGGTTATCGAAAAATATTTCTGCAGGCTGGCAATCTGTTTCCGCACTTGGTGCAATAACGATAATTGCCGGCACCGGGAAATACGATAGTATCTGTGTCCTGGTATCCTCACATTGATTAGTATCACGAACAGTAAGGCTCACCGGAAAATCACCGGGAATCATATAAGTATGGGCGGGATCCTGCACGGTCCCGAATTGGCCATCGCCAAATTCCCACTCCCAACCGGTCAGGCAACATGACCCGGTCTCAGACAAGTCAGTAAATTGCACTGGTCCCGCTACACAAGTATCATAAGCAAAGGTGAAATCAGCTTCGATCGCCGGGTATATATTGACATAAATGAAGGCCGTATCTCCGCAATCAGTATTCTCGTTTAATTCAAGCATACCATTATATTCACCAACTCCTGGGAACGTAATGGACGGGTTCCATTCATCGAAATGTTGAATATTTCCTCCCCCCATATCAAAGCTCCAGTCAAAGTTATCGATATACGATTGCTGAAAACTTTGGTTATTGAATTGTATGGTATAATCTCCGCATGAATTCACGACAAACTCCTGATCGCTAATACGGATATCTTCCTCAATTTCGGCCACTACGGTCGGGTCGCAATTGGCCACGTTAAATTGAAAATCCCGGAAGACCCTACTTAGCAAAACACCGTTGCGATATTCCGACACACAGACCCCCACCACAAACTGGCCTTGCGTTGTCGGTCGTCCCGTAATCAAGCCGGTATTCGGGTTGATGGAGACTACCGGGTTGCCACCCATCGGTTGCGAAGGAGAATAGGCTGGCGCAACAAACGCTACATTATCGTAAGGTGGCTGGCAGGCAGGAATCGGATTCGCTCCTGCACAGGTGTTGTAAAACGCGGGATCCAATAAGGGGCCACCACCTAAAAGCGGGCTACAAAATTCATACACCAACAAGTCGCCATCTGGATCGGTAGCAGAGTGGTCATAAACCAGCGGCTGATCATTACAGATGATAATAGGCGGGTAGGTGTCGAAACTTGGACTACTATTACAGGCGGCCATGGCAGCCGGCGTCAGTTCTATCGTATACGTAGCTCCTGCATCCTCCGGAGCGACAATGTTGTTGATGGTTACATTACGGCAACACCGTTGGTAAGAGATAAAATAACTCAGCGAACCCGAAGCAGGAAGCGTTGTCGTGAATTGGTAAACACCTTCTTCGCCACAGACATTAGGTGGCACTAAACAAGGATAATCCGGTTCATCGACAAAACTTTGGCTTTGCAGCGGCACGCTAACTTGCGCATAGGGACTCGCTTGAGATTGCCCATTACAGGTCCCACCACTAGTGCAGCGGTAAATACCGATCTCAGCTACTTGATCCAGTTCTGCACAATTCGTACAGTTGCAGTCTCGGTAAACGCGAAGCGTGAAACGATATTGATCATTGCCCAGGCATTCGTAAGAAATTACGCCACCAATAATGTGTCTGGCAGGAAGTTCCAAGCCGATCATCATCAGAGCAACCAGAGCTGCTATTCTCCAAAAACCCGTCCGTTCTCTCATATTATTTGCGCTTAACAACAGTCGCCGTAACCAGGGATCGCAGCGGCGGGAATCACCTTATTAACGTCACAAAGCCACGGTAATTATTCAATTCGCCACGGGGCCCCGTCAATACTGCTTCGTACAGATAGATGCCCGGCGGTTGGTCCTGGCCGGTATTATTCTTGCGTCCATCCCATCCTCGTAGGGGGTCTTCACTGGCAAATACCGGTTCACCCCATCGATTCCAGACCATTAACTCGAATCCCTGAAACCCTCTGGTGAACCCGGCCGCCCGGAACACATCATTCTTCCCATCGCCATTCGGTGTAAAAGCATTGGGAAAGAAGAAGGTAACCTTTGGCACCACATCGATAAACTGGGTCAAAGAATCAACACATCCACTAGGGTGAGTCACCACTTGTGTAATGTAGGCCAAGCCAGTGTCCTGGAGCGTATAGGTAGGTGATGGTTGCAAACTCGTGGATTCACCATTCAAATCATAGAACCATCGATAACTACCCGTTGATCCGTCGGAAATCTTAACTTCCGGCATGAAGTTATCGAGCTCAGTGGGGCTTAAAGAAAAGCCAGCAGTGGGTCGTGGCTCCATTAAGATGAGCTCTTCGAAAACGGTATCTGTCAAACAACCTAGCGGGCTGATGATCTCTAAGCTGACGGTAAACAAGCCAGGGTCTTCATACAAATAGGTCGGACTCAAGGCATCGCCCGTTCCTCCATCACCAAAATCCCAATTAAACGTATAGGTCTCATCGATTGGGAAAGACAGGTTGTCAAAAAATATATCCTCGGGTACACACCCCGCAAAAGCGCTTGGTGAGATCACGATTAGGTCAGGAACCGGGAAATAGGAAACCTGCTCAGTATGTGTATCCGCACAGCCATTTTCATCCGTTACACTTAGCTGCACGAAATAATCGCCAGGATCAACATATTGATAGGATGGAGATATTTCACCGGAAATCCCCCCATCATTAAAGAGCCAATTGTACGATACAATGTCTTGCCCATTTGTCGCTATTGAGAGGTTGCTAAAGTCCACCGGATTCGCTACACAGGTATCGTAAGCAAAGGTAAAGTCCGATTCGACCGAAGGAAAGACATTTACTCGCACCTGCACGGTATCAGAACATACTTCCGAACTAGGATTGACGATCATCAACCCGGGATAACTACCTAAGCCTGGAAAATCATAAGTAAAATCCCGGCTATTCCCGGTAACCATAGTGCCGTTCACATCAAACTCCCATAGGTATTCATTAATAAATGCTACCTGTCCACTCTCATTGACAAGAGAAACCTGTGTATCGCCACAAGTACTGATGACGTATTCATCCAAGCCGGCATTGATAACGACCGAGTCCTCCTGGATATCTGCAAACACGGTGTTTTCGCAGTTCGTGACATTAAATTGAAAATCGCGGCGCACCGTGCTCAACAACACTCCGTTTCGGTATTCTGATACACAAACCCCAACCACAAACTGCCCGACATTTACGGGTTCACCGGTCATGATACCCGTATTGGCATTTAATTCCAGGCCCGACGCCGCACTAAGTGGGAAAGCGGCGGTATAGGTTGGTGCGATAAAGATTACTCCAGCGTAAGGAGGTGGTTGATCAGGGTTGGGAGAGATCCCATTTGGTGCTTGGTTCTCCCCAGAGTTGCCTCCTCCCAGTAAAGGCGTACAAAACTCATAAACCAGTAGATCTCCATCAACATCAACAGCAGAGAAATCGTAAACGAAGGGCTGGTCGACGCAGAGCACCGGAGGAGGGTATTCTTCAAAACTAGGGCTGCTATTACAAGACGCCTGCGCCTCCGGAGTTAATTCAATGGTATAGGTTGCTCCGGCAGCCTGTGGCTCCACAATATTGGTAATCGTATTATTTCGGCAGCAGCGCTGATAGGCCATATGATAGCTGACATCAACAATGGGTAAGTCAATCTCAAAGGTATACACCCCTTGTTCCACGCAAACATTTGGCGGAACGATCAGGCAGGGGTTCCCCGGGTTCGGATCAACAATTTCTCGTTCCGGTGCATCCAGGAAGAGGGTGGTAAAGAAGTCATCCCCTTGATAGATAGAGATGTGCATCGGAATGATGAAGCTCGGACTATCAAAGTCCGAGCCGCCACCCTGGCAATCTCGAAACAAGCCGATCTTGAACTCGTAGCGTCGAGAATTAGTAGACGGGTCATCATTGGTGAAACCCAAGCAACGATACGTAACCTCACCGCCCACGATGTGAGCCGCTTGTAGAGGAAAGAGCATCAAGAGAAGCGCCATTAGGAGGCCGCCGCGCAAAAAGTGGTAGTTCTCCAGCAAAGCATAAAATTTCGTAGTTAACAAAACAATACCGGAGCGGAAAAAGAGTTCATAATAGCAACAATGTTTTTCAACTCGGTATATCTGAAACCTCCCCCGAAGCCACTTTGTTATTTCTTAACACGGATTCGGTGAGTGTACATCTCCATCCCAAAGACAGCGGCCGTTCTTATTCCGATCTCCAATTTAACGAAGAAATCGGATTTCTCGGCGGCTAACACAAAGGTTCGCAATAGAATGGACATTTGCGGAAGCGAAATAGGTTGGGTCTAAAAAAAATCTGTTCCCACACCATTTGCTCCGATTTTGCGTTGAAGCCCTTGCTTCAACCCCAGTTATTGTACACAGGAATTGAAAAACAGACCCATGCCAGCAACCGCTACACAAGCTACGGGCTTTATGATTCAACGCTACGATCTCGAAGGAGCTGCCTCAGTGCTCCGAAATGAGGGATTATTGCTATTACCAACCGACGCTCTCTGGTGCGTGGCCTGCGATGCCCGCGATCCCGTCGCCCTTGAACGATTGCGGCGGTTACGACCGCCCTCCCTCGCATCCCCCTTCGAAATTCTTTTTCCTCATCTCGAAATGCTAAAGGCCTATACAACAAGATTACACCCTCGCCTCGAAACGCTGCTTCTCTACCACAATCGCCCGCTGACGATCGTGACCCCGGGAAATCAGCTGCTCCGCGAGCCAGCCTTGTTACCCAATGGCCATATGGCCGGCCGGATCGTCCAGGATAACTACTGCCGATACCTGACGCAGATGTTGAAGGGCCCGCTAGCCACCATTATCGCACATTTCCCCGAAACCCCCTACCCTTCTCACTTCGGCCGTGTCCGCTCCGATATCATCGAAGCCGTGGACTACGTGGCACGCTACCGGCCAAAAGAGGCGATCTCCATGGTACCAAGCGTCATGGTGCAGCTAGATGAGGAGCTCGAACTGGACTTCTTGCGGGAGTGATAGCTAGTCGACTCAGACCAACAGTCGGCTCGGTCAACTCGGTCGAACAATTGGTCGTTGGACTGATCAGACGGTTGGTCCGAAGTCCGGCGTCCGATGTCAAGCTGTCAAATTGAATCGACGATTGGCTGAGTGGGCTGAGTTGACCAGTTCGGCCGTTGGTCTGTTGGTCTTACTTAAACCGTATCGCCTTCACCGGATCGATGCGGGTCACCAAGTAGGATGGGATAATGAGGAAGAGGAGGGTCACCGCCAGGGTGCCAAGATTGAGGAATAAGACCGTCCACCAGTTTATTTGAACTGGAGCCACTGATAAATAGTAGTTCGTCTCGTCGAGGGTGATCAACTCGAAGGTATCCTGCACCCAGCATAAGCTAAGACCAAGTAGATTGCCCCAGAACAGGCCGATCACCACAATATATCCTGCATAGTAGAGGAATACACGACGGATGGGCCAGTTGCCCGAGCCTAGCGCTTTCAGAGTGCCGATCATATTGGTTCGCTCCAGGATCAGAATGAGTAAGGCGGTGATCATATTAATGATGGCAACCGTGAGCATCAAGCCCATGATTACCCATTCATTGACATCCTGTAGGTCCAGCCATTCGAATATCTCTCGCATTTTTTCGCGGATATTCTCCGCATAGAGCTCGTTGGGCAATTCCTCAAAATAGATGTACTCGGTTATCGGGCCAAGGTCATCTATATCATCAACGAAGACTTCAAAACCACTGACTTGATCTTCCCGCCAACCTAGAATTTGCTGGATTTTCCTAATATCGACCAACGCAAATTGTCGGTCGTATTCTTCCAGGCCCGTGCGATACACACCGGAAACAGTGAACCTACGTTCCAATTGTTCCCCAGCCTTCGTAACGAAGAAAACCGTAAATCGGTCATCGACATCTACTTTCAGCCGATTGGCCGTTTGCTCTGAAATGAGGATTCCGTTATCCATGGCGCTATCCGGTAAGCTAAGTGCTTGTCCGCGAATGAGATAACGGTCGAGAAATTCCCAGTCAAAATCTTTACCGATCCCTTTTAGGATAATCCCCTCAATTTCCTCATTGGCTTGTATAATGCCTGAATAAACGGTGAAAGATTGGATATGGCGAATCCCGCCCTTGGTCTGCCGTTCGCGCTCGACCATGCGGCCAAACACTTCTTCCCGGCTGATGTAGCTAACTTGGTCGATACTGTCCAAACCCGGATAGAACGGCTGGTCGATACTAATGGGATAGACTTCGGTTAGCGAACGACTCAGGTTGGGGTCGGTGATATGAATATGCCCCCAGAACCCGAAGATCTTGTTGGCAATTTCCTTCTTAAAGCCCGTAATCAACGCAGAGGACACGATCATGACCGTCATACTCAACGCCACGGCCACCACCGCAATGCGGATGATCATCCGTGAAAAGGACTGATGGCTGCCTAACGCAACCTTTCGTGCTATGAAGTAGGAAAATTTCATACAATGAGTCGGATGCCTAACCTATAGAACAACGCGCGCTAAGGTAGAAAATTTCAGGAGCAAAACGCACCTCTGGAACTGAACCGACTGGAAAGCCGTTCTCGGTACCAGATAATGTTCCGATCCGTAGGAAACTTCGGTATATTTGCGGCTCACTAACTGAACGAATAGCTTTTATGAACTTTTTGGAAGAACTGCGCTGGCGAGGAATGCTCCACGATGCAACGCCTGGCATCGAAGAATTTCTGGCGGAGGGCCCAAAGGTTGCATACATCGGATTCGATCCGACAGCACCTTCTTTGACCATTGGCAATTATGTACAAATCATGTTGCTTAGCCTGTGGCAAAAAAGCGGTCATCGCCCCATCGTACTTATGGGCGGCGCCACCGGCCGTATTGGTGATCCCTCAGGAAAGGACAAAGAACGCGAACTCAAATCCTACGAAGAGCTGGATGGCAACCTGGAACACCAGATCCGTGAAATAGAGAAGTTCCTTGATTTTGAAGGCCCTAATGGCGCTTTGCTGGTCAACAATCTAGACTTCTACCGAGAAATGAATGTTCTGGATTTCTTGCGTGATGTCGGAAAAACCTTGACTGTTAATTACATGCAGTCCAAAGAATCGGTCAAGAAGCGTTTGGACTCCGGCCTATCCTTTACTGAGTTCAGTTATCAATTACTTCAGGCTTACGACTTTCAAGTATTGTACGAGCAGCACAACTGCAAAGTGCAAATGGGTGGTTCTGACCAATGGGGTAATATCACCTCAGGCACGGAATTTATTCGCCGCAATTCGGAAGGCAAGGCGTATGCGGTCACCACTCCCCTGCTGACCAAAGCTGATGGCTCGAAATTCGGCAAATCAGAAGCGGGTAACATTTGGCTAGATCCTGCCAAGACCTCTCCCTACAAATTTTACCAGTTCTGGATTAATGCTGACGATCGGGACCTGCCGAAGTTCCTGCGCTACTTCACATTCAAGTCCAGGGAAGAAGTAGAAGCACTGGAAGCTCAATATGCTGAAGACCCACGTGCATTGAAGGCTATTCTCGCAGAAGAATTAACTGTTCGAGTACACTCACAGGAGGAATTTGAATCGGTAAAGCAGGTGTCGAATTTGTTGTTCAACAAACGCGCCGGCGCTGATGATCTAAACGCCTTGAGTCAATCCGCATTAGACACTATTGCAGACGAAATCCCCAGCTTTAAGGTCGCCCGGGAGGTGGTAGCCAATGGTATCCCACTGATCGATCTAATGGCCGAGCAGACCCAAATTGTCAATAGCAAAGGCGAGGCACGCCGCGCGATTAAAGGCAATGCTGTTAGTGTCAATAAGGAGAAAATTGCCGATCAGGAAGCGACGCTCAATACAGCGGCCTTGTTACACGATCGCTTTATCATGGTAGAAAACGGTAAGAAGAATAAATTCATGGTGGTCGTTGAGTAGTAACTTCCAAACCAGACGCGATGCGTAGCTTTCTTTTCCTTGCATTGATTATTGGCAGCTTGAGTGGTTGCAGTAATGAGGCAGAGCACGAGCAGTTGCAGGCAGCTTTCACGGCTTTCAAACAGGCCATTGCTGACGGCAACAACCAAGTGGTTCTGCAGTCTTTTGACCAAGAGAGCAAGGACTATTTCACGAGTTTGGCCGAGCTGGCCAGGTGGGATAATGAAGATAACAAGATGGGATTCTGTCAACAGAGTGGCCATCCCTTATCTAGCTTATTGCTGCTGCAAGCCGGGGAGCTAATGTATTCACTAGACGAGCCTGCTACCTACGGCCCAATGAATGTCCTGTTCAATGCCGAAATGCTGGGGTTCAGCTTTTTTGATGAGACGCGCTTAAGCCATTATCGCTTTGGCGAGGTCTTATCAATTGATGGTGACCAGGCACAAGTGGGTGTAGAGGTCAAAATGGATGAGGAAGTTTGGGCAGAATCCACCTACGTATTCAACAAGGAGAAGCAAGAATGGCGATTGAACTATCTCTCGACCTTATCCTTGATGGAAAAGTACCTGAGCGCGCAGCAACGAAAATCGGGGTTAGCAGCCCGAGCCTTCATTCAGCAATTGCTCATCGATGGCCCACCTGAGGACGCCCGGTTACAGCATCAGCAATAAGAACTTAATTTAACGGTCTTAATCGTCGCTAGTCAATGGCCACAAGCAATGCCTACTTAGCACTTCAAGAACACTGGCATCGCCACCAGTTCGATCTATTGCGCCGCTATGCCTACCGGGAAGTCGACTTTGTGCCGAACCTACTCCCGGAGCAAGCCATTACGCTGGACAGCCATGCTGTACTGATGGCCCTCTCTAACCGGATCGGAATTCCTGAAATCCTGCGCGCGCTAGATCCAAATGATCGGATTGCCAGTCCTTCGCATCAGCATACCGACCCTAGCTGGATCAAGCGCGTCAACATGGTAGGCGTCAATGTTCGCACCATTGGTTCCTTCTGGAATGTGGTAAAGTATGCATTGACACTGCCACGCACTCAATCAAGCATTCACCTGCTCCCCATCTGGGAACCAGGAGTAGTGGCAAGCCTGTATGGCATGGCTTCCTGGAATATCAATCCAGAATTTTTCTCAGAAGGGTTATACCAGCTCCTACCTCGCCTCAACACAGTTGAGAAACAACTAAAGGCGGTGATCAACCTCCTGCATGCCATGGGTAAGACGGTGGGCATGGATGTGATCCCCCATACCGATCGCTATTCGGAAATGGTACTGGCTAATCCGCACCTATTCGAGTGGCTCAAAAGAGAAAATCTTGCCATTACCGATCATCGTGATGAGCTACACCAAGATGCACAGCAGGCCATTCTTAGTTGGTTAGCCCAAAAGGGACCTGCCACGCAGCACATTCCCTACCCTGTCGAAGCGCCCGCCTTCTTTGCCGGCGATTTTCCGGAAGCCGTTCGCTTGCTCATTCTGTTTGGCTCGCCGCAGGATTACGGAAAACGGCTCGAAAGGCGAGCCTCTTTGGTCGATTATCTGTACCAGCTCGGGCTAGAACCTGTTCCTGCTACTATGGCTCCGCCTTACCGTGGATTAGAGGTTGATCCAAGCCCGGAGGCTGTAACTGTTGATGCAGAAGGCCGGCGCTGGCACGAGTACCGCATTACCCAGCCAGAAGAAATGTCACGGGTATTTGGCCCTTTGACGCGTTTCAAATTCTATGGCCGAAAAGAGGATAATCAAAATTGGGAGATCGACTTCGACCAAGCCCGGCCATTTGTTTGGGAGTATTTCTGCGAGCACTATGCTCAAGTCCAGCGAACGTATGGTTTTGACTTTATGCGCGGAGATATGTCGCATGTGCAGATGCGCCCTGGTGGTGTGCCTAGCGATATTGGAGAATTCTACGATCCGCATCGCAAAGTTCGGCAATATATTAGGCAGCACTCTCCCTACTTCGCCTACTTTGCGGAGAGTTTTCTAACACCACCCAACTTCATGGCTTATGGCGATGAGGTCGATCACCTGGAAGCCAGCTTGGCCGATAGCACTTTAGGCGATTTGCAAAGCATGGTGGTAGGAAGTCCTGAATTCATGCAGAACTTCCACGATTATCTGAGCATCCTTCACGATCGCACGACCGCTCCGAATTTCACCATTATGACGGCCGATAAAGATGATCCTCGCTTCGACCGTTTCTACCTGCAAGGAAATGAAGCCCGGCTTTTTATCGGTCTCTTCTTAACAGACATGCCCAGCTATATGGGTTTGGGCTTTGAGCAACGCGACCCTCACCCCAAGCCCGCGCCCAACGAGCAGTATACCAAGTTGTATGTGTTTCAAATCGATCAAGGGCCTAAAGCCACAAATGGTCCCTATCAATGGGGGAAAAATGGTGAGTTGTTCCAACGACTCCTGCGTATTCGGCAACTCGCCGAGCAGCTCCTTCCTATTATTGAACAGCAGCAAACACAATGGCTGCTTTCCCCCGATCCAAATGCAAAACAGAAGATCATCGCCTGGACACAAGCCCATGCCCCTACTCACCTATTCATCGTTAACCTAGCTAGCAAAAAAACCGGCGAAACGACTTCGATCCCACTGCCTGAAGACCTAGCAGAAAACGCTACTGCCCGAACGATCTTTTCTACCCATCATCCAGTGCAGCCTTCTGAAGTATTGCCAAACAAGAATGGACACTGGCTAGTCCCGATTCTCGCACCGGGAGAAGGCTTATGCGCCCAACTAACACCACCAGCAATATGACCTTAAAAATCTACCAAGTCGACGCTTTTCATCACCAGGTATTGCGCGGCAATCCTGCTGCTGTCATCCCATTGGCTGAATGGATGCCAGATGAGCAGCTCCTGGC
>SPJK01092563.1_pt1 | contig 38273 bp, 37 predicted proteins | sample 3741771 | NCBI WGS metagenome assembly SPJK01 (sample SAMN10925997, study PRJNA522277) | cold seep metagenome | isolation source: Elba SIP-enriched marine methane seep metagenome, extraction at timepoint T2 | place: Italy: coast of Elba, Mediterranean Sea
ATCATGCGGATCGCGATGCAGGGTGCGAGGCTGTGAATATCGGCACGGGGCAAGGCGTAACGGTGCTGGAAATGATCAAAACATTTGCGCAGGTGAATGACGTCACTGTGCCCTATGAGTTTACCGAACGTCGCCCCGGTGATGTGGCATCAGTGCTGGCCGCCGCAGATAAAGCCCAGTCACTTTTGGGCTGGCAGGCAAAATGCGGACTGGAAGACATGTGCCGATCCACATGGCATTGGCAATCGCAGAACCCAGATGGGTATGCCACCGACGGCAGTTGAATTAGTGCGTCTGCACCCATTGGCGGGCACTGCGTTGTGCGGCGGCGACCTCATCGGGGCTCATCTCTGACGAAATTTCTTCGCGATAGACCTTCGCTTCAATCTTGCCTGCAACAGCTGCCAAGTTGAACCACTTGTGGGCCTCAACAAGGTCCATCGGCACACCATGCCCGGTGCAATACATGCGCCCTAGATTATAATACGCATCGCAATCGCCCCGTTCAGCACGCTTGCGGCATTCATTTATATAATTTGAGTCGACCTGTCCCATCTCAACCTCTCCTGTTTTAAGAGGCGGTTCATGGGCCAGCTAAGACGTTGGCGCTCATATCCCGCCTTTGACAGGATAAGCATCGCGCGGACTAGGTTAATGGCCGGTTAATCATACGTGACTTGCGCCAAATTTTTTCGGTCATCCCTATATTCAAAGTGTCGGCAGCACCCTCCCGCTACCGGCAAGACTTCATTTCGCGATGCGAATCGTCCTGTCAGTTAAAATCCTGCACCCGCGCCCCACAGGCTGGCAAGACGAAATTCCGCAACAGTCTGTAACACTGATCACAAGTTAGCGTTGAATGATGCCGGTCGCGGGGTCAATTCGCGCCCCGGTTGCCGCCACGCCCGCATTCACCATCTGCCGATAAAGCGGTACTTCGCGATAGAACAACCGCCCCATCCACCCCGCACCGCCTGGGGTTAGATGGCTACCATCATAACTAATGGCATCACCCTCATCCGTAAACAGGGGACAATCAGAACGATCACCGCATACCAACATGGGTATATCAATTGCCGGAAACTCTAACGTCCGAAATTTTGCCAGATGGGCGCTAAAATCTTCGGCCATCGGAAAGCGCAATTCAGAACGTGTCTCTCGATCATATTGAGCCAATTGAAAGGCGCGTAATCGCTGAAAGCGTTTAGATGAAAACAGCAAAACTTTCGCATCAGATATTGCCGCGATATTTGACAACGATTCGGGCAGTAACGCAATTGGCCAGTCTTTCCACCGTGACGCGATAATGATGTAATCAGCCTCCCGCATGCGTTGCTGAACAGTCGGGTGATGGTAGCGCCTATGATTTTTACATTCAGGCACATACCTGTCACCAACCAGCGGGATTAGATCCCTTTTCACATAAAGATTACCGCAGTGACGATTGATATAAAACGTCGATACACTCAACTGATGTAAATAGTGATTTTCGCGCAGGGTGTTAAACACGTCTTGACTGAAGCTGTCACCGACGATCAGAACCTTGGGTTTGCCTTCGTCGAATTCTGCAAGGCGAAGCTTGGTATATTTGCTTTTCAGATAGCCCCTGATGCCGCGGCTTTCAAGCAATCTGATCAGCTTGTGATCCTCAGCCGCAAACCTTACAAGCCCGCCATCGGTTGCCTTGCCGTAAATGCCTGCCGCAACCAAAATGAAGACAGCACCTGACATGATGGCAATCAGCATTTTTCGTGAAATATGGCCCCGCTCACCAGCGGGCACACGAAACGGACGCTCAATAAAGCGCCAACTTAAATATCCCAGTGGCAAGGATGCAAAGGCAAGAAAAGCCAGCAATTCCGGTGTGGGTTTTGTTTCGCTTTGCGCATAGGAAAAAGCGATTAACGGCAAATGCCACAAGTAAACGCTATAGCTGATCAGCCCAATGCCGACAAATCCCCGCCACGATAACAAGTGGGCGGCACTGTTGCCCCGCGCATACAGGATCACCAGCATTGTGCCCACAACCGGCAACAAGGCATAAAGGGACGGCCATGGCGTTTCCTTGTCAAAAACGACAGTGCTGACAAGAATGGCCACGATCCCGATCAGGCCCAGCCACCTATTGGGTGCGACCTTCCCCTCCCGCAGCAACAGGGCACACAGCACCCCTGCCCCCAATTCCCATGCACGCGTAGGGATCAGATAAAAATTGGCAACTTCAGCCTCACGCCAGGCCCATTCCGATAGCCCCATACTGGCGGCACAGGCAATCAGCACAAGCCAGAACAACCATTCCTTACGGTAGCGCCACACCAACAACAGCAGAACCGGAAAGATCAAATAAAACTGTTCTTCAACGGCCAAGCTCCACGTATGAAGCAAGGGATTTTCTTCGGCCAATGGTTCAAAATAGCTGGTGCGCTGCCAAAACAAAATGTTGGAGATAAAGAAGCTGACGCCCAACAGATCTATTGAATACTTGCTTAAATACCACGGCAACAACCATTTCCACGCAAAGGGAATGGTGACCAGCACCATGACAAACAAGGCAGGCAGAATGCGTCGCGCCCGGCGTTCATAAAACCGGCCAAGTGACAGCGATCCACCATCCAAATTTTTCAACAATATTGTGGTGATCAAATAGCCGCTGATGACAAAAAAGACATCAACGCCGATATACCCGCCCGTGAATGGCGCAATGTTGGCATGGAACAGCACAACCGGCAGCACTGCCAATGCGCGCAGACCATCAATCTCAGCGCGATACGCTAACATTCAATGGTCCTTATCACTTGTCAGGCAGATCGTCGTAATTGATGGCCCTTTGCCCAAACAGGACAGTACGGCGACGTGATTGGGCGGCACGTGGCAATTGCGAGATTTCCTCACGCAGAGCCAGACCATTTTCAATGGCGCGCCGCACCGCCGGACGGTTTGACATCCGTTCATGCCAATCTTTTACATGGGGAAATTCATCCAAATCCTGCCCCTGATTCTTATAGGGCAAGACCCAAGGCCAAATGGCCATATCAGCAATTGAATATGACCCGGCAACATAATTGCGATTGCGCAATCGATGGTTCAAAACGCCATAAAGACGATTGGTTTCGTTCGTATACCGATCAATCGCATATTTGATTTTGCGCGCAGCATAGTTGCGGAAATGATGGGTTTGCCCTGCCATGGGACCAAGACCGCCCATCTGCCACATCAGCCACTGGTCAACCTCAACCCGTTTACGTACATCTTCCGGGTAGAACCTGTCGAACTTGCGCCCCAGATACTGCAAAATCGCGCCGCTTTCAAAAATGCGGATCGGCTTGCCATCAGGCCCTTCGGGGTCAACGATTGCGGGCATACGATTATTGGGTGACAATTTGATGAAGCGTTTGGTGAACTGTTCGCCCGCCCCGATATTTACCGGGATCAGGTTATAGGGAACCTTCGCCTCCTCCAGAAAGATAGAGACCTTCCACCCATTTGGTGTGGGCCAGAAATGCAAATCAATCGGTGCTGTCTGCTCAACAGATTTTGCCTGTTTTTTCTTCTTGGATTTTTTTTCGACCACGGGGCCCTCGCCATACTAAAACGCTGATGCTTGCATCCTACAAAATCAGACGCGCGCCACAAGGAAAATGGCTAATCTTTGGCAAGTTGTTCCGGTGCTTGCGCCGCGCCACCAAGAATCATTTGCTTGGTTTCGATGATCATAGAACGGCCCCAGATCATCTGGCAAAGCAGATAGGCCCCGACACCTACGCCAGAAAAGACGACAAGCCCAACCGGCCCGTCCAATACATAAAAGTTACGCACCAGATAAACGCTTGCCGCCATAATGGCACTGCTGGCAATCGTCGGCGCGCATTCGGCGAGTTGACGAAACAAACCAAAGTTCAAAAACTTGGCACTGTAATGGCCATTAATCAGCATCGACACAACTGCCAGTGCAACTGCCGCCCACGCGATACCCATCACACCGAAAACACTGCCACCAATGATAAAGGCAATGCCCAGTGATTTCTTGATCACTTCAACTCTGAAAATCAGCTTACTGTGTCCTAAGGATTTTAATAGATTCACGTTCACGACATGCAACGGCCACAAGGTCCCTGCAAGGCACAAAACACTTAAGATAGGTACGGCAGGCAACCACTGGTCACCAAATACGACAGCAATGAACAGATCAGACACAATCGCCAGACCGATCATCATCGGGACGGCAATAAACATGATTTGTCGTGTGAATTGTCCGGCAATTGCGCGCAGTTCGTCATGATCATCATTCACCGCGGACATCACCGGGAACATCACACGCGCGGTTAGATGGGCAATCATATTGACCGGTAATTCTTGGGTCCGCAAAGCCCGTTGGTAAATACCCAAAGGGTGCAATCCGAAGAATGTCCCGATTAGGAGCGCGCTACCCCGCTGATAGCCCGTATCAAGTATCTTGGCGGCAAATAGATAGCCGCCATAACCAAACAAATTGCGGAACGAGGTTGCGCTGAAAATAAATTTTGGCCGCCAACTGTTAAACAGCCACAACATGATAGTGGTCGCAAAATTGATAATGATTGACTGTGCCCCAATGGCCCAGACACCCATGCCAATCCATGCGAAATAGACGGCGACGCCCCCGGCAAGCACAGTGGAAACGACCCCAATGCGTGTTAACAGACGAAAGTCCAACCGCCGGGTCATCAATGTTTGTTGCACAGCCCCCGCTGCAGCCAGCACAATGTTTGCTGCCATAACATAGCCCAGCGGTTCCAGCACTGGCACGTCATAGGCCGCAGCCAAAAAAGGCGCAGCAGCGCACAGCATCAAGGCAAGGATAACCCCAGCAGCCATAGTGAACCAAAAGACCGTGGATTCGTCCTCAATCGTAATGGCTTTCTTTTGGATCAATGCCTGCGTCAGGCCTGCGGTAGCAAACACACCAGCTAAAGCAACAAATACTGAAAGTAAGGCGACCGTCCCGAAATCTTCGGGGGTCAGTAGCCGCGCCAGAACAACCGATATGGCAAACGCCATCCCTTGCCGCCAGAAGGTGTCAATCGCACTCCAGACAATGGCGGAACGGACTTTGCTCACGGCGCGCTACCCATCAACCGATCGTCACAGCTCGTCCAGTTTCTTTTTCAGCAACTCGTTCGCCATTTGTGGATTTGCCTTCCCACGTGACGCCTTCATCAACTGACCAACAAACCAGCCAAGCAGCTTGTCCTTGCCGCCCTTATATTCAGCAACCTTTTCGGGGTTGTCGGCGATCACCTGATCGGCAAAACCTTCAATCTCACCCGTGTCGGTTACCTGCTTCAGGCCCTTATCCTCAACAATCTGTTCAGGATCGCCGCCTTCATTGAACATGATCTCAAACACATCCTTGGCGATACGCCCCGAAATTGTGTTGTCTTTGATCAGGCCAACCAGCTTGCCCAAATTTGCGGCGCTGATCGGCGAGTCTGTGATCGTCTTTTCAGACTTGTTTAAACGGCCAAACAATTCTGTGATGATCCAGTTGGCAGCCAATTTGGGATCAGATGCCGATGCCACATTTTCGTAATAGGCAGCGGTCTCCTGATCAGCGACCAGCACACCGGCGTCATAGGCACTAAGCCCATAATCATTTTCAAAACGTGCCTTCTTTTCGTCAGGCAGCTCCGGCAAGGTGGCCTTGATCCGTTCGATCATGCCATCGTCCAAAATCAGCGGCGGCAGATCTGGGTCAGGGAAATAACGGTAATCATGCGCGTTTTCCTTTGACCGCATGGACCGTGTTTCACCCTTGCTAGCATCAAATAAGCGAGTTTCCTGAACGATGGAGCCACCGTCTTCGAGAATATCAATTTGACGCTGGGCCTCAAACTCAATCGCCTGACGCATAAAGCGTAGGGAGTTGACGTTCTTGATTTCAGCACGTGTGCCAAGTTCTTCACCCGGACGACGGACAGAAACATTAACGTCGGCACGCATTGACCCGCGCGCCATCACACCATCACACGTGCCAAGATAAACCAGAATGGTCCGCAGCTTTTCGACATAGGCTGCGGCTTCTTCGGCGGACCGAATATCCGGGTCTGACACGATCTCCATCAGCGCGACACCTGACCGGTTCAGGTCAACATAGGTCAGGCTGGGATGTTGATCATGCATGGATTTGCCTGCATCCTGTTCAAGATGCAGCCGTTCAATGCCAACGATCCGGCGTGTGCCATTCTTCAGATCAACAATTACCTGCCCGCGGCCAACAATCGGCTTGTCGAACTGGCTGATCTGATAGCCCTGCGGCAGGTCAGCATAGAAATAATTTTTGCGGGCGAACACGCTTTCCTTGTTGATTTGGGCCTTTAGGCCAAGACCGGTACGAACCGCCTGCTCCACACAATATTCATTGATAACCGGCAACATGCCAGGCAGTGCTGCGTCAACCAAAGACACCTGTGTATTTGGGTCGGAACCGAAATCGGTTGCGGCACCTGAAAACAATTTTGAGTTTGAATTGACCTGGGCGTGAACCTCAAGCCCGATGATCAATTCCCACGGACCAGTCATCCCTTCGATGATGGTGCCCTTTGCTGTGCTTTCGAGTTTCTCAGTCATGCTCAGCCCTCCCACCATACAGTCGGTTTTGCCGTAAATCCTGCGGCGCTTTCAATGGCGGACGCAGCGCGGAACAATGTTGCCTCGTCAAAATGCTTGCCGATCAATTGCAGACCAAGCGGCAGCCCTTGCGAATCAAGCCCGGCGGGCACTGAAATCGCAGGCAAACCGGCCAAGTTGGCAGGGACGGTAAACACGTCATTCAAATACATGCTGACAGGATCATCGGCTTTCTCGCCAACACCAAACGCACCGGTCGGTGTTGTCGGTGCCAAAATCGTGTCAACGCTTTCAAAGGCTGTGTCAAAATCCTGTCCGATCAGTGTCCGGACCTGCTGTGCCTTACGATAATAGGCGTCGTAATAACCCGCTGACAGCACATAGGTGCCGATCAGTACACGGCGTTTCACCTCGTCACCGAAACCGGCGGCACGGGTGTTCTGATACATCTCGATCAGGTCTTTGCCGTCTTCGCGCAGGCCATACCGGACCCCATCATAACGGGCAAGGTTTGACGACGCTTCGGCTGGCGCAACGATATAGTAGGCTGGCAAGGCGTATTGCGTATGAGGAAGCGATATTTCGACAATCTCAGCCCCGGCATCCTTCAGCCAATCAATGCCTTGCTGCCATAGGGCATCAACCTCTGCCGGCATACCGTCCACACGATACTCCTTCGGAATACCAACACGCAGACCCTTCACGGACCCACCGACTTCGGCGGTATAGTCCGGCACCTCAATATCAACCGAGGTGGAATCCATTGGGTCATGCCCGGCCATTGACCGCAGCATCAGCGCGGCGTCAGCAACAGACCGTGTCATGGGACCGGCCTGATCAAGTGAACTGGCAAAGGCAACGATGCCCCAGCGGGAGCAACGGCCATAACTGGGTTTCATCCCAACAATCCCGGTCAGGGCGGCAGGTTGGCGGATTGACCCGCCGGTATCGGTTCCGGTCGCCGCAGCGCAAAGCCCGGCGGCAACAGCCGCTGATGACCCGCCTGAGGAGCCACCGGCAACCAGCGGGGTGTCATCCCCGTTCCGGCGCCACGGGTTGATGGCGGTGCCATAAAAACTGGTTTCGTTGGACGAGCCCATCGCAAATTCATCGAGATTAAGCTTGCCCAACATAACGGCACCGTCACGCCACAAATTGGCGGATACGGTTGATTCATAATGCGGTTTGTAGCCATCAAGAATATGGCTGGCCGCAGTCGTCAACACCCCTTCGGTGCAGTACAGATCCTTGATGCCCAACGGCAGCCCTTCAAGCGGCTTGCCCTCACCCTTGGCGAGGTTTTCGTCGGCGCGCTTGGCCCCTTCACGGGCCAGATCGGTTGTTTCCGTAATATAGGTGTTCAGCCCCCGGCCCTTTTCCATGGCCGTGATATAGGCGTCCGTCAGCTCAACAGCAGAGATTTCTTTTTTGTCGAGCGCGTCACGAGCTTCAACCAGCCCCAATGATGTCAGTGTTGTATCAACCATTGCGCCTACTCCACCACTTTCGGGACGGCAAAGAAATTATGCTCCGACTTGGGGGCATTGCCTGTCACTTTTTCGGGATAGCCACCCGCCGTCACTTCATCTGCGCGTTGTTGCAGCGCCATGGTGCGGCCACCGGCCTGCGGCTCCACACCGTCGGTGTTCACAGCGTCAAGCTGCTCCACAAAGGTCAGGATGGTCGAAAGTTCTTTTGCCAGCGGTTCAAGCGCGTCTTCGTCGACCCGGATTCGGGCCAACCGCGCGATGTTCCGGACAGTCTCTTTATCAACAGACATAGTGGTCCTTTGAAATCATAATCTTAAATTTGGCCATCTCTAACCTGACAGGTGATCAAAATGGCGTCGTCACAAAATACAAGCAAAGCCAAGTTTGCTATTTCCGAATACCCACCGCATACCCACGATTAGTGCTGGAATGAAGATAGGTGACTTCGTAATCACCAAGCGCCTCGATCTCTTTCACAGCGCGGTAAATTTCAGGGAATAGTGTCTTTGTCACATCATCGTAAAAGATGGTGTCGCCAGTCTTCTGTCGCGCGGCGACATAATTGAATTCCGCAATAACATCTTCGTAATGATGCGCACCATCAAGAAATGCAAAGTGAATCCTGGACATGCCAATTTTCGGCATGATTTCACGGGTATTACCGCCCAAAAAACAAATCATCTCGGCTTGATCTGGCCACGACGACAAAAGCTGCGCCCGGGTTTTAGGGCCATCATGATCGTCGATGCAATTCCATAAATGACTATTGTTGTGACCTATTTGATCTAGCGTCACAATACGCCCTTGTTTACCACCGTCCTGCAGCGCCTTTGCCATAAGAACAGCTGAAAACCCGCGAGATGTCCCTGTTTCCAAAATATTGAATGCCTCAACACTTGGGTTGTCGTCAACCTGCCGCCGCAGAACACTGTACAGCAAACGACCATGCTGGATGTTCAATGGCGAAACCTTCACACAAACCTGCGTATGTAGGGCAAGGTCATGCATCCATGCCTCATCAATCTGGTGGGCATAATTTGCCAGAAACGCGTCAATTTTGGGATATGACTTTCCCCTCAATTCAGCGGCCAAAGCCAAATACTCATCTTTCGATGCCTTGATTTCGGTGCCAAAAGGCAAATCGGGATTGAACTTGGGTGGCTTTTTCAGGCCAAGCCTTCTGCGCAATGAGTTAACCGCCCTCTTAACTAGGCTCATTTTCAAGCTCCGGTAACGCGATAACTTCAAAATCGGAATTATGCTGCAAATTGACAGCTTCTCTAATTTCAATTTTGAGAAACGACATCGATCAGGTAAACAGACTCAAAGGCCCGTAAATTCGGGCGGAACCTACCATTCGTGAGATTGATGAGCAAGACAGACCCCACAAAGCAACGCAAACTGTTTCGTCGCAGGATTGGCGCCGGGCAACGGCTGATGGGCCTTGATATGGGCACCAAGAATATCGGCGTCGCCCTGTCAGACGTGGCACTGACGATTGCCAGCCCCATGACTACCGTCAACCGCCGCAAATTCACCGCAACAGCCAAGGAAATTCTTGAGCTGATGGAGAAGCAAAACGTTGGCGGTCTGGTCATCGGCCTCCCGCTTGAGATGAGCGGCAAGGAAGGCCCGTCCGCGCAATCGGCACGTGAATTTGCCCGCAATCTGGAAAAGCTGGAACCGGGCATTCCGGTCCTGTTCATGGATGAGCGCCTGTCAACCGCTGCGGTTGAGCGGACATTGATTGAGGCTGATACCAGCCGCGCCCGCCGCGCCGAGGTGGTGGATAAAATGGCCGCCAGCTTCTTCTTGCAGGCGGCCCTTGATCTGCTTTACGAAGACAAAATGAATGAGCTTGAGGCCATAAACGACTGATATGGCTGATATTTTTGGCGTTCTACTGCCGGTTTTTGCGCTGATTTTCCTTGGCCTCGCCATGCGCGAAAGCGGGTTTCCGGGCAATGACATGTGGGGCCCGGTCAACAAGCTTTGCTATTTCATTCTTTACCCCGCCATGATCACCAGCAATCTGCTGCGGGCTGACCTGAACCAGCCTGACCTTATTATGGGGTTGGGCCTATCGCTTGTCGGCTCCCAACTTGTGATGGCGTTGATCCTGCTGCCCCTGCCCAAACTGTTTGGCGTGCCGGGGCCAAAATATTCTTCTGTTGTACAAGGGGCGGTGCGCTGGAATGGCTTCATCGCATTGGGCATTATTGCCGCCATGTTGGGCGATAGCGGCCTAACACTCGCTGCCATTGCCTTGGGCTTTATGGTGCCTGTCGCCAATATTTTATCCGTGACGATTGTCGCTGCCTCATCCGGGCAGGCGCCCTCCCTGCCCCAATTGGGCATGTTGCTGCTGAAAAACCCGCTTTTGATCGCCTGCGCCGTCGGCACGGGCCTAAATCTAAGCGGCATTGGGTTGTGGCAACCGGCCATTGGATTGCTGGATATTTTGTCGGATGCCTCAATCTCAATCGGGTTGATTGCTATCGGTGCCGGGCTTTATTTCGAAGGGATCAAGGGTGATATTGGCCTAATCGTCCTGACTACTGTGTTGAAGCTGTTCGGAATGCCCTTATTGGCTGCTATCGGCATGACCTATATGGGCGTTACCGGTGAAACCTTTGTGGTTGGGATCGTTTGTACGGCGGTGCCGGGGGCCACATCATCATATATTCTGGCGCAGCAACTGGGTGGTGACGCCCGTTTAATGGCGGCCCTGATCACAGTCGGCACCCTGATTTCCATCATAACAATGCCGGCAATTCTGGATTACACTCTGCGATATGTTGGCATGTAGCGATAAACTATCTTGCAGACTCAAGCATTTGGGCATATAGGACTGACTTTAATGAGCGCACCGGGACCCATACCTGAACTTCGCCTGCCGCAGGAGCATCTGCTGGGCATTCAAGGCCTATCCCCCGCCGATATTTCCACCATCCTTGATCTATCAGACCATTATGTCGAACTGAACCGTCAGGCCGACAAAAAAACCGCCACCTTGCGCGGGCGCACGCAGATCAATCTGTTCTTTGAACCATCCACACGAACGCAAAGCTCGTTCGAACTGGCTGGCGAACGTTTGGGTGCCGATGTGGTCAATATGTCGGTCAAATCAAGCTCCATCAAAAAGGGTGAAACCCTGCTTGATACCGCCATGACCTTGAACGCCATGCACCCTGATTTGCTGGTGGTCCGTCATGGCTCATCGGGTGCGGTGAATTTGCTGGCACAAAAGGTCAATTGCTCTGTCATCAATGCCGGCGATGGCCGCCACGAACACCCGACACAGGCGCTACTGGACGCGCTGACCATCCGTCGCCGCAAAGGCCGGATCGAAGGGCTGAAGGTCGCCATTTGTGGCGATGTCGCCCACAGCCGCGTCGCCCGTTCAAACATTCTGTTGCTGAACACCATGGGAGCTGAGGTTCGCGTGGTTGCGCCGCCGACACTGACGCCGCCGGGAATTGAACGTATGGGCGTTACCGTACATCACAATATGAAGGATGGCCTGAAGGACGTGGATATCGTCATGATGCTGCGCCTACAGCTCGAACGGATGCAGGGTGCCTTCATCCCCTCCACCCGGGAGTTTTATCACATGTTCGGCCTTGATTATGACAAGCTGTCCGTCGCCCAGCCCGATGCCTTGATCATGCATCCGGGGCCGATGAACCGTGGGGTTGAAATTGACAGCGCCGTTGCCGATGACATTCATCGGTCTGCCATTTTGGAACAGGTGGAAATGGGGGTTGCGGTCCGCATGGCGGTGCTTGACCTTTTAACCCGCAACCTGTCAGACGCTGAAACGGCAGGTGTCGCATGACCACTGTTCGCGCCTATATCAATGCCCGCATCATCAACCCCAAAACGGGCGAAGATTTCACCGGCACTCTTGTGACCGAGGGTGAGGCTATCAGCGCCCTTGGCCCGGACGTCACCGCACCCTCAGGGGCAGAGGTTATAGACTGTCAGGGACATGTCCTGGCCCCCGGCCTGATCGACATGCGTGTCTTTGTTGGTGAACCGGGCGCAGAACATCAAGAAACGATTGAAACGGCCACATTGGCAGCCGCCGTTGGCGGTGTGACCACCATGATCGTCATGCCCACGACTGATCCGCCAGTTGATGAAGTGTCAATTCTGGAAATGATTGCCCGTCGCGCGCGCAAGATTAACCGCACACGGGTCGAGGTGATGGGTGCCATCACCAAAAATTTCGAAGGCAAAGCCATGGCCGAAATCGGCCTGATGCAAGATGCTGGTGCCGTTGCGTTTACTGATGGGGATGAAGTGATCCGCAATGCCCGCGTATTGCGCCGCGCCCTATCCTATGCAGATCATCTGGGTGCGCTGTTGGTGACCCATGCCGAAGACCCCGACCTTGGCGGCCCCGGCCTTGTGAATGAGGGGGAGATGGCGACCCGTCTTGGCCTGCCTGCCAGCCCCGTGATGGCCGAAGTAATGGGCGTCAATCGTGACTTGAGCCTGATTGAACTGACGGGCGCGCGCTGCCATATCGCACAACTAAGCACTGCCGCAGCACTGGACCGGATTGCCGATGCCAAATCACGCGGCCTGCCGGTATCCTGTGGAGTGTCTGCTGCGCATCTTTCATTGAATGAAGTTGATATTGGCGAATACCGCACATTCTTCCGCATGGTGCCGCCGCTGCGGTCAGAAGATGATCGCCGCGCCCTTGTTGAAGGTATTGCCAACGGCACGATTGATGTCGTCGTGTCAAACCACTGCCCGCGCGATCAGGAAGAAAAGCGCCAACCCTTTGAAGAAGCGGCCACAGGTGCCGTCGGCCTTGAAACCCTGCTGCCAATCCTGCTGGAACTTGTCCATAAAGGTGAAGCAGATCTGCCAACTGTGCTACGCGCTGTAACCAGCCGCCCTGCGGAACTGTTGGGGCTGGAAGAAGGCCGGATGGAGGTGGGGGCCCCCGCCGATCTGGTTCTGATTGATCTGAACAGCCCGTGGGTGCTGGACGCTGACAAATTACACAGCAAATCCAAGAATACGCCGTTTGATGGCCGCCGCTTGCAAGGCCGGACAATCCGCACCATAGTGCGCGGCAGAACGGTGTTTGCACTCTAAACAGGGCTGCACCGAACACAGGCGCGCCTTTGCTGGCGGGTAAATAATATTGGGGCTAATTTTAAGGGAGGATATTCCATGCCTACGATTGATATGTCATCTGTTGGTGCCAACAATGCCATGCTGGGGCCGATTATCGCGCTGGTGCTATGGACATTGGTGATGTGGGTTTGGATGTATGTCACCCGCATTCCTGCCATGCAGGCTGCCAATATTGATATGGACAAGGCCAACCAGCAAACACCTGCTGAACTGGCAGGCTCCCTCCCCGCCAATGTGCGCTGGAAGGCCGACAATTATAATCATTTGATGGAACAGCCGACGATTTTCTATGCCGCTGCACTGGTTGCTGCAATGGCTGGGCTTGATTCTGGTTTGACCCTGTGGTGCGCATGGGCCTTTGTTGGCTTGCGTGTTGTTCACTCACTGATACAGGCGACCGTGAACATCATCATGGTTCGTTTTGCCGTGTTCGCGCTTTCCACAATTGCGCTGGCGATTTTGGCGATCAAGACCGCAATCGAAGTTCTTTAACGGGGCGGGTCCAAGACTATGCTTGATCCGATTAGTTGGGGTGATGCAGGGCCGTGGTATATGGCGGCCCTGTTTGGTGGCTACCTGTTAGGGTCCATCCCCTTTGGCCTATTGTTCACCCGCATGGCGGGCTTGGGCGATATTCGCGATATCGGGTCAGGCAATATCGGTGCCACCAATGCCTTGCGCACCGGCAATAAGACCGTTGCGATCGGGACATTGATCTTTGACGCCCTCAAGGGCGGCCTTGCCCTGTTCATCGCAGGCGAAGTTGGCGGGCCGGATTTGGCCGTGCTGGCCGCAATCGGGGCCATGCTCGGTCATTGCTATCCCGTTTGGCTGAAGTTCAAGGGCGGCAAGGGTGTGTCGACATTTTTGGGCATATTGTGGTTTACCGCATGGCCAATTGCTATTGCCACATGCCTGACATGGTTGGTGGTGGCAGCATTGTCCCGCATGTCGTCCCTGTCTGCCCTTGTTGCCGCCGCGTTGACCCCCATCTACTTTTATATGGCCGGGGCCTTTAAGGGGGGCGCGACTGCGTGGATGCAGGACCTGTACAGCGCCAATGACTGGCAATGGGCACAGGCCACGCTTGTCCTTGTGATTGTGGTCTATATCCGCCATCAGGAAAATATTGGGCGGCTGATCCGTGGGGAAGAACCCAAAATCGGTGCCAAAAAAGATGAAGAGCAAGCCTAGATCGTGGCGCACAGTCCCATGATGGCATCTGATAGCTCGCCAGTTGATTGGCTGCGCCTGATAAGATCCGAAAATGTCGGCCCCAAAACCTTTTACGCATTGCTGGACCGTTTTGGCAGCCCGACAAAAGCACTGGCGAAGCTGCCTGATCTTGCCGCAAAGGGCGGCAAACGACGGATCAAGGTTTGCACCAAAGCTGTGGCAGAACAGGAACTGAAAGCCATCACGGATTTCGGCGCTCGCCTGATCACCCGGGCTGACGCTGACTATCCCGCCCTGCTTGCCCATATTGATGACGCCCCACCGGTATTGACCCTGCTGGGCGATGCAGCCCTGCTGCAAAAACCAACGGTTGCCATTGTCGGCGCACGCAACGCCTCGCTAAACGGCCGCAAGCTGGCCCATCAAATAGCGCAGGAATTGGGCGCAGCAGGCTATGTCGTGGCATCCGGCCTTGCCCGCGGCATTGATCGGGCCGCCCATGTGGGGGCGCTAAAAACCGGCACAATCGCTGTTGTGGCCGGCGGTATTGATCGGGTTTATCCCAAGGAAAATCAAGACCTTTACGATGAAATGCGCACACAAGGTCTAATCATCAGCGAAGTGCCCTTCGGTGAGGCACCGATTGCCCGTCACTTCCCCAAACGTAACCGCATCGTTGCAGGGCTATCGCTTGGCACACTGGTGGTTGAGGCGGCGGACAGGTCAGGCTCCCTCATCACGGCGCGCATGGCGGGCGAGCAAAATCGCGAAGTGTTCGCCGTCCCCGGCTCCCCCCTTGATGAACGGGCGCGGGGATCGAACAAGCTATTGAAGCAGGGCGTGCAGCTGGTGGAAAGCGCTGAGGATATTATTCAGGCCCTGCCCGATCCGGCCCGCCTGCCCCTGTCAGAACCTGACAATCCATTCCTGAATGCGCCGCCACCGGACGACCCAGACGAGCGGGAATTGCCCCCCTTGCGGGACAATATGATGGAGTTATTGGGGCCGACACCGATTGACATTGACGAGTTGGTGCGCGCCCTTGAAGCGCCATCACAACACATCGCAGTATTGCTGCTTGAACTGGATTTGGCGGGCAAGTTGGCCCGTGAACCGGGCGGCAAGGTGGCCCTGTCTGAACCTGAAAATGAAGGTCTTACCTTTTAGGTAAGAAAAGCACCCTAAACATCAACCATTTGACAAATCGGTCAAAACAGGCCAAGTCTCCCGCCGATTTGTTCCGTTCAGCCCGCAGCATTTGAAGGACCCATGACAGTACTTATTGTTGAATCACCCGCCAAGGCAAAGACCATCAACAAATATCTCGGCAATGATTTCGAGGTTTTGGCTTCTTATGGTCATGTCCGTGATTTGCCGTCCAAGGATGGTTCCGTCCAGCCCGACGATGATTTTGCGATGACGTGGAATGTCGATCCCGACTCCAAAAAACGCCTGAATGAAATTGCTGCCGCTGTCAAAAAGACCGACCGCCTTGTCCTCGCAACTGACCCCGACCGTGAAGGGGAAGCAATTTCCTGGCATGTGCTGGACGTGTTGGAGGCCAAGGGCGTCCTGAAGGGCAAAAAGGTCGAACGCGTCACCTTTAACGCCATCACCAAAAAATCTGTGCTGGAGGCTATGGCCGCCCCGCGTGAGATTGACCAGCCGCTGGTTGACGCCTATCTGGCCCGCCGCGCGCTTGATTATCTTGTTGGCTTTACATTGTCGCCGGTTTTGTGGCGCAAGCTGCCGGGCAGCCGGTCTGCGGGGCGCGTGCAATCTGTGGCACTGCGCATCATCTGCGATCGTGAGCTTGAGATTGAAAAATTCGTACCGCGCGAATATTGGTCGGTCCTTGCAAATATGGCCAATGATGGCGCGCATAAATTTGAAGCCCGCCTGTTTGCCCTAGATGGCAAAAAGCTTGGTAAATATGACCTGGCCAACGAGGCTGCCGCCACGTCAGCAAAGCAACGTATCGAAGCTGCCGACTTTTTTGTTGAGGCGGCAGAGGCAAAACCGGCCAAGCGCCACCCGGCCCCGCCCTTCACAACCTCAACCCTGCAACAGGAAGCCAGTCGTAAGTTGGGCTTTAACGCCAGCCGCACGATGCAGGTTGCGCAGAAGCTATATGAAGGCGTGCCGATCAATGGCGAAGTAACCGGCCTGATCACCTATATGCGTACTGATGGCGTCTCAATGGCCGGTGAAGCCATTGCCGCTGCCCGCGGCACTATTCAGGACGAATTTGGCGACAGCTATGTCCCCGACGTGCCCCGCGCCTATAAAAGCAAGGCCAAGAACGCACAAGAGGCGCATGAAGCAATCCGCCCGGTGAATTTCCGCCTGACCCCGAAAAAGGCACGCGGCCTACTGAACGAAGACCAAGCCAAATTATATGAGCTTGTCTGGAAACGCGCGATGGCCAGCCAGATGGAATCTGCCCGGATGGAGCGGACGACCATCACCATTGCCACCAAAACTGATCAGATTGAGCTGCGCGCGACCGGACAGGTCATCACGTTTGACGGCTTCCTGACACTTTACCAAGAAGGCAAGGATGAGAAGTCCGATGACGAGGATGAAGCACGCCTGCCCGCATTGAAGCAAGGCGACGCCATCACCCGTGGCGATGTGCTGGCCCGTCAACACTTTACCGAGCCGCCGCCCCGTTTCTCCGAAGCCTCGCTCGTCAAGGCATTGGAAGAACAAGGCATCGGCCGCCCGTCCACCTATGCGTCCATCCTGACGACATTGCGTGACCGTGATTATGTCCGCATGGACCGCAATCGCTTTATCCCCGAAGACAAGGGCATTTTGGTCACCGCATTCCTTGAAAACTTTTTCCGGCGCTATGTGGAATATGATTTCACCGCATCGCTTGAAGACCAGCTGGATGAAATTTCGGACGGCAAGGCCAACTGGAAAGACGTGCTGAACCAGTTCTGGCGCGAATTTTCTGCGGCAGTGGATGAAACCACTGACCTGCGCGTCACCCATGTGCTGGACGCGTTGAACGAATCATTGGGGCATCACGTCTTCCCGGCAAAGGAAGATGGCTCCAACCCGCGTGGCTGCCCCAAATGCGATAATGGTGAGTTAAGCCTGAAGGTCGGACGCTTTGGTGCGTTTGTCGGCTGCTCAAACTATCCTGAATGCAAATTCACACGCCCCTTCACCGAAAGCGATGATGACGGCGATGCAACCAAACTTGCCGCCGGTGACGTGCGTGAGCTGGGCAACCATCCCGAATTGGGCCACCCCATCACATTCCGTGGCGGCCGTTTTGGCCCCTATGTGCAGCTTGATGACCCTGAGGCAGAGAAAAAGCCAAAGCGTGCCAGTCTGCCCAAAGGCGTTGCCATCGATGAAATGGATTTGGCCCTTGCGGTTAAATTGCTAGGCCTGCCCCGCGTTGTTGGCGATCACCCCGAAGATGGCAAACCGATTGAAGCTGCGATTGGCCGTTATGGCCCCTATCTACGTCATGCCGGGAAATATGCCCGCCTGACAGAATGGAAAGAGGTTTTTGAAACCGGTCTTAACCGCGCCGTTACCCTGTTGGCAGAGGCCAAGGCCTCTGGCGGGCGTGGCCGCGCCGCCGCGCCCCTGAAAGAGCTGGGTAACCATCCTGAGCTTGGCGACCCCATGACCGTTCACAATGGCCGTTACGGCCCCTATGTTAAATGCGGCAAGATCAATGCCACCATCCCCGGTGAGCGTGAGCCTGATGACATAACCGCAGAAGAAGCCGCCGAATGGATCACGACCAAGGCGGCGAAGGCGGGCACCAAAAAGAAAGCGGCAAAGAAGAAAACTGCGAAAAAGAAGACCGCTAAAAAGAAAACTGCCAAAAAGGCCGCCAAGAAAAAGACAGCGACAAAGAAAAAGGCCGCAACCAAAAAGAAAGCTGCTACAAAGAAGAAAGCCGCAACGAAAACCGCTGCAGCACCTTCGAATGAGGACGCAACGTAGCATCAATGGCGAAACCGCCTTATAAGCCGGACCTGCCGTCAAAAGCGGACATCCTGACATTCATCGAACAACAGGATGGCGAGATTAGCCGTCGTGATATTGCGCGTGCCTTTAATATCAAGGGCGCGGACCGCACCGCCTTGCGCCAGACCCTGCGTGAAATGCGCGAAGAAGGATTGATTGCCAAACAGCGCGGTAAAAAGGTTAGCGAGGCTGGCGGCCTGCCCAATGTTACGGTCCTTGATGTTTCGCAAGATGAAGAAGGTGAATTGATCGGCACCCCGGTCAAGTGGGACGACCATAATGGCGTTCGTCCGACCGTCCTGATCAAGATCGACAAGCGCAACAAACAGACCAACGCCCTACCCGGTGTTGGTGATCGCGTGTTGGCGCGCATCACAAAAAATTTCGACAATGATCCCCATTATGCCTATACAGCCCGCATCATGCGCCGCCTTGAAAAGCGGGCGGAACGGGTTTTGGGCATGTTCAGCAAAACCGAACATGGTGGCCGTATCAGTCTGATCGACAAAAAGGCGCGGTATGAGCTGGACGTCATGCCTGAAGACACGGCAGGCGCAAAAGATCATGAATTGGTTGAGCTGGAGGTGCTGCCCCGTGGCCGCATGGGCCTGCGTCGTGCCCGCATCCTAAAACGGCTGGCACCGTTGAATGATGCCCGCAATATCAGCCTGATTGCGATCCATGAACACAATATTCCTGATGCCTTTCCCCAATCCGTTATGGATGAGGCAACAGCCGCAAAACCTGTCACCACCCCCAAGGGCCGCACAGACCTGCGCGACCTGCCGCTGATCACAATCGATCCCGCAGACGCCCGTGACCATGACGATGCCGTTTGCGCGATGCCCGATGACGACCCCGACAATGAAGGCGGGCACATCATCTGGGTCGCAATCGCAGACGTCAGCCACTATGTCAGGCCCGGCAGCGCCCTTGATAAAGAAGCATTGATGCGCGGCAACTCAAGCTATTTTCCTGACCGTGTTGTGCCCATGTTGCCCGATAGCTTGTCTGGTGACCTGTGTTCCCTTCATGAAGGCGTGGACCGTCCCTGCCTTGCCGTGCGCATCGTGTTCGACAAAAAGGGCAAGAAACTGCGGCACAAATTTGTCCGCGGCTTAATGCGCTCAGCCGCGTCATTAACCTATGAACAGGCACAGGCCGGTGTTGAAGGTCGCCCTGATGATCAAACCGGGCCACTTGTCGATCCTGTTTTGAAACCATTGTGGAGCGCATGGAACGCCACCCGTAAGGAACGGACAAAGCGCAGCCCGCTTGACCTTGATCTACCAGAACATCGCGTGCGCCTTGGTGACGATGGCAAGGTCAGCGCGGTCACATTGCGCGACCGTCTTGATGCCCATCGCCTGATCGAAGATTGTATGATCCTTGCCAATGTTGCCGCAGCTGAGGAGCTTGAGGGCAAGGGCATGGCCTGCCTTTACCGGGTTCATGAAGAACCATCTGACGAAAAATTGGCAACCCTGCGCGATTATCTGAACAGCCTTGATCTGTCGATCACCCCCGGTCCCATGCGGACCCCAGAACGGCTCAACGGTCTGTTGAAGCAAATCAAGGACACACCGAACGAACTTGTCGTTCCAGAGGTGATCTTGCGCAGCCAAAAGCAGGCAATCTATAGCCCCGAAAATCTCGGCCATTTTGGATTGAACTTGCGCCGCTATGCGCATTTCACATCACCTATCCGCCGTTACGCCGATTTGATTGTGCATCGCGGATTGATAACCGCCTGCAAACTGGGTGAAGGTGGCCTGTCTGCCGACGACATGGAACGGCTGGACCGGACTGCCAGTGAAATATCAGATACTGAACGACGGTCGATGAAGGCAGAACGGTCAACCACTGATCGTTACTTGGCGCATTATATGCAGGACCATACCGGGGCAACCTTTGCCGGGCGTATTGCAGGCGTTGCCAATGCGGGGCTATTCGTCAAACTGGACGGACTGGGTGCGGATGGGTTGATCCCCATGCGCCGCCTACCCAATGATTATTATGATTATCGCGAGCAGCATTTCGCATTGGTCGGTGAACGCAGCAAGATCGTATACGGACTTGGTGACCGGGTTGAAGTGCGCCTGTTAGAAGCAACACCCGTTCGTGGCGGATTGCTGTTTGAACTCGAAGACCATCAGCCCACCCGCACTATCAACCAGTTGCGCGGCGGTAAGCAGGCCAATAGGCGTGGCGGACCACGCGGTGGCCGGGGTGCCCCAAAGGGCGGCAATAGCGACGGCAATGGTGGCGGAAACGGGCGCGGCAGACCGCCAAAACGCAAGAAGCCTTCAAAACGCTAACGCTTTGTCGCATGTGCGGTCCTGCCGTGCGACATTGCGGGACATTGCTGATTTCGGTGATCACCCCCACTCTCTCCACATACCCGGGGCCCAAGAAATTGGAATGGGGTAATTAGGAGATTTCGATGACCGATATGGTGTCTGACAATCAAACCACACTTGATGTGGACAATCGTTCCTTGGGGCAGGCCATGATGCGCGGTGCGCGCGGGAAATGTCCGTCCTGTGGTGAGGGCAAGGTTTTTTCAAGCTATTTGAAAATCAATGACAATTGCCCCCATTGCGATGAAGCATTGTATCATCATCGCGCTGATGATGCCCCGCCCTATCTGACCATCTTTGTGCTTGGTCATATTTTGATCCCGCTTTTGCTGATTGTGGAAAAAGCCTACAGTCCCGCCATGTGGGTGCATTGGGCGATTTGGCCACTCCTGTCGATCATACTGACATTGACCTTGCTGCCCATTATCAAGGGTGCCTTCGTTAATCTGCAATGGGCATTGCGTCTGCATGGCTTTGGCGAAGCTGGCGACAGCCTCGATCCGCCCAGCTACAACGATTAGGTTGTCTTTGGGCTGGTCGTTCACCGGCCCCTCTGGACATTCGGTCACTGACCCGTCACTCTTGCGCCAACAAGAATTCATTTTCGACGGGTAGTTTTTATGAGCAGCTTTAACAAGCCGGAAGACGGGCCACAGCGCGCGCCCAATACATCACGCGCGGCACGCCCACGCGATGCGGCGACACTTCTTCTTATTCGTGAACAAAAAGGACGCCCCCATGTTTTGATGGGGCAACGGTCCGGCGGCACAAGCTTTATGCCGCATAAGGTTGTCTTTCCCGGCGGCAGGCTTGACCGGGGTGATCATGTCATTGCCCCCCACGCTCCTTTGCCTGATCCTGCCATTGAAAAACTGACCCAAGACCCCCGCGGCGCTCGCACCATCAGCCCCGCAAAGGCACAGGCACTTGCGCTTGCCGCATTACGCGAAACCTATGAAGAAACCGGTTTGGCAGCAGGCGTGACGCAAGCAGACGCAAATGCGGTCAAGACACGCTCCCCCGGTTGGGCAAATTATTTCCAGTCAGGCGCGTTGCCCGCGCTTGATCGTATGGCCTATATCGCCCGCGCCATCACACCGCCCTATCGGCCCAAACGCTACGATGCGCGTTTTTTTATGGCCCCGGCAGATGTAATCGCAGCGGATTGCCATGACGCGCTGGCAGGATCGGGCGAATTGCTGGACCTGCATTGGGTGGCCCTTGAAGAAGCAACGCAGCTTGATCTGCCGAACATCACACGCATGATTGTGCAAATCGCGCTTGATCGTATGGCGCTGCCTGATCCGTTTGACCCAACCCATAAAGTGCCATTCTTTTACTTCCACAAGGGCAAGCCCCAATGGACAGAAATTGAATGAACGCGCCCGATAACAAGGCGGCACGTCCACGCGATGCTGCCAGCCTGATTGTCTTTGATGCTGACAAGCGCCTTGTGCTGATGGGACAGCGTGCCAAGAAAAGTCGGTTTCTGCCGGACATGTTTGTGTTCCCCGGTGGCGGGGTTGAGCCTGCGGACAAAATGCTGGCGCGCCAATTCCCGTTAGATAAGCGGCTACTCCACACGCCCGCCCATACCACGCCCTTATCCGCCCACGCCCTTGGCCTGTCAGCCATTCGCGAAACCGCTGAGGAGACAGGACTTTACCTGGGTAAGCCGCACCAGACCGCAAAGCCGCCGCAAGCTGAAGGCTGGGATTTGTTTCGCAAGCAAAAGCTGTTCCCCGATCTGTCGGCGCTGACCTATATGGGCCGCGCAATCACACCAACAGAAAGCCCGTTACGTTCCCACGCGCGATTTTTTGCGGCGGAACGTCATCAGCTTGCCGGGAAATTGACCGACACGGATGAGATACGCAACGCCGACTGGTACCCACTGGATCATGCCCGGCACAAGCTGCCGCTGATTGATGTCACCGAAATGATGCTTGATCGTCTTGCCCTGTTGCTTGATAACGCGCGCCCTCCACAGGCAGTCTTTATGCATTATCGCAACGGCAAAACGATCATCGATCATGAGTGAGCTGATACTACATCCAAGGCAACGCCGCCTGACCTATATGGCCTTGTTCCCGGCCATGTTGGTGACCGGGGTGATGTTTGGGCTAAGCCAACCGCTGCTTGCCATCAAGCAGGAAATGTGGGGCTTAAGCGGGACATTTATTGGCATTTCCACCGCGATGCCGTCCCTTGCCATTATCATCTGCGCGCCACAATTGCCCAAGCTGGCGCAAAGGGTTGGCACGCTGCCCCTGTTATTCTTTAGCGCCTTGTTATCCGCGGCCTGCTTTTTGGCCTATTTGTGGATTGATGATCCCTATGCGTGGTTGCCCCTGCGCTTTGTCCACGGGGCGGCGCACACAGGATTGATGACTGTGGCTGAGTTTTGGATCAACGCCATCACGCCTGACAATCGCCGCGGGCGCATGATGGGTGTGTTGGGGGCTGTATTATCCGCAGGCTTTGCCATCGGTCCCATTGTGTTGCAATTCACCGGATTTGAAGGGTCTGCACCGTTTTTGGCAGGGGCTGCGCTGATGCTGGTTGCTGCCGTTCCCATTGGACTTGCGATGATGGCCAAGCTGCCCTCCCTCAACCTACCAAGTGAAGAACGACCCGAACGCATCCTGACGCTGATCAAACTGGCCCCTGCCGCCATTCTTGCCGCGCTGCTGTTCGGGGCCTATGAAACTGCCATGTTCAACCTGTTGCCGGTCTATGGCGTGCGCAGTGGCCTAACGGCCACCGAGGGCGCAGCCATGCTGACCGCCATGGGTTTGGGGAACCTGCTGTTACTGATCCCCATCGGTATTCTGGCGGACCGAATCAATCGCCATATGGTTTTACTGCTTTGCGCGGCAACCGCTGCCTTCAGCAGCATCCTGTTGCCCCTGTCTATTCATGATGCTTGGCTTTATCTGCCATTGCTGGCGGGCGGGATGGGGATTGTGTCCGGCCTCTATACCGTTGGTTTGGCCTTGTTGGGTGCGCGCTTCACCGGTGTGGCGTTGGTCAATGCCAATGCCGCGTTCATCATGCTCTATGCCATTGGTACATTGGTGGCCCCGCCGATCGCGGGGGCTGCGATGGATATCACTGGCCCGAACGGTTTGCCCTATCTGTTGGCAGGGATTATGGCGGCCTATGTGTTACTGATTCTTACCCGGATGCGCCGTCCGCAAACGACCTAAGAAGTCCGGAAAACGGCTGAAAACACGCCAAAAAGCGACGGAAGCGCGCAGGCCGAAAGCAATCGGGCTGTTTTTCTTGACTTTAAAAGCTGCAAGGCTATGGTCGCGCTCCATATTTGATTTTTACCCGCGCCACCCGGCCCGGGGCAAGCGAACAGGATTTATGTCATGGCAAAGCCAGCATCAGTTAAAATTAAGCTCGAAAGCACTGCTGGTACGGGCTTTTTCTATGTGACCAAAAAGAACGCTCGTACACAGACCGAAAAGATGGTCATGAAAAAGTACGACCCCGTTGTACGCAAGCACGTGGAATTCAAGGAAACCAAAATTAAATAGGTTCCCTATTCCATAGCTGACGAAAACACCGCCTGCGGCCCCGCTGCCAGGCGGTTTTTCTTTACCTGAATCCGGCCTGAATGGTGCAATCCCGCTTGGATTTGTTCTTGGGCTGTTCTATGGTCCTGCCATGACCAGCGCTCACGATGATATGCGCCTCTATGAGGCTGAAAAACCAGACGACGCCACCATGGCGGCCGTTGCGTCCCTTGACCTGAACACAGGCGATCCCCTGCTGTTATGCGATGCGGATGAGGTGATCCTGCATTTCCTCGACCCAGTTGATAACTGGTTCGAAGATCAGGGTCTGACCCGTGACCGAGAAACGGCGCGGATCACAGGTTCCCTAAAAGAGGCAAGCACGGGGCGTGTGCTTGATCAGGGCGAGGTCACCGACGCCCTGCACCATTTCTTTGAATTCGGCATGCAGACCCAGCCCGCCGTCAATGGCGCGCTTGAGGGGCTGAACCATCTGGCCGACCATGCCCAGATTGTGATCCTGACCAAGCTGCCCTCTCGCTTTCGCCAAACGCGGCTTGATCACCTGTCGGGCTTGGGTTTTGACTATCCGGTTATCGCGTCTGACGCGCCCAAGGGGGTTTTGGCCCATAGGTTGAGCGAGATGGCAGGTGACCCGATTGTGTTCATCGATGACCTGCCGCCCAACCATGTGTCGGTCGCAGAACATGTGCCCCATTCCCATCGGATTCAGTTTGTTGCTGACCCTGTGATCAACAAGATCATGCCGACATTGGACGTCACACATTATCGCGCCCAAAGCTGGGCTGACATTTGTGACGAGGCAATGCGGGTGTTAAAGGCCGGCGTCTGATGTTGCGCATCGGTGTCGATCTGGGCGGCACTAAGGTTGAGGCCATTGCCCTTGATCAAGATGGACACACGCTGTCCCGTCACCGCACACCAACACCGCGCAACGACTATGCGGGCACCTTGCACACAATCAAACAGGTGGTTGATCAGGTGCGCGCTGTTGCCCCCGATGATCCCTTTACGGTTGGTGTCGGTATGCCCGGTAGCCACCACCCCCGCACTGGGCTGGTCCAGAATGCCAACTCCACATGGCTGAATGGGCAAGCCTTCGGCAAGGATTTGGCAGCCCTGTTGGGCTATACCATTCGCACAGAAAATGACGCCAATTGTTTTGCCCTGTCTGAGGCGGTAGACGGCGCGGCGCGCGACTTCCCCTCAACCTTCGGGGTGATAGTCGGCACCGGTACCGGTGGCGGCATTGTCATCAACAAACAATTGCATGACGGGCCCAACCATACCGGTGGGGAATGGGGACACATCCCCCTGCCGTGGTATGACCCAAGCACGGACGGCCCTGCCCGCAATTGTTATTGCGGACGACACAATTGCGTTGAAACATTTTTAAGCGGCCCCGGCCTTGCAAAAACCTATAGGCAGGCAGGTGGCGCGGATGAGTTAACCGCAGCGCAAATCGCGGACGCTAAAGACAAGGCAGCCGCACAGGCGCTTGACCTATACACCCATCAATTTGCGCGCGGCCTTGGGGTTATCATTACGATGCTGGACCCGGCAGCGATTGTGCTGGGCGGCGGCGTCAGCCATATAGACAGTCTGTACAGTGACATTCCAAAACTATGGGATGCGGTTGCGTTTACCGATCATGTCGAAACCACCCTTTTGAAAGCAGCGCATGGGGATTCGTCCGGTGTGCGCGGGGCAGCATGGCTATGGCCCCAAAGCTAGATCACAACATCGAAGGGACAAACGGCTTTTGCAGAACCTGTCTTACAGACCTGCCGCCACGCGACACGTCTGCGCCAGCCCCACCGCGTTGCCCCAACTGCCATAGCCCGCGGCTTGTCAAACCCGAACAAGTTGCCGGGCTGTCGATTGCCCATATTGATTGCGATGCGTTTTACGCCGCCATTGAAAAGCGGGACAATCCCGATTTGGCGACAAAGCCAGTCCTGATCGGTGGCGGCGTTCGTGGCGTCGTTTCAACCGCCTGCTATATCGCCCGCGTTGATGGGGTGCATTCTGCCATGCCCATGTTTCAGGCACGCAAGCTGTGCCCCGATGCGGTTATCATCAAACCGAATATGGGAAAATATTCTGCCGCCGGACAACAGGTGCGCCAATTGATGGAGGAAGTGACCCCACTGGTCCAACCCGTTTCTATTGATGAGGCTTTTCTTGACCTAACCGGAACAGAACGCCTGCACGGCATGGTGCCTGCAAAGACCCTGTGCAAGTTGGCAAAACATATCGAAGACAAAGTCGGGATCACCGTTTCTATCGGGTTAAGCCACAACAAATTTCTGGCCAAGATGGCGTCTGATGAGGATAAGCCCGCGGGGTTTTTCTCTATCACATCGGCGCAAACCCGTGACTACCTATCTGCAAAACCAGTCACGGCCATTTGGGGTGTGGGTAAGGCAATGGGCAAAAAGCTGAACCGCCACGGCATCACCCATGTGTCACAACTGCAAAGGATGGAACAGGCAGAACTTGTCAAACAATATGGGGAGTTTGGCCTGCGCCTTTATAACCTAAGCCGTGGGATAGACCATCGACAGGTCCGCAAAACGGACGTGGTCAAAAGCATATCGGGTGAGACCACCTTTAACGAAGACATTGCCGATCAGGAACGGCTGGAACGGTTATTGTGGCGACAGGCAGAACGGGTCGCCAGCCGCGCCAAGAAAACCGGTTGGGCCGGCTATACCGTGACGTTGAAATTGAAGGACAATCAGTTCAAGTCGATCACCCGCAGTAAAAGCTTGCATGATCCGACCCAATTGGCGGATGTGATTTACCGGACCGCCCAACCGTTTCTGGCCAAGGAATGTACGGGGCGCAAATATCGCTTGTTGGGTGTTGGCATATCAAATCTGGTTGATCCCGGCGATTCTGATCCGCAGGACCTGCTGGACCCTGATGCCGCTACACGAGCAAAGGCTGAACGGGCAATGGATTTGGTGCGCAACAAGTTCGGCAAGGACGCCATTGAAAAGGGCCGCAGCCTTTCAACATCAAAACAGGCATTGCCCGAACAGAATGAAGACACCGACCCAGACCCCCGAAACTTATAGGGGGCACGCGTTGGCGTGGAATTTAGGGCAAGGGCCTTAACCACGCAGACAGCCCACCTGTTTCACCAAGCACAGGATCGACGGTCAAAGTCACATGCGGGACACCAAAATAATCTGCAACCTGTTGATCGGGCGCGGCACTGAACACGGCGCCATCCCCCACCAGACAATCAAGCGGCCCATTGGGCCCTGCGCCTGTCTTGCATTCAATCCATACCACGTTTAGCGGGTCTTTATCAGCATTGCGATCATGGGCAAGGGTTGCCGCCATATCATCAAGGCGCGCGCGGTTCACGTCATCATCAGGGACATGGGCAACCAGAATGTCTGGCCCCTTCCCAATCAATAATGCCCCCGTCAGGCCCCCACGCAGGCGATGCAATCCACCACCAAGCCACACAACATGACGTGCCCCCAGATAAAGCGCCAGGCGCTCCTCAACCTGTTGCATGGTCAATTCAGGATTGCGATCTGCGTCCAGCAGGCCTTCTTCAGACGCGATTATCAGCCCACGCCCATCTGCCATAACCAGATGGCCATCCAAATTAACCGGGGCGATATACCCGTCACGTTGCGGCGGCGCGTGGCGCACACCGTGGATGGCATTGGTCCAGTGCAGTGGCTTTAACGTTCCGGCCCCATCGGTCAGGTGCCACGGGCCATCGGTTCCGATCACGTCACCCTGAAAGGCGGTGGTCAATAAGTTGATGTCCGGGCCACAGGCCAAACGGGCGGCTGCCCCCTGCTCCGCCCCGACAAGAACGGTGACGGGCACATGTTTGTGCATCTGATGCAGCAATGCTGCCAGCGCCTGTTCGATTTGCGGCAGGGGTAACGGCCAGCGATCCTCATGGCGGGGCCATGTGGCGATCACCCCCTTGGGGCCAATCCTGCACGGGCCAAGGAAAAATCCTTCTTCAACCGGTGCCACTTGGTTAAGTTGCATATGCCCCTCATGTCATTGCTTTGTCATCATCGATCTGAATGGTAAAGATATGGAACCAATTAGCCAAGTTAGTTCGACCAGTTTGTTCAGTAAGTTAGCGCCCACAATGTCGGTCAGGTGAAGGAATCGGATATGACCCGTTCAGAAATTGAAGACAAGCTCGCCGCCCTTGGCCTGCGCCTGCCAGAACCTGTTGCCCCTATCGCCAATTACGTGCCGTGGCTTATCACCGGGTCACAGGTTTGGATTTCAGGCCAAGTGTCCCTGACCGCCGATGGCGACCTGATCACCGGACAGGTCGGTGATGATGGGTTGAGCGTTGATGAGGCAATCGATGCCGCCCGCCATTGCGCCGTCAATATTCTGGCGCAACTGTCACAGGCGCTTGAAGGTGATATGCACCGAATTGTCCGCTTGGTACGCCTGAACGGATTTGTGAATGCGGGCGCAGGCTTCACCGATCATCCCAAGGTGATTAATGGTGCGTCTGATTTGATGGTTGCCTGTTTGGGCGACGCAGGCAAACATACGCGCATAGCTGTCGGTGCCTCCTCCCTACCTCTTGATGCAGCGGTTGAGGTTGATGCCGTGTTTGAGGTTACCACATGACCAGCTATGGCACGCCCGCATGGTTGACCGCCCAACCCTATGCCCATCGGGGTCTGCATGATGCCGACCGGGTGGAAAACACCCTCAGCGCCATCGCGGCGGCGATCAATAGCGGCTATGGGATTGAGATTGACGTCAATCTTTCCAAGGATGGCGAGGCGATGATCTTTCATGATCGCGAACTGGTGCGCCTGTGTGGTCGCCCTGAACGTCTGAAAGATCTGACCGCCGCAGAACTGAATGAAATTACCTATTTCGATTTCCTCGAAACCATCCCCACATTGGCGCAAGGATTACAACTGATCGATGGCCGCGTGCCCCTGTTGATTGAGATCAAGACCCGCCCCGGTGAGAAGGTCGGCCCGCTGGAGGCAGCTGTTGCCCGCGCCTTGAAAGGCTATGACGGCCCGGTCGCCGTGATGTCGTTTTCCCCCGAATCGATGGGCTGGTTCGCAGAACACGCGCCGCAATATCTGCGCGGGCAAATCGCCACCAGCTTTATTGAACATGGCTATGGCCTTGGCTGGCAAAAACGGCGGGAGCTGACGCAACTTGAATCAGTCGCCATTTCGCAACCTGACTTTGTGGCCTATAATATTCTGTTCCTGCCGACAGCACCTGTGCGCCAGTTGCGTGCCCTAGGGATGCCGATCCTGACATGGACCGTAAAGGATGAGGTGCTGAAGGCTCGCGCGGCGGCATATGCTGACCAAATCATCTTTGAAGGGGTCGATCCGGCATGATGGACCAATCAGGGGCTGACAATTCGGCGCTGAAAGCACGATTGTTAAGCGGCGCGGACGAGCTTGCGCCCGCTATATGGGATGCCCACGCCAACCCGCCGCATCTGCCACACAATCCGTTCCTGCGTCATGCCTTTTTTGTGGCTGTGGAACAGTCAGGCTCAGCCCAGCCGGACACGGGCTGGATCCCCCAACATGTGGTGGTGGAACAAGGTAACGGCGACGTGGTTGGCATTGTGCCATGCTATGCCAAAACGCATTCCTATGGGGAATATGTCTTTGACCATTCATGGGCACACGCGCTTGAACGGGCCGGTGGTGAGTATTACCCCAAAATGCAGGCAGCTGTGCCCTTCACCCCTGCAACCGGGCGGCGTTTGCTGACCGCGCTTGAAGGTGATCAGGGGGAACAGGTCAAACGTGCCCTGCTGGAAGGGGTACGCGGCGTGACCGAACGAGCTGCATTGTCGTCTGCCCATGTTACTTTTTTACCGGAAGACGAGGCGCTGTTGGGCGAACAGGCAGGCTATCTGCTGCGCACCGATCAACAATTCCACTGGCTTAATCGCGACTATCAAAGTTTTGATGGTTTTTTGGGGGCGCTGAACTCGCAAAAGCGCAAACAGATCAGGCGTGAACGGCGCGAAGCATCCGGTGCCAACGGCGTGGAGGTGCTATCCCTTACAGGTGATGAGTTGACGGAGGATCATTGGGACGCCTTTTATCAATTCTATATGGATACGGGCTATCGCAAATGGGGCAGCCCCTATCTGACACGTGAGTTCTTCAGCATGATCTCGCAATCCATGCCCGAAGACATCCTGCTGGTGATGGCCCGCCGCGAGGGCCGCTGGATTGCCGGGGCACTGAACTTCATTGGGGGTGACGCACTTTACGGGCGCAATTGGGGCGCGGTTGAGCATCACAAATTTTTGCATTTTGAGCTGTGTTATTATCAGGCCATCGACTTTGCCATCAAACACGGCCTTAAACGGGTCGAGGCCGGCGCACAGGGCGCGCACAAGCTGGCCCGGGGGTATGAACCTGCCCTAACCTATTCGCTGCATCACATCTGCCATGACGGCTTTCGCGAGGCTGTGGCGCATTTTCTTGATCAGGAACGCGCAGCGGTGAAAGATGATCAGGCCTATTTACAGGCCCGTGCCCCCTTCAAAAAAGGAGGTTATCAGTTTACCCCAGATACGGATCAGGACTATGAACCTGATCAATCAAACCTTTAACGCGTGAGATAGATTTCATGACCGAACATCATTCCGACGATTGCCTGTTCTGCAAGATTATTGCGGGCGATATTCCCAGCATCAAACTTTACGAAGATGACCGGACCTATGTGTTTATGGACATCATGCCCCAAACACGCGGCCATCATTTGATCATTCCGAAATATCACGCGCAGGATTTTTTTGACCTGCCCATCGATTGGGCCAATGCCTGCCTTGCCACGGCGCAGAAAATGGCAATAGCGGCCAAAGCGGGTCTGGAATCCGATGGCGTGCGGATCATGCAGTTGAACGGCGCGGCCGCCGGCCAGACCGTGTTCCACTATCATGTGCATGTGATGCCGGTGATGAAGGGCGAATCGATGGCGCTTCATGCCCGCGATATGGAAAAGCCGGACGTCCTGCAACCGATTGCCGACAAAATTATCGCCGCGCTTTAGCGTTGTCGCTGCGCTTGCGTTCCCACCTGCCCCATGACCGCAAAAACTTGCGCCGCAGCCGCCGGGCCCAATGGAAGTCATAGGACAGCACGCCAAGGCCCAGAGGGATCATCCAGAAGCCCAAAACGGGCAAAAAGCCCACCATACCGCCCAAGATCAGGGCAACGCCCAGAATCAGCCTTAAAACCGGGCTACGGGGCACACCAATGCGGTGTTTGCCAAAGCTGATCCCTACCGGAGGGGCCCCTAAACCGCGCCGTCGCGGTGCATGTGCAGTTTTGTCGCCATCCATGTTCATTTTGGCAGTGGTCACTTGCCGAATCCTTTGCTATAAGCCCGCCACACTGATTGACACAGTGGCTTGAGGGTCTTAACTCTGACCCTCCGATCACAGGTAGTCATGGTCCCCGGTAGCTCAGTTGGTAGAGCAAACGGCTGTTAACCGTTCGGTCGCTGGTTCGAGTCCGGCCCGGGGAGCCACCCTCTTTCTTCATGATTGGTTTTTCACCCAGATTATGGTGATTTTGGGGCCATGGCCCCAATACCCCAATATCCGTACGGAAGACCGTGAAGTGGCGCGCCTATTTCAGCGCGCCTGCTTCCTGCATCCGATCCAACTCTTCTTCTGTATAGCCCAGGCTGGCAAGGATTTCACGGCCATGCTGGCCCGGTTCAGGGCTTGGCCCCTTGGGATCATTATCCGCGCCGTGGAAATTCACCGGTGACGCAATTGTGGCTGACATGGACCCATCAGGCATCGGCATTTCAGTAAACGCCCCTGCGGCGTGGGCCTGCGCATCCTCAACCACTTCATAGGTTGATTTAACGGGTGACCAGATAATATCTGCCGCATCCAGACGTTTGGACACTTCTTCCATTGTGAATGATTGGAATCCCGCATCCAGCAGCGCGATCGTGTCGCCATTGTTTTTCATGCGGTCACGCTTGGTCACGAATTTTTCATCCGCCAGTTTGTCCGCCGGAATTTCCAGCAGCTCAACCAATTTGTCCCAATCACCGCCGCCCTTGCCCTGACGGTTCAGCAATACCAGCCATTTTTCATCCTGTGTCTGATAGATGTTGGTCATGGGATCAGGCGCGATATTCCGTTCACGGGTTGAGGCAACGCGCCCCAAACGTTGCTGGATGGCCATATCGGACCCAAGACAGTAGATGCCTGTGCGCAACAGGCTTGCCTCCACAAGGCGGCCTTCGCCCGTTTTTTGCCGTTCAATCACAGCCCCCAGAATGCCGCTGACAAGCGCCAGCGCGGTCGTGTGGTCACCCACAGCAACACGCATGGGCAAGGGGGCATACCCCTTACGCTGGAACAAATGCGCCATGCCCGACCGCGCCCAAAACGCTGCCATGTCCATGCCGGGACGATCACGTTCTGGCCCCTCAAGCCCATAACCGGTGACGGAGGCGAAAATCAGTGACGGATGTTCTTTATGCAGTGTATCGAAATCAAGGCCCGCCCGTTCAAGCGCACTGGGGCGAACATTAGTGATGAAGACATCAGCCTCCCCCACCAATTTGCGCATGGCGGCGGCACCGTCCTCTGTCTTGATGTCGATCATAATCGACCGCTTGCCACGATTATCCAGATCGAAAACCGGATTGCCGATATCTTCGGCGCGCGTACCGGCAAAGAATTGACGGATCGGGTCACCACCGGGGGCTTCGACCTTAATCACTTCCGCGCCCCAATCGGCCATGATCCCCCCGGCGGCGGGGGCGGCAATATAGGTGGCCATTTCGACGATACGCAGACCTTCAAGCATGTTTTTGTCCTGACTGAGTTGATTGAATATAGCAATGGCCCGCAGTTAACGGGAACCATGCGGGTCCGTCAACTGCAAGCCATTGGTCATGTCCACAAATTTGGTTTTTCCGGCAAATGCCGGATCAGTACCTAGTCACGCTTGTAATAAAATGTGCCTGCAGGGTTGGTGAATGCCATCTGGCAAAGGCGGCCATTTTCTTCAAACCAATATTGATTTGTTTGGTCCTCTCCCTGCAAATTCTGTGTCGTCACATCATAGCGCACACAGGTTGTGTCTTCGCCATTCAGGGTCACGTAATCAACACCTGCTTTACGAAATTGCGGTGTCGTCTCACTACCCAGATACGCGCGGAAAAAACGGTCATTTTCAAAAAAGCTGCTGTTCCAGAATGTTTCGGGATAGGCATCGCCCGGGATAATACGGGGGCCAGCCTCAGTCTGTGCATGTAGGTCGCCATACTGGCCCTCTTCGGCCTCAAACGTGAAGTCCTGATCACCCATCGGGGTATCAACGAACATATCGTTTTTCATATAGACCAGCTTGTTGTCACGCCATTTGCTGGTCATGTCCTGTTCCATTGAAAATGACATAAAAAACCGTGACGCCTGGAATTGATGGTCCCGCACAATCGTCAGCACGCCATCATCATCATAGGCAAAATCCAATGTCAGCTCCCCGATGGTTTTACGGCCATCAATCACCTTGAATGTCAGGTTTTCACCATCGGCAGGCACCCACCGGTCGGTTGGCTGTTCGCCGCCGCTGACAGGTTCCGGTGCGGGTTTTTCCGCCGAATCGGCGATGGCTGCCGCTGACAGACCCAACCCCGACAGAATCAATAATGATGCGAATGTCTTTTTCATGGACCCCAAATCCTTCTTTTCGTCCCACATACGGGCCTTGCGCCCGGCTTCATCCCCACATAACCCAAGCAGTTGGGCACAAATGTGACAGGCTTTTGACGGCTATACCACAATTCGCCGCGAAACGCCTGCCTCTATAGACTTCCTTCGCTGATTTCTTTACCCTCCGCCGCAATCGCTATTCGGTGGCCTTTTTGGGGGCTGCCCGCTGTTTTTATACCGTGACCTGAGGGCCCTATGACATTTCGCAACGATCTTGTTGATGCCATTGGCAACACCCCCCTGATCAAGCTGCGCCAGGCTTCTGAAGAAACTGGCTGCACGATTTTAGGCAAGGCTGAATTCATGAATCCGGGCCAGTCGGTCAAGGATCGTGCCGCCCTGTTCATCATCAAGGACGCCATTGCCAAGGGACAGTTGAAAGCAGGCGGTACAATCGTTGAAGGCACCGCCGGAAACACGGGTATTGGTTTGGCATTGGTGGGCAATTCACTTGGCTTCAAGACCGTGATTGTCATGCCCGAAACCCAAAGTCAGGAAAAGAAAGACATGCTGCGCCTGTGCGGCTGTGATTTGCGCCTTGTTCCTGCTGCCCCCTATAAAGACCCGAACAATTATGTGCGTTATTCTGGTCGTTTGGCAGATGACCTAAATGCTGAAAATCCGGGCAGCGCCCTGTGGGCCAATCAGTTCGATAATATTGCCAACAGGCAGGCCCATATTGAAACCACGGCGCCCGAAATTCTGCGCGACCTTGATGGCCGCATTGATGGCTTTGTCTCCGCAGTAGGAACCGGCGGCACACTGGCCGGTGTGTCAATGGGCCTGAAAGACGTTGACCAGAACATCACAACCGCTGTGGCAGACCCCGGCGGGTCCGCCATCTATAACTGGTTCATAAATGGTGAGCTGAAATCAAGCGGCGATTCGATCACCGAAGGGATCGGTCAGGGCCGTGTGACAGCAAATCTTGAAGGCGCGCCCGTCGATACAGGCTTTCAGATCAGCGATGACGAGGCACTGCCCTATGTCTTTGATCTGTTGCAGCATGAAGGGCTGTGCGTCGGCGGCTCGACCGCTATCAATATCGCCGGTGCTGTCAGATTGGCCAAGGAAATGGGTCCCGGCCATACGATTGTCACGCTTTTGTGTGATTACGGCACACGCTATCAATCAAAATTGTTTAATCCAGCCTTTTTGCGCGAACGGGACTTGCCCGTGCCAAGCTGGCTTGCTTAAACAGGATATAAATTACAGCATCTCCTTGCGGGTCTAATCAGGATTCTATTCAGCTATGGAACGGTTCAAACTCAACGTCGTGTCAACAGATTGGCTGCACGAAAATCTGGACGCCCCTGATATTCGGGTGGTCGATGCCACATGGTATATGCCGACGGAACGCAAAGACGCCCGCGCCGAACATAAGGCGGCCCATATTCCCGGTGCGGTCTATTTCGATATTGATGAAATTTGCGATACCGCAACCGATCTGCCCCATATGCTGCCCAGCCCTGAGAAATTTTCCTCTCGCGTGCGCCGCCTTGGGCTTGGCGATGGTGTGCGGATTGTAATCTATGATTCACATGGCATTTTTTCATCCCCGCGTGTGTGGTGGATGTTCAAGGCGTTTGGTCATGAACAGGTTGCCATTTTGGATGGTGGCTTGCCCAAATGGCGGGCCGAAGGTCGCCCCTTGGAAAATCTGCCCCCCATGCCGCGCGAACGTCACTTCACAGCCCGGCTGAACAGTGACCTTGTTCGCGGCCTTGATCAGATGAAAGGCAATCAGGACAAGGGGTTGTGGCAGGTTGTTGATGCCCGCCCTGAAGCCCGCTTTAAGGGCGATGCCCCAGAACCGCGCGCTGGCTTGAAAAAGGGTCATATTCCCGGTGCGATGAATGTACCGTTTACAAGCCTGATCCACTCCAACGGCACGATCAAAGGCCCGATGGAGATTAAAGGCATGTTTGAACAGGCGGGCGCGGATTTTACAAAACCCATCGTCACCAGCTGTGGGTCCGGCGTTACTGCGGCGATCCTGTCGCTTGCCCTAACGGATGCGGGCCATGCTGACGTTAGCCTGTATGATGGCTCATGGGCCGAATGGGGTGACGAAGGCGCAGATAATCCTGTCGAGGCAGGCTGAATAAATTCGGTTTGATTTCATCCCGACTCTGCTTACCCTCCCTATCAATGAATTTTGAGGGAGGCTCATCATGAATAATTCACTGATCCGTTACGGTTTCATCCTGATTCTGCTTGGTCTTTTGGCGGGCTTTTTGGGCCCAATGGCCAAAGCGCCGTCACTTTTGATCAGCAGCCATATGATCGGCATGATCGGCGGGATCTTGCTGATTGCCATGGGGGCCGTGTGGTCACGCTTCACGCTGTCTGAACGTGGCAAATCCATCTTGAAGTGGAGTTGGCTGTACACAAATTTTGGCAATTGGCTGGGCGTGTTAACCGCCGCCATGACCGGGGCCACCAATTTCCTTGAAATCAATGGCGGCCCGCCCGCCGATGCAGGCTTTGCCAATCTGTTCGTGTCATTCATGATGTTGAGCATTTCACTGGCAGCAATTGTCGCCAGCATTACGGCCATCGTGGGTCTTAAAAGCGACGCTACATAATCTGGCCGAGGAAGGCTTTCGTTCGTTCACTTCGGGGGTTGTCGAAAAATTCAACTGGCGGTGCCATTTCGACAATCTCCCCCTCATCCATAAAGATGACGCGGTCTGCGACCTGACGGGCAAAGCCCATTTCATGGGTTACGCACAGCATGGTCATACCGTCTTCAGCCAATTCCACCATGACCTCCAGCACTTCCTTGATCATTTCGGGGTCAAGGGCGCTTGTCGGCTCGTCAAACAGCATCAGCTTGGGCATCATGCACAGGGCGCGGGCGATAGCGACGCGTTGTTGTTGGCCGCCTGACAGCTCGCCAGGATATTTGTGTGCCTGATCAGGGATCCGCACGCGGGTCAGATACTCCATCGCCCGTTCTTCGGCGTCCTTTTTGGGCATATGGCGCACAAAGATGGGGGCAAGTGTGCAGTTTTCCAAAATCGTCAGATGCGGAAACAGGTTGAAATGTTGGAACACCATGCCAACTTCACGGCGCACTTCATCGATATTTTTCACGTCATCATTCAGCGTGATCCCATCAACAGTGATGTCGCCTTTTTGATGGACTTCCAACCTGTTCAAGCAGCGGATCAGGGTTGACTTGCCCGACCCTGACGGGCCGCAAATCACAATGCGTTCGCCCTGCGCGACATCAAGATCAATGCCCCGCAACACATGAAAGTCGCCATAATATTTGTGCATGTTTTTGATCTGCACCATCGGCGTGGTCATCACCGTTCTCCCGTTACATCAAGGCGTTTTTCCATGCGCTGGCTGTAGCGCGACATGGCGAAGCAGAATATCCAGAATATGAACGCCGCCACCACATAGCCTGTATTATGGGTTTGCGGTGTGGACCAGCCTGCATCGGTAAAGGTCAACTGAATGATCCCCAACAGATCAAACAGGCCGATAATCAACACCAGCGTCGTGTCCTTGAACAGGCCAATAAACGTATTCACAATTCCCGGTATGACGAGCCTGAGGGCCTGCGGCAGAATAATCAACCGCATGGACTGCCAATAGCTAAGGCCCAGCGCCTGCGCGCCCTCAGTCTGGCCTTTGGGCAGGGCCTGCAGGCCGCCACGCACAACCTCGGCCATATAGGCACTTGAAAACAGCGCAACGCCGATCAGGCAACGCAGCAGCTTGTCGATCACCACACCATCGGGCAGGAATAGCGGCAGCATGACAGACGCCATGAACAGAACCGTGATCAACGGCACACCACGCCAAAATTCGATAAAGACTACGCAGATTGCTTTGATCAGTGGCAGGTCAGATTGCCGGCCCAAGGCCAATAGAATGCCGAGCGGCAAGCTGGCGACAATACCGGTGACAGCCACGATCAACGTCACCACCAAGCCACCCCAAAGGTCAGAGGATATTTCTGCCAGTCCGAACATCCCGCCTGTCAGCAAGACATAGGTGATCACAGGGAATGGCAGCAGCAGGAACAGCACGAACCAACGGCGGCCACGCATCCCCTCAATCATGCTGGGGATCAAGGCCCCTGCCCCCATGGCACAGATCAGATCGACCGGCCACTGGCTTTCCAGCGGATAGCGGCCATAGATAAACTGGTTCCACTTTGCCCCGACAT
>SPJK01053865.1_pt1 | contig 38145 bp, 30 predicted proteins | sample 3741771 | NCBI WGS metagenome assembly SPJK01 (sample SAMN10925997, study PRJNA522277) | cold seep metagenome | isolation source: Elba SIP-enriched marine methane seep metagenome, extraction at timepoint T2 | place: Italy: coast of Elba, Mediterranean Sea
ATATTGATCAGGGCCCCAAATCTCAAAATGATGCGCCTTGCCCACGAATGACGCCTTGTTATCGATGCCGCACATGGCAACAAATCCCGACGGCAGGCCGATGCGCCCTTCGGTATCAAGCATCATCTCATGCGCGTCAGAGACCAACCTTTGTGACAATTTGGTTCGGCGAGGGTCACTAGGCTCGAGAAAATCGAGGTCTTCCATCAACTCGGCATACCGCTCATATGAGCAAGCTTCGAGATTTTTGCGGGAGGGGCTGGGAAACACGACAAAGCCCTGAACACCGGAGTCAGCAATGGCTTTACGGAAAGAAAATGGCACAGAAACGCGCCCCTTCCGGTCTACCTTGTTCGTTGCTGCCCCAATAAAAAAGCCCATTGGCTTGCTCAAAGTCCCTGTCGTCAACGGCGCCACCAGCGGCAGCCAAAACATCAATCGGCAAGGGGATGGGCACGAAGTCGTCGGTCACCTCACGAGACCGCCGGGCGGGGTCCGGTCATTGTCCCCCACACTTCTGCCGGTTTTGTGGGTTTTTGAATGACAGCCCGCCTCAGCACAGCTGAAGCGACCCATAGCCGCCAGCAAAAACACCGTCAAAATTGGATCAAACAGACACATGGCCCATCAAACCCTCGCCAATAACGAAGGTACATTTGGGAATAAGTGCCCGTCAATGGTTTTTAGTGCTATATAGTGCCCAAAATAGGCAAATTTCTGGGCAAAACAGACCCACCGCGCATTTGTTCTTTTCCTGTTCTCACCCCCATTGACACAAAACTGCAAATTTCCACCACACAGTCCCCAAAAGGCCAAGCCACCAATGGGATTGCCTGCCCAGCCATCCGTAAATCGACAAAACCACCCGACAACAGCGTGCGGCGATGCAGCCAAAACCCATTTCAAGTTCCGGTTCACCCAAAAAAAAATGGAAAAATCTGTGCCAGATGGCCTGTAAGCCGGGTTCTGTCCCATTCACACCCAAAAGTGTGAATATAGATGGCTATTCATCTGGGACGGACATTGCTGCCCGCCTCATGCAACCAACCCGCGTAACGATCCAGAAACGGATCTGCATGGCGAACCACGCTGTCACGCCTATTCGGTTTTGCTTCCGGTGGGGTTTACCTTGCCGGTTCCGTTGCCGGTCCCGCGGTGCGCTCTTACCGCGCCGTTTCACCCTTACCTTCAAAAGAAGGCGGTTTGTTTTCTGTGGCACTGTCCCTGGGGTTGCCCCCGCCGGGCGTTACCCGGCACCGTGTTTCTGTGAAGCCCGGACTTTCCTCGACCACGCGCAATACGCGTAGGCCGCAGCCATCCGGCCATCTGGCACGGCGCACCTTCCCGCCAGAACGATAAAAGGTCAAGCGTTCGCTTGTCGCGCCACTTCCTATGCCATTTCCTGTGCCACCTGCTGCGCAACAAACCTTGCCGCAGCCAAAGTCCCCTGATCAACGATCCCATTGATCATGGCTGGCCGAAAATGCCGCTGAAACGCGCCAAGGGCGGCCTGCGGCACCTCAAGATCATAGCCAATCTGGCGCAACAGCCCCATCAATTCACTATGATCATCAATTGGGGTTTCATCAGTAAATTCGCCCCCAACAGGCACCGCCAAACCAACACCCAATGCGGCAAACCTATTCCAATCGAACAGCTCACCGGGGTCTTGTTTGCGCGTGGGGGCAACATCCGAATGGCCCACCACCCGGCTGGGCGCAATTTGGTATTTCGCCATCAACACACTTACCAAGGCTTCAAGCGCAACCATTTGGGCATCGGGAAAGGCGCGATAACCAAATTCATGCCCCCGGTTCACAAGCTCAATCCCGATGGAACACCCGTTTACCCCAGACAATCCTTGCCAAAACGACACCCCGGCATGCCACGCACGAAACCGATCATCAACCAAACGATGCAAGCGCCCATCTTCTTCGATCAAATAATGAGCCGACACCGACGCTGTGGGATCACACAAGCGTTCCAACGCAACCTCGGCACTTTCCATACCCGTATAATGCAGCACAATCATATCAATCTGCATGCCGTCGGGTCGGGCATCATAATTGGGTGATACGTATGCGGGCGACGCGGTCATGGGCTGGCAACCTCCATCTGTCGTTTGCGCAAGGCGATAATCAAACAGCCGCCCAACACAAAGGCGGAGCCGAGCAACATACGCCCAGTGACAATATCGTCATTCAACCAGATCCCGAAACAAACGCCAAATATGGGCGCAAGCAATCCCATCGGTGCGGTTAGCGATACATCATAGCGCTGCACCAAATAGTAATTTCCGGCATGACCAATCAAGCTGGCCCCCAGCGCGGTGTACACGACGCCCAACCATGCAGACGAGCTGGCCGCCTGTATCGACGCAACCTGCCCGCTTTCCGTCAACGCTGACACCAAAAACAAGACCGGCCAACTGAACATGGCAACCCAGCCCTGCAATTCAAACGGGTTTGTATCCCGCAGCCGCTTCATAAAAATCAACGCAAATGAATATAGCAGCGCCGCCATCATGGTGACGATCATCGCATCAATATACGAGAACACACGCGGGTCAAACGACATGATCACAATCCCGCCAAATGACAGGCCGATGCCTGATGCCCGCTTCCACCCAATGCGTTCTTTCAAAAAGATCATCGCCACAATGGTGGCAAACGGCACACCCATTTGCCCGGCAATCGCCACCGACGACACGTCATCAGCCAAAGAAAGTCCCGTATAGAAAAAGGTGAAATGCAATGCGCCGGTGAACATGGCGATACCGAAAATCAACCTCATCTGACCGGGCTTGATCTTCACAAACGGCAACAAGGCCACCGCCAACAAGGCATAACGCAGACCGGTAAACAAAATGGGCGACAGCTCATCAACTGCCCACTTACCGGGAATAAACGAAAACCCCCAGACCATGTTGATCAACATCATCAAAGCAAGGTGCTGGGGTTTCATCAAATGGGGCCAATCAAGTTCGCGCTAGCGTGGCGCGGTATGTTCCAAAATATCATATGCAGCATTGATAGCAGCCAGCTTCTCTGTTGCCATCGTGACAAACTGTTCTGGCACACCCCGGGCGATCAGACGGTCAGGGTGGTTATCAAGCACCAACCGCTTATAGGCGGCCCTGACGGCGGCGAAATCCGCCCCCGGATCCAGGCCCAATACCGTATAGGGGTTTGCTTCATCCGGCGGCAGATGGGACAGCTTGATCCGGTCAAATTCAAGATCGGAAAAGCCGAACTTGTTGGCGACCGCTTTCAGGAACCACAACTCGTCCTCAGTAATTTTGCCGTCCGCCTTGCCAATAAAAAACAGGCCATCGAGCACATCTTCCAAAACGGCCGGGTGGGCCCGCAACCGCCGCGCCAGATCAGCAGCGTAATGTTCAAACCCGGCGACGTCTTCCTGTGCCATACGAAACACCATCGACACGGACCGCAGATCATCGTCGGCAAAGCTGAACACCTTGCGAAAGGCGGCAAATTCATCACGGGTGACCAGCCCATCAGCCTTGGCCATTTTGGCAGACAATGCGATCACCCCAATCGCAAAGGCATCACCCCGCGTGGGGTCTGCAGCGCGGGCGATCTCAGCCTCATCCACGCCCAACGCCTCGGCAACGGCCATGGCCAACTGCCCCAGCGGGCCATCCTTGGCCGCGGCAGCAACACCGGCAATGATGCGGGTCATCAACGACATGTCGTTCCTTTTGACGCCAAATAGGCGCTTATGGTTAATCAAATCGGCCATTTTTTAACCAATTTGGATGGTTTTTGCTGCGCCGCAACATCGATAGAGACTCCACATCAGGCCAGTTTGGAGTCAATATTCAATTACCCGTTGGCAAATTGCCAGTGCGATTCGACGATGGTGCCATCATGACAACCGGTCAGTCTGTATGGCGCTGACGATGCATCGGCGTTTCATCGGGCGGTGATACGCAAACCAGTCACTGCCTGAAACGACAAGAAACTGTGCCAATGGTCAACCTCACCAAGGGACCCTGCCCATAACCCTCTGGGCAGGGTCTTTTGTGTCTGGCGCGCCCCTAACGTTGGCACGCGCCGTCATTATCAATCAGGATCATAATTCAGATTAGGGGCCAGCCAACGTTCAACCTCTGTCAGCGGCAAATTCTTGCGCACTGCGTAATCTTCCACCTGATCCTTTTCAATGCGGCCCACGCCGAAATATTCCGATTGCGGGTGCGAAAAATAAAGCCCCGACACAGCCGCGCCGGGCCACATGGCATAACTTTCCGTCAGATCAACACCAGCTTCGCGTTCAGCATCCAGCAGCTTAAACAAGGTGCCCTTTTCCGTATGGTCGGGACAGGCGGGGTATCCCGGTGCCGGACGAATGCCCTGATATTCTTCACGAATAAGCGCAGCGTTATCCAACGTTTCATCAGCAGCATAGGCCCAGAATTCGCGGCGCACACGGGCGTGTAAATGTTCCGCGAAACTTTCCGCCAAACGATCTGCCAGTGCCTCTAGCAAGATCGCGTTATAATCATCGCCCTCTGCCTTATAGGCATCAACCCGTTCCTTCACGCCATGACCGGCTGTTACAACGAACCCACCGACATAGTCAGGGGCATCGCCTTCAGCTGCCACGAAATCCGCCAAGGCAAAGTTGGCACGACCGCGAGAATGTTTCATCTGTTGGCGCAGCGAATGAAGCATAACTTTTTCAGTAGACCTGTCCTCACCCTCATACAGGCGGATGTCATCACCGACACGATTGGCAGGCCAGAAGCCGATGACGCCATTTGCCGTCAGCCAATTTTCATCGACAATTTTCGTCAACATTGCTTGTGCATCGTCATACAGATTACGCGCGGCCTCACCCACGATTTTGTCATCAAGAATTTCGGGGAAGTGACCGGCCAATTCCCATGTTGCAAAGAACGGCGTCCAATCGATTGACGGCACCAAGTCTGCGAGCGGATAATTCTTGAATGTTTTATTACCAAGGAATGTCGGCTTGGGCGGTGTATAGCCCTGCCAATCAATCTTGGGCGCGTTGGCACGGGCGGCTTCAATCGATTGACGCTCACGCTTTTCACGGCCCGCCAAATGACGTTCCCGCATCATCTGATATTCGGCGCGCACTTCTTCGGCATAGGCGTTCTGGTTTGAAGCGGACAGCAGCTTTGACGCCACACCAACTGCGCGGCTGGCATCCACCACATAAACGGTGCTGCCCTTATACCCCGGGGCGATTTTCACAGCCGTATGAATACGGCTGGTGGTTGCGCCACCGATCAACAACGGCTGGGAGAAGCCCTCACGCTCCATCTCCTTGGCAAGATAGGCCATCTCGTCAAGCGATGGTGTGATCAAACCCGACAGGCCGATAATATCAACCTGCTCGTTCTTCGCCGTTTCCAAAATCGTCGCTGCAGGCACCATAACGCCAAGGTCAATCACCTCAAAATTATTACACTGCAACACCACGCCCACGATGTTCTTGCCAATATCATGGACGTCACCCTTTACGGTGGCGAGCAGGATTTTACCGGCGCTTTGTTGTTTGCCGTCCTTCTCCTTTTCCATATAGGGCATCAAATAGGCGACAGCCTTTTTCATGACACGGGCAGATTTGACAACCTGCGGCAAGAACATTTTGCCGGACCCGAACAGGTCGCCGACGACATTCATACCATCCATCAGGGGGCCTTCAATCACATGCAAGGGGCGATCAGCGACCTGACGGGCTTCTTCAACATCTTCATCGATAAAGTCGGCAATGCCGTGCACCAAGGCATGGGTAAGGCGCGCATTCACGTCGCCTTCGCGCCATGACATATCCTTTTCAATCGTCTTCGCGCCCTGGCCGCGATAATTTTCAGCGATCTCCAGCAAGCGGTCAGTTGCATCCTCACGACGGTTCAGCAACACATCCTCGACCCGCTCACGCAGGTCAGGGTCAATATCGGCATAGACATCAAGCTGCCCGGCATTAACGATAGCCATATCAAGCCCCGCCTGAATGCCATGATACAGGAAACATGAATGCATGGCCCGACGCACAGGTTCATTCCCTCGGAATGAGAATGAGACGTTGGACAAGCCACCTGAAATGCGGGCGTGGGGCAGTGTTGCGCGGATCTGACGGCAGGCCTCAAAAAAGGCGAGTGCATAGTCATTATGCTCTTCAATCCCTGTCGCCACGGCGAAAATATTGGGATCAAAGATAATGTCTTCGGGCGGCAAGCCGACCTCATTCACCAGCAGATTGTACGAACGGGTGCAAATCTCAACTTTACGCTCAACCGTATCTGCCTGGCCGTCTTCATCAAACGCCATAACAACGACCGCAGCACCATAACGGCGCACCTTGCGGGCCTGCTCAAGGAAGGGGCCCTCGCCCTCCTTCAAGGAGATTGAGTTGACGATCCCCTTGCCCTGCACACATTTCAGACCTGCCTCGATCACATCCCATTTGGACGAATCGATCATGACAGGCACGCGCGCAATATCAGGTTCCGCTGCGATCAGGTTCAGGAATGTCACCATCGCCTGTTGGGAATCCAGCATCCCTTCATCCATATTGATGTCGATGATCTGCGCGCCGCTTTCGACCTGACTGCGCGCCACATCCAGCGCCGCATCAAAATCATCATTGGTGATCAACTTGCGGAACTTGGCTGAACCGGTGACATTGGTCCGTTCGCCAACATTAACAAAGCCCAATGCTTCATTGACGACAAGCGGCTCAAGGCCGCTCAACAACAGGGGTTTACGCTCACTCATGCAACTTGCTTTTCTTGATTGGAAGGAATGGTCCGGGGGGTGACGCCATCGACCACTGCGGCGATGGCCCGAATATGATCAGGCGTCGTGCCACAGCACCCGCCGACTATATTCAACAGCCCGCTTTGCGCCCACTCACCGATTGCCGCAGCCATATCGTCGGGTGTCAAATCATAGCCGCCAAACTCGTTCGGCAGCCCCGCATTGGGATGGGCAGAGATGGCGCAATCAGCGACATTGGACAGCGCCGCAACATATTGGCGCAATTCCTTCGGACCCAAGGCACAGTTCAACCCGATCGACAAAGGCCGTGCATGCATGACTGAAAACCAGAAAGCTTCCGCCGTTTGGCCAGACAATAGCCGCCCTGACAGATCAGAAATGGTTCCTGAAATCATGATCGGTAGTTTTTCGCCATAGGCCTCGCAAACCTGATCGATCGCGAACAGGGCCGCGCGGGCATTCAACGTATCGAAAATGGTTTCGACCAACAGCATGTCGGCGCCACCATCAATCAGGCCGCGCACCGCTTCTGAATAAACCTCAACCAAGGCATCATAGGTGATGTCACGAAAGCCCGGATCGTTCACATCAGGTGAGATCGAGGCAGTTTTATTGGTCGGGCCCAACACACCCGTTACAAAACGCGGCTTTGACGGGTCTTTGGCCGTCCAGGCATCACAGGCCGCCCGGCTTGCCTCTGCCGTGGCGCGGTTGATCTGATAGGCATAATCCTCCAGCCCATAATCAGCCTGTGCAATAGACGTGGCAGAGAACGTATTGGTTTCGATAATGTCGGCACCTGCCTCAAGATATTTGCCGATGATTTCCTGCAACAATTCAGGACGCGTCAAACCGATCAGGTCATTATTGCCCTTCAGGTCTTGCGGCAGACCAGCAAAAATCTCGCCCTTAAAGTCTGCTTCTTCCAGCCCATAGGACTGGATCAGGCTGCCCATCGCGCCATCAAGCACAAGGATGCGGTCCTTCATGGCAGAATGAAGCGTCACCAGCCGTTCTGCACGGCCAGCCTTCACGTCAGCATAATTGTCAGGTTTGGTCTGTGTATTGTCAGTCATGATCAATCCTCCCTACTCTTTAAGCGTCAGCAGGTGTTTGCGGGCGTAAGCCCAAAATATGACAAATCGCAAAAACCAGATCAGCCCGGTTCAGCGTATAAAAATGAAAGTCCTGCACCCCTTCGGCGCGCAACACCTTGACCTGTTCAGCCGCAACAGTGGCCGCCACAAGTTTCCGTGTTTCAGCGTCTTTTTCGAGGCCCTGATAAAGATCAGCGAGCCATGACGGCACAGACGCACCTGCCCCTTCGGCAAAGCGTTTGACCTGATTGAAGTTCTGCACAGGAATGATACCCGGCACGATGGGGATTGTAATTCCGTGCGCCTTGGCGCGTTGCAAAAACTCCAAAAACACATGCGGGTCAAAAAAGAACTGGCTGATCGCGCGCGTTGCCCCTGCCTCTACCTTGGCAGCAAGATTATCAAGCTCCTGTGACCAGTCGGCACTGTCCGGATGTTTTTCAGGATAACAAGCCACGGATATTTCCATATCCGGCGCCTGTGCCTTGATGCCCTTCACAAGGTCAGCGGCGTTTATATAGCCTTGTGGGTGCGGCTCATACTGCGCTGCGCCTTCGGGTGCATCACCGCGCAATGCCACAATGTGCGACACACCTTCGGCCGCATAGCGCTGCACAACCTCATCCACCTCGGCGCGCGAGGCCCCAACGCAGGTTAGGTGCGAGGCAGGTTTTAACGATGTTTCCTGCAAGATACGCGTCACCGTCCGATGGGTCCGTTCACGGGTGGAGCCACCGGCACCATAGGTGACAGACACAAAGCTGGGGGCAATCGGCTCCAACCGTTTGATGGAATTCCACAGCGTTTCTTCCATCGCCTCGCTATTGGGCGGGAAAAATTCAAATGACACCCGAATATCGGGCTGGTGTGCCAAAACACTACTCATAATTCTGACTTTCTTTCGTATCGCCGCTTATACGGCGTCTGTTTTATTATGACTTGTTCGGTCCGCGAGCTGTTCATCATCGCGAATACCCTGCCAAAGGGTGACGGTCAGACTGTCCGCATTATTTTGTTTCGGCGCGCGCATTTTCTGCGGCGCCCTGGGCATAAGCCCAACCTGCTTCATAGCCTCTGACACTTCATCATCGGTGAAGCCAAGACGCCTGTGATTATGCTCTGTCCGCAAAAACTCAAGCTGATGAGGCGCAAAATCTGCAATCAACATCACCCCGCCGGGGCGCAACACGCGTGCTGCCTCGCCCAACGCGGCGGGCATGTTATCCAAGAAATGCAGTACCTGATGAACACTCACCACATCGAAACTGTCATCAGCAAATGGCAGCGCATAAAGGTCGCCCCGCCGGATTTGCACATTATCAATCCCGGCCTTTTCCAAATTCACACGCGCCACCGCCAGCATGTCCGCACTTAGATCAATGCCGATACCGCGATCGAAATAGGGTGCGAAAATCTCAACAATGCGGCCCGTCCCGGTGCCGATATCAAGCAAATCACCCACACGCTCGTCACCGCCAAAATCCTTCAGCGCGTCGAGCATCACCCGTTCAACCGTTTCGTCAGAGACGTGGAGCTGCCGCAGCTCGTCCCACTCAGCCGCGTGGGCAGCAAAATAATCCTGCGCCTGCGTTGCCCGTTCAGCCAACACGCTGTCCAGACGGGCGAAATCCCGGGAAATGGTCAAATCATCATGTGGGATCAACTGCTTCAGGCCCGCCGCAAGTGCCGCGCCCGGCCCCCGGTCTGCCAAACGATAAAAGGCCCACGTGCCTTCCTGATAGCGTTCAACAAGGCCCGCTTCGACCATCAGTTTCAGATGGCGGCTGACACGCGGCTGCGACTGCCCCAGAATCTGGGTCACCTCCGTCACGGTAAGCTCTGCACGGGCCAAAAGCGCAACAAGACGTAATCGCGTCACCTCTGCTGCGGCTTTAAGGCCTGACAATAATTGGTCCATCGTTAACTCCTTGCCCGGCATAATAGGCAAACAGATCGCAATTGCAAGATAAATATAAAGATATGTTTATGTATTAAACGAAATTGTGGGCGTCAGTTTGATCCATAACCGTGTCCCGCGCGTAACAGGCTGTAGAATTAGCATTTTGTATAATGATGATCACACCATTCACTGCTGACATTATTAAAGTAAACTGCTAACAAAATTACATGGCGCGGCTGGGGATGGCTGCGCTGAACTATTATTGGGGTACTTTCTTGGTATCGCGCACAGTGTCGCGAATCTGTCACAGAACGGGCTGGTTCATATGAATATCGCCCTGTCTTTGCCACAGATGCGCCCAAATTGCCGCCCACTAAGGTAAAATCAGGCCTTTGATAACAGGCCCACAGATTCGGATTGAACGAGCGGACTTATGACGCAAAACAAAACAAATACCGGCCAGATCGCACGTCAGCGTACTGCAAAAGCGCTTTTGGGCGCTGCGCTTGTGTTGGGATTGGCAGCTTGTGCCACGCCGCCGCCGGCTGACGACCCGATTGCCGTCGCTGAATTCAAGGCGACGAACGACCCGATTGAGCCTTTGAACCGCGATGTGTTCGAATTTAATCTTGGCGTTGACCGTTACTTCCTGAAGCCGGTCGCCAAAGGCTATCGCACCGTTGTACCGGAATTGGGCCGCGATGGACTGCGTAATGTGGTCAATAATTTGCAGGAGCCTGTCACCTTCATCAATGACGTGTTGCAGGGCGAATTTGATCGCGCCGGCACCACCTTTGGCCGTTTCCTTGTCAACTCAACCATCGGTATCGGTGGCCTGTTCGATGTAGCGGGGACCCAACAGGGAATGGATCGTCATGTTGAGGATTTCGGACAAACCCTTGCCACTTATGGGGCGCCTGAAGGCCCCTATCTTGTCGTGCCGTTCTTGAACAGCACATCTGTTCGCCACGGTGTGGGGCGCATCGTTGACGCCTATTCCAATCCGCTGTTCTATGCCTTTGACCATGCTGGCGAAGAATGGGTTCAACCCACCGCGATGGCGATTGACGTGATCGATGCCCGGTCACGTAATATCGAATCACTTGATGAGATTGAGCGGACAGCCATTGATTTCTATGCCACCGCGCGCAGTGCATACCGCCAAGATCGCGAAAAAGAAATCAACAATGGCATTGCGCCTGAGCCTACCGATAACGACGTCGATCCGTTCGATGTTGACTATTAAGTTTGCGTAGTTAGGTAAGAGACTGACATGAAACTGTTTACCCCCCTGAAATCACTGCTTGCCGGCGCTGTTTTGTTTTTGACGGCGACCGCACCGACATTTGCCACCCAGGCCGACGACGCCAAGGCAATGGTGCAGAACATGGCGACCGAGGCGATTACAATTCTGGGCAATGATGAACAAACCCAGGAAGACAAAATCAATGCCTTCACTGTTTTGTTAAGCCGAGACGTCGATCTGGACTTTGTTGCCCGCTTTGTGTTGGGCCGCTATTGGCGGACGGTTCAGCAGGACCGGCTTGCGGATTATGCCGATATTTATGGCACCTATCTGATCCGGGCCAACGCTTCACGCCTGTCGGCCTATTCCGGTGAAAAGATCGAAGTTGTGTCCGCTATCGAAGAAAAAGCAGGCCGCTACATCGTCAAATCCGTCGTCCGTCAGAACAGTGGCGCCGAAGACATCAATATTGATTGGCGCGTTCGTGATCGCGGCGACCAAGGCTTGAAGATCGTAGACATCATGATCGAGGGCATTTCAATGGCCTTAACCCAGCGGGACGAGTTCAAGGCCGTGATGCAGCGGTCACCAAAGGATATCGAACCGCTGATCGACATTATGCAAAAGAAAATCGATGACAGCAAAGCAAGCGACAGTGCGGCAGATGCCAAAGTCGCCGACAATGCTGGCTGATTAATATATTCAGCAGACCTATCTAGCGGCATCGCCCATGGCGGTGCCGTTTTTGTTTGCGCTACAGCACCAGCGCCAAATTGGCCAAGGTCGCCCCCCACCCCGCACATCGCATCACCCGTTCCGGCGTCGGCCCGTCAGTGACTTCCAGATCAATACGGGTCTTGCCTGGCGCAACCTCAGTAAAGGCCAACGCCCCGGTGATCTGGCTGTAATTGACGCCATGCATCACCATATCAACGCTTAATGTACAGGACGCCCCGTCATCTATCTGCCGAAATGTTTCTATGATAGTGTGTTCCCAGTCTTCGCCCTTGCCAAAGGTAATGACGCGCCGCTCGCCGACGCCATAGCCACACTCATGCACCTCAATCGCGGCACCGGGAAATGGTGTGAACCATGACGCGATAGCATTTGGTGAGACGAAGGCCTGCCACACTTGTTCCGGTGGCGCGTCGAACGTGCCGCTCCATTTTTGCGGCACGCCATCATCGCCAAGCAATCGTTTTAGGTTGTCAAAGGTGCCGGTCCAGCCGCCGATGCGGGGGTTCACCTCATCATCTGGTACATTTGTCTCCGCGAGTTTCAGAACCGTCCCACCGTGCACTGCCGCCACAAGTGACAACACACAATGTGTGACCCCAAACTGCTGATCGCCCTGATGCATCCGCGTAACAAAGACCAGCCGCTCATGCGGGACTACTTCAAGCAGCTCATTCTCTTCGACATAGGGCGGCTCCCCTTCTGGTCCAAAGGCAACAACACGTTTGCCGCCGACCTCGCTGGAAAACTCCTGCATTTGGGGCACCCAATCAGGATCAGGCGTATACCATTGACTGAAATAGTCCGCGACTGTAAGCGCCATCCACACGACCGGTGGCGGCGCATCTACAGTGATGTCCAGATTGACTGTACCCATTGCATATCCCCCATATTGCAGGCCCCATAACAGGCCCCCAAGCCTGCGACAGGGAAATGCTACCACATATGGGGTCAGGCGAAAGGCCTAGTCGTGCGAGAACTTCTTGAAGCGGATGCGGTGCGGCCGGTCATCAAGCTCAGGATGGCGACGTTTATAGTCTTCCTCATAATCCTGATAGTTCCCCTCAAACCACTCCACATGACTGTCACCTTCAAAGGCCAGAATATGTGTCGCAATACGGTCAAGGAACCAGCGATCATGCGAGATCACAATGGCGGATCCTGCGAAACTTTCCAGCGCATCTTCAAGCGCACGCAATGTTTCAACGTCCAAATCATTGGTCGGTTCGTCAAGCAGGATGACATTCGCGCCGGACTTCAGCATCTTGGCCAAATGAACGCGGTTACGTTCACCACCTGACAACATGCCGACCTTTTTCTGCTGGTCTGACCCTTTGAAGTTAAAGGAGCCGACATAGGCCCGGCTTGACACTTCATGCTTGCCCAATTCGATCATGTCGTCACCGTTTGAGATTTCTTCCCAAACCGTTTTGTCATCCGCCAGATGGTCACGCGATTGATCAACATAACCCAGCTTAACCGTTTCACCGATTGTGATGGCCCCGGCATCAGGCTTTTCAACATCAGTGATCATTTTGAACAGGGTTGATTTACCCGCACCGTTGGCACCGATCACACCGACAATGGCGCCGGGCGGAATATTGAAATCAAGGTTTTCGATCAACAATGCGTCGCCGAAACCTTTATCAACGCCTTCGGCCTTGATCACCACATCGCCCAAACGGGGACCAACGGGAATAACGATCTGGGCCTTGCCCGGCGTCCGGTCAGCGGCCTGTTGCAGCAACTCATCATAGGCACGGATACGGGCCTTTGATTTAGCCTGACGGGCCTTGGGGCTTTGCCTGATCCACTCAAGCTCTTTTGCCAATGTTTTCTGGCGGGCCTCTTCCTGTGATTGCTCATGAGACAGGCGTTTTTGCTTCTGCTCAAGCCAGGCGGAATAATTCCCCTCATAAGGGATGCCCTGCCCGCGGTCGAGTTCAAGAATCCAACCGGTAATATTATCCAGGAAGTAACGGTCATGGGTAACGACCATGACCATGCCTTCATATTCCTGCAAGAACCGTTCCAGCCACGCGACGCTTTCTGCATCCAGATGGTTGGTCGGTTCATCAAGCAGCAGGATGTCAGGCTTTTCCAGCAACAAGCGGCATAGGGCGACACGGCGGCGTTCGCCACCAGATAGCTTGGTCACATCTGCGTCACCGGGCGGGCAGCGCAGCGCGTCCATCGCAATTTCGACCTTGGTGTTGATGTCCCAAGCGTCCATTGCCTCAATCTTCTCCTGCACTTCTGCTTGTTCAGTGATGAGGTCATTCATCTCCTCATCGGACATCGGTTCAGCGAATTTGTTGGAAATTTCATCAAAGCGGGCCAACAGGCGGCCTACTTCGCCAACGCCGTCCATCACATTGCCCAGCGCGTCCTTTGCGGGATCAAGGTCAGGTTCCTGCGGCAGGTACCCGACTTTCACACCCTTGGCGGCCCATGCCTCACCCGTATAGTCGGTGTGCTGCCCGGCCATAATCTTCAAAAGGGTCGATTTACCCGCGCCGTTCACACCCAATATGCCGATTTTGGCACCGGGCAGGAATTGCAGGTGAATATCCTTCAGAACCGTCTTGCCGCCGGGCCAAGTTTTGGACACGCCCTGCATGGTGTAGACATATTGGTTGGAGGCCATGGGTAACCCTTAATCTTTATCTGTAAATAATGCTTGATCTGATCGCGGCTTGTACCCGATCAGGCGCGTTGTGGCAATGAACCAGATTGGCTCACTTTACTGCGTTTTGGCACGCAGCCAATCAGGCGTCCGGCGCTTCAACAAAGCGGACAACCCCTCCTTATAATTAGCTTCGGTCATCATATGTTCCAGACGCGCCTCAGATTCGGTAACCGCAGCAGCCAAATCACGGGTTTGATCAAGCCACACTTGCCGTTTTGTCGCCGTTAGGGAGCCGGGTGATACTGTTATGGCCATATCAGCCGCATAGGCGGCGGTATGTGCCCGCAGCTCATCGACTGTATCAAAGGCCTGATTGAACAGGCCCATCTGCGCTGCCTCCTCGCCCGTAAATTTGCGGCTGGTCAACAACAAATCATTAGCGCGGCCCAGTCCGACAATACGTGGCAACAGCCATGACAGACCATACTCAGCCGGCAGGTTCAACTTGCCGTGGGCCGTTGTCATCTTGGCCCCTCTCACCCCAAACCGAATGTCGGCAAGGCAGGCAAGCGCCAGTCCGACACCTGCAGCGGCCCCATTCACCGCCGCGATCACCGGTTTATCCAGCGCCACCATCCACGTCAAAGTCGCCTGAAATGGCGCGGGGGCGTCCGGGACCGGATCAACAACATCCGGCGTTAGCCCATCATCATAGCTGCCCCGTTCTGCGTGCCCTTCAAGCGCCTGAAAATCCCCACCGGGGCAAAAGCCCCGCTCTCCCGCGCCCGTCAGGACAATCACGGCACAGGCCGGGTCTTGATTGGCAATGGCAAAGGCGGCGCGCAGCTCCATATGCATGCGTCCGGTCCAGGCATTGTTACTTTTCGGACGGTCCATTGCGATGGTCGTAACATTATCATTTTCATCGACATTCAGCGTTTTATAGGTCTGCGCCATACCCGCCCCTTTACACCGTGTTAATTCTAACTTGAGTCAATCCTTGCCCAGACTGTATAGTGCCCGCACACAGATTGGCAATCAGCCGATCAGAGGGGACATTCAGGGAGAGTATTATGGGTGACTCAAGCCGCCTTGCGCTTGGCGCTGCGTTAGTTGCAGCGATCATCATAGGTCTGATCTATATTTCAGGCGGACCCGAACAATCAGCCGAGGTTGCACAAGCAACGATGGAACCGGGCCAGATTGATGGGGCACGTATTATCAACGCAGATAGCGAACCGGAAAACTGGCTGGCCCACGGGCGTACCTATTCCGAACAACGCTACAGCCCGCTTGACCAAATCAACGAAGATACAGTTGCTGACCTTGGCCTGGCATGGGCATTTGAAACCGGCACTGATCGGGGTTTGGAAGCCAGCCCCATCGTTGATAATGGCGTGATGTATCTGACCGGATCATGGTCAATCGTCTATGCGCTTGATGCACTGACGGGCGAGCTTTTGTGGGAATATGACCCCGAAGTGCCGCGTGGCTGGGGCCGTTATGCCTGCTGTGACGTCGTCAATCGCGGCGTTGCTGTGTGGAATGGCAAGGTTTATTTCGGCACCATTCATGGTCACTTGATTGCCCTTGACGCCAAGACCGGTGAAAAAATCTGGGACGTCGATACCGTAGACAGCAAGCCCCCCTATACCATCACAGGCGCACCGCGCATCGTGAAGGACAAGGTTATCATCGGTAACGGTGGCGCTGAATTCGGCGTGCGCGGTTTTGTAACCGCCTATGACACAGAAACCGGCGAACAAGTCTGGCGCTTTTACACAGTGCCCGGCAATCCTGACGAGCCGTTTGAGCATCCCGAATTGGCCGAAGCTGCCAAAACATGGGGCGGCGCAAAATGGTGGGAAATGGGCGGTGGCGGCACCGCATGGGACAGCATGGCCTATGACCCCGATCTGAACACGATTTATATCGGCGTCGGCAATGGTTCCCCCTGGAACCGTGACATCCGTAGCCCCGATGGAGGTGACAATCTTTACCTGTCATCCATTCTTGCGATTGATCCTGATACCGGCAAGATGAAGTGGTATTATCAGACCACACCGGGCGAAAGCTGGGATTACACAGCAACACAGCACATCATTCTGGCCGAACTGGACTGGAAGGGTAAGAAACGCAAAGTTTTGATGCAGGCACCGAAGAACGGTTTCTTCTATGTCATTGACCGTGAAACCGGTGAGCTTTTGTCTGCTGAAAAATATGTCCCTGTTGTGTGGGCAAGTCATGTGGATATGGAAACCGGTCGCCCGGTTGAAAATCCCAACAATCGTTATTCAGGACGCTGGTCTGTTGTCAGCCCGATCCCGATTGGCGGGCATAACTGGCACCCGATGGCATATAACAAGGACAATGGCCTTGTTTACATTCCCGCAATGGAAATCACCTCTGCGGCAGAGCCAGACGTCAACAACTTCAAGTTCCGCCCCGGCAGCTGGAACCTTGGTCAGGACATGCGCACCCAAACCGATGCGCCGCCTGAGTTTTTTGCAGGCAAGCTGATCGCGTGGGATCCGGTTGCAGGCAAGGAACGCTGGCACATCCAACATTGGGGCGGCTGGAACGGTGGTGTGTTGACCACTGCCGGCAATCTGGTTTTCCAAGGTACGGGTGATGGTTTTGTTAAGGCCCACAACGCCACAACAGGCAAAACATTGTGGCAGGCCCCCGCGGGCACAGGCGTTATCGCCCCGCCCGTGACATGGTCCAAGAATGGTGAACAATACATCACTGTTTTGGCCGGTTGGGGCGGTGCCTATGCACTGGCCTATGGTCGTGCTGCAAAGGCCGCCGGGGTATCGCGCGGCGGTACGGTGCTGACCTTTAAGTTGGGCGGCGACGCCGAACTTGACCCCATGCGTTACGTCATGGACGTGCCTGAGCCTGTTGGCCCAACCGAAGATTCCCAAAATGCAGAACTTGTTAAAATGGGATCTGAGGCATTTGCCGATAATTGCGCAGTTTGCCACGGCATCGGTGCCGTCGGTGGCGGCGTTATTCAGGACCTGCGTTATTCAGCCCCTGAAGTGTTCGACATGTATGAGGATATTGTGCTGAACGGCGTAATGGAAGAACGCGGCATGGCCAGCTTCTCTGATGTTGTGGATGCAGATGATGTCCGCGCCATTCGGGCCTACATCATCTCACGCGCGCAGGAAGGCGATGTACCGACAGATCCGCTATACATGCCAGATTACATTTTGGAAGAGTTGGGCCTGGCCCCTGCAGCTGACGCTGAGTAACAGACCACACCCAAATCAATCCTGCTTGTCAGGATTATCAATCAACACGGGCGCGTCATCGGTTTCGATGGCGCGCTCTGTCATTTCGGGGGGCAATTGCTTTTTCGGTGCCACGCCCATATCCCGCAATTGTTCGATCCGGCGCACGACATTGCCGCGCCCATCGACCAATTGATCCTCAGCCTTATCAAGATTGTTGATCGCACTGCCCAACTGTTTGCGCGCTGTTTTGAATGTTTCGACAAAGCCAACAAACTTGTCATACAGATCGCCGGCGCGCGCTGCTATTTCCTCAGCATTTTTATTGCGGCGCTCGACATCCCACAATGTGTTGATGGTCCGTAAAATCGCCAGCAGGTTGGATGGCGGACAAATCGTAACGCCCTGATCCATTGTCCAAATCGGCAGGTCCTGGCGTTCGCGCAAGGCAGCGGCCCATGCCCCCTCGATCGGCAGGAACATGATCACGTAATCAAGGTCTGATCCGGCGGCCTTGCGATAGTCTTTTGACCCCAACCCTTTTACGTGGCCTTCGATTGACCGGACATGACTTTTCAAAGCGCGGTCAGCATCGTCACCATCAGTGGCATTTTCAAGATCATAAAAGGCGGTCAATGACACCTTGGAATCAACCACCACTTTCTGACCGTTCGGCATATTGATTACAACATCAGGGCGCAGCCGACTGCCATCATCCATCGTCACGCTTTGCTGGGTGGTATATTCAATTCCCTCCCGCAGACCGGACGCTTCCAAAATGCGCGCCAAAACCATTTCGCCCCAAGCGCCCTGCTTTTGCGAATCCGCCCGCAAGGCACGGGTCAGCCCCTGTGCCTCTACCGCCATTGATTGGGACACGCTGCCAAGTGTTTCGATCTGCTCCTTCAAAACCGCGCGTTCTTGTCCGGCATCTTTATGGGCGCTCTTCAACTCGCCCTCAAACTTGGCAATCTGTTCTTTCAGAGGCTTCAGGATCAGGTCCATCTGTTCCTTGTTCTGCGACTGCAACACCTGTCCTTGCGTTTTGGCAGATTCAGCTGATGCGGCCTTAAACTCTCGCCGTAATTCATCCCGCGATTCCTGAATTTCAACGACACGCTGTTCGGCATTTTTCAATGCCTGTTCAGTTGCGGCCAATTTTTCCCGGACGGATGAGGCGTGCCCTGACAATTCGGTGTGCGCGTGTTCAGCCTTTGACAGGTCAGCACCCAATTGTTCGACCGATTTCATCAGGCCATCACGTTCAGCTTCTAGCCGGGCGACCTGTTCGCGCAGGGGCGATACGTCATCAACTTCAGGTGTTGTTGTTGGCCGGGCGCGCATTTGCAATGCAATCACAACACCAAGCAGGATGATGGCTACAACGCCAACACCGATTGCAAAAACCTCTATCATGACGTGCCCCTAAAACTGCCGATATGTCCATATGTCTGGGCCAGCTTTGGGGGAAACGGCGGCATCCGTCAAGGCGTCCAACAGCTTTTCACGCTGGCCCGATTTGCTGCAGACAGGATCAGTTGCCCCCGCATCGCCAACCAGCGCCAGCGCCTGACAGCGGCAGCCACCCCAATCAACTTCTTTCAAGTCGCAGGACTGGCAGGGTTCAGGCATCCAATCCGTGCCGCGATAGGTGTTGAATGCGGGACTGTCATACCAGATTTCAGACAGAGTCTTGTCGCGCACAGTATCGAACGTCAAATGATCAACAGTTTCCGCAGCATGGCAGGGCAGCACCTTACCTTCGGGGGAAATCGTCAGGAACCGACGCCCCCACCCGGCCATACAGGCCTTGGGCGTTTCGGCGTAATAATCCGGCACCACATAATCAATTTGCAGGTCGGCGCCACTGTCCTTGCGCGCCTGTTCCACAATCCGCGTCACGTCATCTAGCTGGTCGCGGGATGGCAACAGCCCATCGCGGTTCAAAAGGCCCCAACCGTAATATTGTGTGTGGGCGACCTCAATCCTTGCCGCGCCCAGATCGCGCGCCATTGTGATCATGTCACCAGCCTGATGGCAGTTCGCGCGGTGCAACACGGCATTCAGCGTCAAACTAATTCCCCGCGCCACAACTGCGCGGGCAAAATCCTGCTTGATTGCAAATGCCCCGTCATAGCCACCGACTGCATCACACATGGCGGCATCAGATCCCTGCACAGACAATTGCACATGCGGCACACCGATGGCTGCCAAGCGGTCCAGCCGCGCACCGTCTATCATCAAGCCTGAGGTGATCAGGTTGATATACAGCCCCGCATCTACGGCGGCCTGACACAATTTTTCCAAATCCTTGCGGGCGGCCGGCTCCCCCCCCGACATATGAACCTGCAAGGCCCCCATGTCTGCTGCCTGCCGAAACACGTCGGCCCATTCGGCTGTCGAAAGCTCCCCCGAACGACCAACCAACGCAGTTGGATTTGAACAATAGGGACAACGCAAGGGGCAGCGGTGCGTAAGCTCAGCCAAAATGGCAAGTGGCGGATCAGCGTGGTTTTGGTTCATGGCGTCACGGCCCGGATCAATCCCTTGCCGGCAAGGTCATCAATGAAGCCGGTGACATCGGGGCCGATTTGCGTATCGGGCAGGCCGGTCAACTCGCACAGCGCCACAATGATCTGCGCAACTGTTTGTGCGCCATCAATCCGGCTGGCGATGGCGTGGCCGGGACCATCAAGCACGATCAGTTTTTCTGGCGCATTCAGGATGTGGGCATCGCGCAGCTTGTCATGGCGCAACATCACACCGGGGGCATAACGATAGACTGTATCAGGCGTGGTCATGGCTTAATCACACTCATGCTGGGTCAGGCACGAAACAGCCGGGGGGCGGTGCCCCCACATCGCTGACATAGCAATAATCAAGCGCATCAAGCATCGCCCACAACATGCCTGTCTTGAACAACAGGGCGTCGATTACCTCCTGCTGGTCACGGCATTCAACAGCATTGTCCCGGCAATATTGCAGGGCAAAGCCGGAATCACGTGGGGCCTGCGTCATCCGCTTGTCAAAATAGGCAAGGCTGTTTTTCGACACATAGTCATAATTCGCCAGAACATTGCTGACCCGATCAGCGATAATCGTTGGTGCGAACAGTTCCGTCAGGGACGAGGCAATGGCCGCCAGCAATGACTGGTCAGACACATAGCGGATATAGGCATCAACAGCAAAATGCGTGGCCGGCAATGCACCGCTTTCCGCGATGACATAATCACGATCTAGGCCCAACCCTTCTGCCAGCTTCAACCACCGCTCAATACCGCCATCATCCCCTTCTACGCCATCATGATCTTCGATCCGGTGACGCCATTCACGGCGCAAATCCGTATCAACCATTCGCGCCATAAGCGCAGCATCTTTCATGGGAATGCGGCTTTGATAAAGGTAGCGGTTCAAGGCCCATGCCTGCATGGCACCTTTGCTTAACGCACCGGACCGCATCCGTTCATGAAACGGGTGATTATTGTGGTACCGCTGTGCCCCGATGGCGCGCAACACGGCCTCAAGCTCATCAGGCGAAATTGCCTGCGTTAGTTGCCAGCCATTTGCGCGCAAATCTTCCAAATTGGTCACAGCGCAATCTCCATACCATCAAAGGCGACTTCCCAGCCCGCGCGCTCTACTATTGCGCGTTCGTCACTATCATGGGCCAAAACGGGATTGGTGTTGTTGATGTGAATCAGTACCTTGCGCTGCACATCGATCAACTCAAACGCAGCCATTGTCCCATCAGGTCCGCTAATGCTCATATGCCCCATGCGGGCACCGGTTTTGGGGCTTTCCTTGCCCTTGACCATTTCATCATCGGAAAACAATGTGCCGTCAAACATCACCAGGCGCGCGCCGTTCAGTCTGTCAGCCAGTTCCGGCGGCATGGCGGCACAACCGGGTATGTAATAGGCGGTTTTGTTTGTTGCCGGGTCCATAATCTCGACCCCCACCGTGTCGCCCTCTGTGGTGCCAAAATTTTCTGAACTTTCATCTTCCAGAAACAGCGCAACCTTACCCGGTACGGGGAACAGCCGCACCAACAGACCGATGCCCTTGCCCGCCTCATCAACAGGTTCAAACGGCACGTTCAAGGTGGTAGGGCGACGGGCAACAAAATCAGGGTTCAGAACATTGAATACAGAATTACCGGCCAGCACATCCAACACGCGGGATGACCCATAAAGGCTATAGCCCTGCCGCTCGCGCAATGTCAGCAATCCAGCAATATGGTCTACGTCTGCATTTGTCAGAATCACCGCGCGGATCGGCGTATGGCGGCGCTGCCCTGCTTGCGGCCACAGGGCGGGGGTTTGGTTCAACTGCTGGCGAATGTCAGGGGATGCGTTGAACAGCACCCACTGCTCACCATCGGCAGAAACCGCGATTGACGACTGGGTTTGCGCAGGACAGGTCCGATCACCGTCACGGGCCCGTTCATTATAAGGCCCGTTGGCATTCCATTGGGGCAAACCGCCCCCGGCTGCAGCCCCCAATACCCTGATATGCATACCGCCGTCCTTTTATTATTCACGTCATCCTGCATCACACTATGTGCAATACAAACAAAACGGGGGACAAGCTGACCTGTCCCCACGTTCACATTTTACTGACGATTGTCAGTCTATAACGGCCTTTACTTGCGCTTCATCTCCGCACAGGCATAGGCATTGATTTCGAGTCCAACGGGAATCTCGATGATTTTCGGTGTGTTCCAGGCCATTTGTAGCCTCCTTTTCATTATTTGCTGGGATTATTACGAATTCAGCCGCCTCAATCAAGGAAAATCCCCCTTTTATGCGGCCTGCGCCGGCCTAAATGAAAATTTGTCACCAACGCTTGCAAAACCACCCAAAGATGGCGACACTGCCGCCCAGATTTCAAAAACAATCGGCTTTTCGGGGGCAATTATGGATCAGTTCGGCACAGTAACCACACCCGCCAATCTTGGCTTTGACGAGGAACGGCTGGACCGCATTCCCGAATTTTTCAGCACCTATCTGGACAGCAAGAAATTTTCCGGCCTGTCCACATTGATTGCCCGCGGCGATGAAATTGCGCATTTTTCATGCCAAGGGGTGCAGGATTGGGATACAGGCGCGCCCATCACGCCGGACACTATCTTCCGCATCTATTCCATGACAAAGCCGATCACCTCTGTCGTGATCATGCAATTGTTTGAAGAAGGCAAGCTGCGGCTGGAACACGAACTGCACCGTTACATTCCGGCATTCAAGGATACACAAGTTTGGGAAAGCGGCACTTGGGATGACTATACGACCAAGCCTGCGGAACGCCCCATCCTGATCCGTGATTTGTTAAGCCACACTTCGGGCCTGACCTATGACTTCATGATGCAGCACCCGGTTGACAAGCTGTACCGCAAGAACGGTCTGGCAGGTGCCCGTGCCGAAGGTCTTAGCGCCAAGGAATTTGTGGACCGCGCCGCGGAACTGCCGCTGCTGTTCAGCCCCGGCACTGGGTGGAACTATTCAATTTCCACTGATGTGCTGGGCCGCGTGATCGAAGTGATTGAGGGCGAACCGCTTGATAAAGTGTTCAAGCGCCGCATCTTTGACCCGTTGGGCATGGTCGATACCGACTTCCATATCACCGAAGATAAATTGGACCGTTTTGCCACCTGTTATGACAAATATACCGGCACAGTCCGCGTGCAGGACAAGCCTGAAACCAGTCCCTATTTGACAGGTAAAGATTTTCTGTCCGGTGGCGGCGGTCTTGTTTCGACCATGCGTGACTATCTGATTTTCTGCCGTATGGTCGCCAAGGGCGGCATCCACAATGGTGTACGCATCCTATCGCCACGCACAGTTGACTTGATGCGCGTCAATCACCTTGAAGGCGACAAGACCATGCTGGAAATGGGTGATTCAGCCTTTACCGAAGTTGGGCTGAACGGCACAGGCTTTGGCCTTGGGTTTTCTGTCCTGATGGATCAGGCAGCCGCCATGACCACAACCCCGGTCGGCACCTATTCATGGGGTGGGGCGGCCAGCACCTTCTTCTGGATTGATCCAGTCGAAGATATTGTGGGGCTGTCGATGACACAGTTGATGCCGTCAAGCACCTACCCGATCCGCGCGCAGTTACAACAGCTGACCTATGCGGCGCTGATGGAGCCCAACAAAAAACAATGAGGCGATGGGGATTGGTGGGCCCGGAGGGACTCGAACCCCCAACCAATCCGTTATGAGCGGACGGCTCTAACCAGTTGAGCTACAGGCCCTGAAAACGCCGTAAAAAAGAACGTCTTGCGAGCGGCAACTTGCCCGCAAGACGACAATTTCGCAAGAGTTTATTCGCCGTTTCAGGCAACTAAAGATGCCGCAGCACCCTATTCGATCGTCAAACCAGATTCTTCAATCAACTCATAAATTTCGTTGACCGAAACGCCGAAGTTCAAGCCTGAATCGCCGCCGCCGCGTTGTCCAAATGAGACAACAGCCACAACATTACCGGTTGATTCAGAAATAATCGGCCCGCCACTATTACCCGGGTTAAGCGCCGTATCAGTTTGGATCAACAAGACATCGTTTTCATTCGCCCGAACGCCACTCAATGTGCCTTTGGAAATTGAGTATTCAAGGCCACGTGGAGAGCCAATCGCAAACAAAGCGACCCCAAGCTGCACGTCATTTACGGTGCCGAGATTAAGAAACTTGCTCGATGGCCTGCCCAGCTTAACAATGGCAAGATCACGTGCCTCGTCCGACGCAACGACTTTGCCGAACCCAATACCGCCATCACGCGTCTCAACGGTCACCCTGCTGTGCCCATCAACAACATGATGATTGGTCACAATGTAACCTGATGGCGTAATAAAGAACCCGCTTCCCAGCGCCGTGCCCGTCTTGATAACAACTGTAGCGTCCATAAATGGCGCATACGGCCCCTCTATCTGCCGAATGAGAGCTTCGGTTTCTGGGTCAGGAGCGTCAGTATCTATCGCAACATTATCGTCTGATTGCACGTCAGCTGGCGGCACATATGCTGGTTCATCGCCCTTGCCAGCAGCGTCATTGATACGCGCCTCGCGCACCAAATTATTGGGCAGCGCCGTATCTGTCTTCATCTTCCGATAAAGTGATGTTGCAGCTTTCTGCATGAACTCGGCAATTCTGGCTGCCCCTTCATCCGCAGATGCACCGGTCACTTGCGGAACTAAAACAGGCGCAAGCAACCCCATTGAAATAGTGCCAGCCCTTGCCGCCCTGTCGACCATATCAACAACATCAATGGTAATTTTTTTGGTTACTTTTTCTTCGTAGATTGTTCGGGTAGCCTGATTATCAAGAACGGTAACAACCATTGAAGCGACAAAAGGGAAATAGCATTCCGGCGTTTCATCCCAACGCTCTTTATCCTTGTAAATAAGGCTGAACCCGAATGCCATAACATCCGATTGCGCCCATTCATCAGGCAATGTTTGATAGTCGATTAAGTCGGTAACATCTTCCCAAGGCACCTCAAGAACTGTAACTTCGGCAAACAGGCTTTCAAATACATCTTTGATAACAAGGTTGGATACAGGCCCATATTCAACAATAGCAGTACCAGCCTGACAGCCAGTTCTAACGGTAAATTGTTCATTGCTAACCGGCAGAACCAACGTAATCGACTGATCAAATTTGTTGATGTCCTCCAGCGCAAAAGTCTGGTTGTTGTGGATCTTTTCGCCAGTTTTAGTTTCAAAATTATTATCCAGCGAAACTGTGCGTTCAGCCGTAGCTGTGCAGCCAGCAAGCAAGATTGTGCCGACTAGAAAAATATTCCGGAAGTACATAAGCGTCCCCAATCACCCAATAATTCGCCATACGATATGGCGAACAATTAAGGAACGCAACCCCAACTATAATGGACGAACGAAATCCGCTGTTTCTACCCGTTCGCGGAAACCCAGCTTGGGGTAAAAGCTTCGCTGATGGCTTTCCCGATCACGTCTATTGATAACGTGCAGGCGCACCAGACCCTCTTCCTTCGCAACTGATTCAACGTAATCAATCATGTGATGGCCAATATCATGACCACGCTGATCAGACCGGATAAAGAGGTCGGAGATATACGCCTCTGATCCACCAACGATTGGCATGGGAACCCGGTGCAAGGTGCAATAGCCCACAAGTTCGTCCGCGCGTTCGGCCAACAACAGCCAATGATGACGCGGGCCGCCATAGGCAGGCGTGCAAAGCAGATGGGTCAACTCTTCAAGGTGACCTTCATCATTGCTGTCATGCCCCATCTCTTCACGGATGAGGCGCAGAATTTTCAAGAAATTCTGTTGGTCCGACGGACCGGCGTTACGGATGGTCAGCTCTTCCATAAGGCTGCCCCCTTTTTATTTGTCGCGATTAATTGTCGAGGAAGCTGCGCAGCTTACGGCTACGGCTGGGATGCTTCAGCTTGCGCAGGGCCTTTGCCTCAATCTGACGAATACGTTCACGCGTGACAGAGAATTGCTGCCCCACCTCTTCCAAGGTGTGGTCAGTATTCATCCCGATGCCAAAGCGCATACGCAACACGCGTTCTTCTCGCGGTGTCAGTGTCGCCAATACGCGGGTTGTCGTTTCACGCAAGTTTGCGTTAATCGCCGCATCAATGGGCAGAACCGCGTTCTTGTCTTCGATAAAGTCGCCAAGGTGGCTGTCTTCTTCATCGCCAATGGGCGTTTCAAGAGACAGCGGCTCCTTCGCGATCTTCAGAACCTTGCGCACCTTTTCAAGCGGCATGCCAAGCTTTTCGGCCAATTCTTCCGGTGTCGGCTCCCGCCCGATTTCGTTCAACATCTGGCGGCTTGTCCGCACCAACTTATTGATCGTTTCGATCATATGGACCGGAATACGGATCGTCCGCGCCTGATCGGCGATTGACCGTGTGATGGCTTGACGGATCCACCATGTGGCATAGGTCGAAAATTTATAGCCGCGCCGATATTCAAATTTATCAACGGCTTTCATCAAACCGATATTGCCTTCCTGAATAAGGTCAAGGAACTGCAAACCGCGGTTTGTGTATTTTTTGGCAATTGAAATCACCAAGCGAAGGTTGGCTTCAACCATTTCCTTCTTGGCGATGGCGGCTTCTTTTTCGCCCTTTTGAACAGTCGCAACAATGCGGCGGAATTCACCGACTTGCAAACCCGTTTCCTGACTGATCATGGTAATCTCGTTACGGATATCCTTGATCTCATCACGTTCATTCTTCACGAACTCTTTCCAACCCGGGCGGGACAAACGACCAACGCGGCGCACCCATTGCGGGTCAAGCTCACTACCGCGATATTCTTTCAGAAAGTCTGTGCGATCCACGCCATTGGATTCAGCAAGCCGCATCAAGCGACCTTCCAATGTCACGATCCGCTTGTTCACGGCATAAAGTTGTTCAACAAGCGTTTCGATACGCGTGTTGTTCATGTGCAGGCTTTCCATCAACACCACAAGTTCATCGCGCAGCTTCTTATAGCGGCGATCCTGTGCAGTTGTTGAATCTTTACCCTGCATGGCGGCGTCAAGCTGGGTTTCCTGCGCCTTGGTAAATTTCTTGAACGTCTTGGCAATCTCGTCAAAGATTTCCAACACTTCAGGCTTCAGCTTGGCTTCCATTGCTGACAATGACAGGTTTGCTTCGTCATCATCGTCATCATCGCCATCCGCTGCGCCTTCCTGCCCTTCGGCAGTTTCACCCTCTGCCGGTTTTTTCTCTTGCTCTGCAGCAGGCTTTGCTGCGGGTTCCTCAACCTTCTTTGCCTCGGCACCTTCAGCATTATTATTCGTTGCGGTGTTATCAACCGCAGCACCGGGGCCGCCGCCATAGGTGGCGTCAAGGTCGATGACATCACGCAGCAAAATGCGCGCTTCCAGCAATTCATCGCGCCACACCGTGATGGCACGGAAAGTCAGCGGACTTTCGCACAGGCCACCAATCATGGCGTTACGGCCTTCTTCAATTCGCTTGGCAATCGCGATTTCGCCTTCACGGGACAACAGCTCGACAGAGCCCATTTCACGCAAATACATGCGCACGGGATCATCCGTCCGTTCACCGGCTGTGCTTGTTTTGGCGGTTGTGGCAACGGCGGTCGTTCGCGTTTCGGTTAGCGCGCGTGAGCCGTCCCCTTCGCCATCCTCATCATCGGAATCGTCAGCCTCTTCAACATCGACAACATTGATGCCCATTTCAGACAACATCGACATCGTGTCTTCGATCTGTTCAGAGGAAACCTCCTCTGACGGCAAGACTGCGTTCAACTCTTCAACTGTGACATAGCCCCGGCGCTTTGCCTCTGCGATCATTTTCTTGACGGCAGAGTCTGTCATATCAAGGATCGGGCCATCAGACGTGGCATTTTCCTTGTCTTGTTCGGGTGCTTCTGCTGCAGCTGCGGTTTTCTTTGCCATGATGATTGCGTTCTCTCATCCCGATCAATCCTTCACGTCAGGCGGCAAATCAACCACCTAAACCGGCGGCTTGCCTGATCGCAACGAATTGATGACATCATCCAGTGTTTCGCCGCCATCCATGTCCGAATGGTCGTCGATACGTTTCTGTTTAGCTTGGGCCCGCTCCAATGCGGTTTTCGCGGCGGTTAGCCGTGCCAAGCTGTCATCTGTCATATGGGAGGTCAGGGCCTGTTCGGCAATATGGACATCCAATAATGCCGCATCCACCTCAAACTGGGCCAATATGGCGTCCAGTTGATGACCCTTCTCTTCCAAAGACCAAACACGCCCCGACGGTGTCCCATCGAAACGGTCTAATAGTTCTGTCATACCCTGAAGCGTCAGGTGGCGGTGGAGCGCGTCGGCATCTAGGCCGGGCTCTTGAGAGACGGTTTCTAGTATTTCTGCCAGTAGTTTGTCAAGGCCCTGATCCGTAAGGGCGATTTCCGCCAATGTTTCCATATGCTCATCCACAAGGCCCGGATCGGCCAAAAGCACCCCGATCAGGCGTCTTTCACGCAAATTACGGGCCTGTCCTGCGCCCTTGCCGCCCTTTAGCAAACTAACAAGCAAGGATTCCCGCCCCTGTTGCGACAGGCCAACCTTCCGAACAACAAAGCGCCCGGTCCGCCGATCCCGGCCGCGCTGGGTTCTAAGGCCCTGCGGCTCCCACGGGTCCGCCTCGTCCTGCCAATCGCGCCGCTGCCCGCCCCCGCGACCACTGCCATCATCAAGGCTGATGGCGCCCAAGCCCAAATGCTCAGACAGGCGCTGCCCGAAATCAGCTTGATAGAGCTGCCGAACATCGGAATCCTTGATCCGGCCAATTGCCTCTTCAACTGCTTGTTTCAGCGCCGCTTTTTCTTCGGGCGTTTGTTGCGGCTGGCCATCAATGGCGGCCTGCCAAAATATATCAGATAAGGGCTGTTTCTGATCAAGCAAGGACGTCAGCGCCCGCTTGCCACCGGATGCCAACAAATCATCAGGGTCTTTGCCATCAGGCAACATAATAAAGCCAAGGGACTTGCCCGGCTCCAGCAATGGCAGGGCAAGATCAACTGCGCGATAGGCAGCACGTTTGCCCGCCTCGTCCCCATCAAAACACATCAATGGCTCTGCAACAGTGCGCCATGCCAGCCGCAATTGATCTTCCGTCAGGGCCGTACCCATCGGCGCCACGGCATAGTCCATCCCTGCCCGGTCAAAGGCAATGACGTCCATATAGCCTTCACTGACCAGCAACCGTCCATTGCGCCGCGCACCTTCGCGAGCCCGATCATAGTTATAAAGCATTGCGGATTTGTGGAAGATCGGCGTTTCAGGGGAGTTGAGATATTTGGCCCGTGACTTGCCAGATAGATCACGCCCGCCAAACGCCACGATGCGCCCCTTGCGGTCGCGGATCGGGAACATGATCCGATCACGAAACCGGTCATAGGGCTCTCGATTCTGGGTGGCAGGGTCATCCGGGTCAGGCCCGATCACCAACCCCGCCTCCACCAATAGTTTATCCTGAAACCCTTCGCCCTTCAGATGACTGCGCAACATCTGCCGATCATCAGTCGCGTAACCTATGCCAAACCGTTCAATCGTTGGCTGATCCATTTGCCGTTTTTGTACAAGATAGGATGCCGCCGCCTTACCGCGCGGCATATCCAACTGCGCCTGAAAAAAGGCCGCCGCTGCTGCCATCGCGTCATGCAGTCCCTTTTGGCGTTCCTGTTCCTGCGGGGTGGCGCGGCGCATTTGCGGCACTTCCAACCCGGCCAGCTCTGCCAGCTGTTCTATCGCTTCGGGAAAACTGGCCCCCTCAGCTTCGATCAGGAATTTGACCGCGTCGCCCGAAACACCACAGCCAAAGCAGTGATAAAATCCTTTTGAATCATCAACATGAAATGAAGGTGATTTTTCGCCATGAAACGGACAACAGGCCCAATAATCCCGCTTGCGCGGGTTTGATTTCTTGCGATCCCACGTCACACGCCGCCCGACAATGTCGGACAGGGTGATGCGCGCACGCAATTCATCTATAAACTGGTCTGAAATCGCCATAGGGGCAGTCTAGTTCTGACAGGACGGAATAGCCAGACGCTTCACGCGCGACCTGACTGGGCAACAGGTCTAACCGGCAGGCCGGGTCAGCCGCCCAGGGCCGCTTTCACCTTGGCAGAGGCCTTTTTGAAATCCATCGCCCCGGCGTGGCGGTCCTTTAGGGCGGCCATAGCCTTGCCCATATCCTTCAAGCTTGCCGCGTCAATATCAGCAATCACGGTGGCAACCGCCTCGTCAATTTCTGCGTCCGACATCTGGCGGGGCATAAACTCTTCAATAATCGTCATTTCTTCGCGTTCTTGTTCAGCAAGTTCAACGCGGCCAGCTGATTCATATGTATCGGCTGCTTCACGGCGTTGCTTCACCATTTTCTGCAGGATCTGCAAAATCTCGGCCTCATCAACACCGTCGGTCTTGTCTTCGGAGCGTGCCGCAATATCACGGTCCTTAATCGCAGCCAGAATAAGACGCACGGTTGACAGCCGGCGTTGATCCTTGGCGCGCATGGCGTCCTTCAACGATTGTTTAAGTTGATCGCGCATAGTGAAGATGACCCTAAATTTTGGCGGCATTGCAATTGATCCGTTGAAAAGCACGCCATAATGGCCCTGCCCCCCAAGGGATGGCGACACTACCCCATGCGACGGGCAGACGCAACAGGCCAATACCGTCACAAGCCATTGATTTATAAAGGTTTTCAAAATCAAACAAAATCAGGCATCTCTTGATTGCCCGCTTGATTTCGCCTATAACCTTGAAAATTCACGGAAGCGGAAACGATTCTGGGGCCGAAAGATCAAAAGCCTGCTGGCTTTTCACCTGATGCCCGTGATGAAGCGCGACCACTTCACTGATCTTAGGACCCTGTTCATGGCACAGACTGAGCCCGCCGCCCCGGAAGCCACAACCACGGCATCCGGTTTTCTTTATGCGCCCACACCCAATGCCGTATTGGTGTTAGCCGACGGCAGCGTTTATGAGGGTATCGGGCTTGGATATGAGGGGGAGGCACTCGGCGAAGTTTGCTTCAACACCTCAATCACTGGCTATCAGGAAATTTTAACTGACCCCAGTTATGCCGGGCAGTTGATTACATTCACATTCCCCCATATCGGCAATGTCGGCACCAACGAAGAAGACATCGAAACTGCCACCAGTGCTGCCCACGGCATGATCATGCGGGCTGATGTGACCTTGCCATCAAATTTCCGCGCCACACAGAACCTCGACAGCTGGTTGAAAGACCGCAAGCTGGTCGGCATCAGTGGCATTGATACCCGCGCCCTGACCCGCGTCATTCGCCAGAACGGCGCACCCAATGGTGTTATCGCGTATAACCATGAAGGCAAATTCGACATCCCCGCATTGCAGGCCAAGGCCGCCGGCTGGCCCGGCCTTGAAGGCATGGACCTTGCCAAGGACGTCACCCGCAGCAATGCAGAAAACTGGATGACCTGCCGCTGGGATATTGAAACCGGGTTCGGCACACTGAATGATGGCCCCGATGTTGCAGCCCATGTGGTCGCACTTGATTATGGTTGCAAGCACAACATTTTGCGCTGCCTTGCAAGCATCGGCGTGAAGGTGACGATCGTCCCTGCCAAGACAGCGGCAGCTGACATTCTGGCACTTAATCCTGATGGCATTTTCCTATCGAATGGTCCCGGTGACCCTGCTGCGACAGGCACATATGCCGTTCCGGTTATCAAGGAACTGATCGATAGCGGTCTGCCACTGTTCGGGATCTGCCTGGGTCATCAGATGCTGGCACTTGCCCTTGGGGCCAAGACCATGAAGATGCATCAAGGCCACCGTGGTGCCAATCACCCGGTGAAAGACCTGACCACTGATAAGGTTGAGATCACGTCCATGAACCACGGCTTTACCGTGGATCGCGATACACTACCCAAGGGCATCAGCGAAACCCATGTTTCGCTGTTCGACGGCACCAATTGCGGCATTGCCGTCGATGGCAAGCCGATCTTTTCGGTTCAGTATCATCCCGAAGCAAGCCCCGGCCCACAAGACAGTTTCTATTTGTTTGATCGCTTCTTAACCGCGATCAAAAATCACAAATCCGCGTGACCGCGCAACGCCTTCTAGCTGACAGAGCACCCCATGCCTAAACGCACAGACATATCCTCCATCATGATCATCGGCGCCGGCCCTATCATTATCGGCCAAGCGTGTGAGTTTGACTATTCCGGGACACAGGCCGTTAAGGCCCTGAAGGAGGAGGGATATCGCATCATCCTCGTCAACTCCAACCCCGCCACCATCATGACGGACCCCGAATTGGCCGATGCAACCTATATTGAGCCGATTACCCCGGCCATGGTCGCCAAGATCATCGAAAAGGAACGCCCTGATGCATTGTTGCCCACGATGGGCGGACAGACGGCGCTGAACGCAGCGCTTGCATTGGCTGATGACGGCACGCTCGACAAATATGATGTTGAGTTGATCGGCGCGAACCAAGAAGCGATTGAAAAAGCCGAAGACCGCGAAAAATTCCGCGTCGCGATGGACAAGATCGGCCTTGAAAGCCCGCAGTCAGAGATTGCCCATACGCTTGATGAAGCGATGAAGGCACTAGATATTATCGGCCTGCCCGCCATCATTCGCCCGTCCTTTACCATGGGCGGCACCGGCGGCGGCATTGCCTATAACAAAGAAGAATATATCAAGATCATTTCCAGCGGTCTTGATGCCTCCCCCACCACGGAAGTTCTGGTTGAAGAAAGCGTGTTGGGCTGGAAGGAGTATGAGATGGAAGTGGTTCGCGACAAGGCGGATAACTGCATCATCATCTGTTCCATCGAAAACATTGATCCGATGGGTGTCCATACAGGCGATTCCATCACCATCGCCCCTGCCCTGACACTGACTGATAAAGAATATCAGATCATGCGGAACGCCTCTATCTCCGTCTTGCGCGAGATCGGCGTTGAGACCGGTGGCTCAAACGTTCAATTTGCGGTGAACCCGAAGGATGGCCGTCTGGTCGTTATTGAGATGAACCCCCGCGTGTCCCGTTCTTCAGCCTTGGCATCAAAGGCCACCGGTTTCCCGATTGCCAAAATCGCCGCGAAACTTGCCGTCGGCTATACGTTGGATGAGTTGCTGAACGACATCACAGGCGTTACCCCGGCCAGCTTTGAGCCGACGATTGATTATGTCGTCACAAAGATCCCGCGCTTTGCCTTTGAAAAATTCCCCGGCTCCGAACCCCTGCTGACAACGGCGATGAAATCCGTTGGTGAAGCAATGGCGATTGGCCGGACGTTCCAGGAAAGCCTGCAAAAGGCGCTGCGGTCGCTGGAAACCGGCCTGTGTGGCCTGAACGAGTATATGATCGACGGACTGGGCGACGGCGATGACCTGAACGCCATCCGCAAGGCGCTTGGTACCCCCACGCCTGATCGTTTGCTTGCTGTTGCACAGGCGTTCCGCCTTGGACTTAGCGAAGAAGACGTTCATAAGGCCTGTGCCATTGACCCGTGGTTCTTGCGGCAGATCAAGGATTTGATCGACACGGAAGCTGCCATCAAAAATCGCGGCCTGCCAACACAGCCACGCGATTGGCAGTTCCTGAAAGCCAAGGGCTTTGCCGACGAACGTCTGGCACAACTGACCGGCAAGACAGAGGCTGAGGTCACCGCCGCCCGTAAGGCCGCTGGTGTCCGCCCGGTTTATAAGCGGATTGACACGGTTGCTGCTGAGTTTGAGGCCAAGACGCCTTATATGTATTCAACATATGAAGCCAGCCACAATGGCGCAGCTGAATGTGAATCAGGCATCAGCAATCGCGAGAAAATTATCATTCTTGGCGGTGGCCCGAACCGGATCGGCCAGGGGATTGAGTTTGATTATTGTTGCTGTCACGCCGCCTTTGCCTTGGCGGATGCAGGTTACGAAACCATCATGGTCAATTGTAACCCCGAAACAGTTTCAACCGATTACGACACGTCAGACCGCCTGTATTTCGAACCGTTGACAGCCGAAGATGTGCTGTCGCTGATCGAAAAGGAACAACAGGACGGCACCGTTAAGGGTGTTATCGTACAGTTTGGCGGCCAAACCCCATTGAAATTGGCGCGTGGCCTTGAAGCTGCGGGTGTCCCCATTCTTGGCACCACCCCTGACGCGATTGATCTGGCAGAAGACCGCGAACGGTTCCAGCAATTGCTTTCTGGCTTAAGCCTGAAGCAACCGCGCAACGGCATTGCCTCGACCGGTGAACAGGCCATTCAAATCGCTGACGAAGTTGGCTATCCCGTTGTGATCCGTCCGTCATACGTTCTGGGTGGCCGCGCGATGGAAATCGTACGCGACCGCGCAGGTCTTGAACGTTATATCAACGAAGCTGTGCATGTGTCCGGCGACAGCCCGGTGCTAATCGATGGTTATCTTGATGGTGCCATTGAAGTTGACGTTGACGCCCTATGCGATGGTACCGACGTACATATTGCCGGCATCATGGAGCATATTGAAGAAGCGGGCATTCATTCTGGTGACAGCGCCTGCTCTCTCCCGCCCCATTCACTTAGCGGCGATATTATCGAAGAGCTGAAGCGTGAAACACGTATGCTGGCACGCGCCTTGAATGTGGTCGGTCTGATGAATGTGCAATATGCCATCAAAGACAACACGGTCTATCTGATTGAGGTAAACCCCCGCGCCAGCCGTACCGTACCGTTTGTGGCCAAGGCTGTCGGGTATCCGGTTGCCAAACTTGCCAGTCGCCTGATGGCTGGTGAAAAGCTGGCGGCCATGAACCTGAAAGAAACAAAGCTGAAGCACGTTGCTGTGAAAGAAGCTGTCTTTCCCTTTGCCCGGTTCCCCGGCGTTGACACCCTGCTTGGTCCGGAAATGCGGTCAACGGGCGAAGTAATGGGCCTTGATAACCAATTCGACCGTGCCTTTGCGAAAAGCCAGTTGGGCGGCGGCGCGAAGGTCCCTGAAAGCGGCACAGTGTTCGTATCGGTTAAAGATGCCGACAAGGAAGCGGTTTTGCCAGCGGTAAAAATGCTGGCAAAAGAAGGCTTTAACGTCATTGCCACCGGCGGCACCGCGCGCTTTTTGAATGAAAAGGGTATCGAAACGGCCACCGTCAACAAGGTACTTGAAGGTCGTCCGCATATTGTCGACGCCATCAAAAATGGCGATGTTCAGCTGGTTTTCAACACAACTGAAGGCACGCAGGCGATTGAAGATTCCTATTCAATCCGTCGTTCGGCATTGACCAACAAGGTGCCCTATTACACGACAATCGCAGGCGCAAAGGCCGCCGCAGCCGGGATTCGCGCCCAACGCAGAGACACACTTGAAGTTGCGCCGCTTCAGTCCTACATTACCCGCTGAGGCGAGGTGGTCCCAGCGGGGCCACCTTTACTTTCAGATCAATTAATATTTTGATCTGGTTATTTCAGACACAGGAATGATTGCCGCTTCAAACGCGACGTTTGGAGGCGGATTTTTCATTGCCTGATAGGAAAGACCGCCCTAAAAGCGGCATAGTATGAGGTCACAATGGAACGAGTGCCCATGACCATCGCTGGTTATCAGCGCATGGAAGAAGAATTCAAGCGGCTGAAAACCGCCGACCGTCCTGCAGTCATTCAGGCGATTGCCGAAGCTCGCGAGCATGGCGATCTGTCAGAAAACGCGGAATATCATGCCGCGAAGGAACAGCAGGGCCATATCGAAGCCCGCATTCAAGAACTTGAAAGCAAGCTTAGCCGCGCGCAAGTCATAGATATTTCGGAATTTTCCGGGGACACGGTGAAATTCGGCGCAACGGTTGAGATTGTGGACGAGGACACAGACGAGGAGCGCAAGTTCCAAATTGTCGGCGAGGACGAATCTGACCCCAAGGGCGGTCAAATTTCGCTCACCTCCCCCATTGCGCGCGCGCTCATCAACAAAACTGTTGGCGATTCTGTAGAGGTGAACACCCCGGGCGGTGCCAAATCCTACGAGATTTTGAGCGTCAGCTTTAATTAGCCGATCGGCATTACGATCATTTAGTTACAGGGGGCAGTGCTTTGGCGCTGCCCTTTCTTTTTGCCTGCTCGGGCCTTGGTCTGACCGCTCAACCGCGGTCAACTGGCCCCAATTCTATACGTCCAAACAGGCGATCAAAATGCCAACCAATTTCTCTGGCCCAAATATCATAACCTTCTTTGGTCAGGTGCAGTTGATCTGCAACAAACAGGCTATCTGAAATCCCTTGATCACCGGCCTGCAGCATCGGCGTTACAACATCCACATAATACAGGTTGTCATCGTGGGAGGTGCGTTGCTTGATCCCCTCATTCACCTCTAGCTGAACGGCCAAATCGTCAAACCGCAAAGGGCTGGGTTTCAACGACACGACTAGCACGGGCATAGCGGGAAAATCGGCACGTACCTTATTCATCAGCTTGTCAAAGTCACCTAGCACGACGCCCGGCTTAACACTGGCTGCGATGTCATTCTCGCCAGCATAGATCACCAAGGCGCGCGGCTTATACACTTTCACCACATCATCGTAATAACGCAGGACATGCCGCAAATGGGCACCGCCAAAACCACGATTGATGATCGGGCGCGGGGCAAAGCGCGCCTCCATATCGCGCCACAGCTTAAAATCGGCACTGCCCACAAACAATATGGCATCAGCCCGAAACCCTGACCGTGCATCACGCGCCTTGAACGCCGCAATTTCGGTCGAGAATGTTTCTGTGCTGCGCTCTGCAACGCTAACCAGCGTGGGACCAAACCGCTCAATAACGAACATCAGGCTCATCAACAGACCACTGACAAGAAAAACTACGTATAGAAACCGCACGCGTTTCCGCATTGTCAGTCCCCCTGTACCGGCGCATCGACAGCAGCAGACAGCAGCTCCGTCGGATAGCCCGGTGCACCCTTGGCTTGCCGAATGACAAAGCTGGTCTTAACGCTGGCCACATGGGGCGCGGGCGTCAATTTCGATGTCAGAAAAGTTTGGAATTCTTCCAAATCACGAGCCACACATTTCAAGATGAAATCCACCTCGCCATTCAGCATATAACATTCGCGTACAATCGGGTGGGTATTCATCGCCGCTTCAAACCTGGCAAGATCATCTTCGTGTTGACTATCGAGGCCAACCATCGCGAACACCTCAACGGCAAAACCCAACCCCTTACCGTCAAGTGCTGCGTGATAGCCGCCAATTAGCCCGGCCGCTTCCAACGCCCGCACGCGGCGCAGGCAAGGCGGGGCTGATATACCGACACGAGAAGCAAGCTCCACATTCGTCATCCGGCCATCATCCTGCAAAAGCCGTAGAATTTTCAAATCAATCTGATCAAGTTTGACATTGCCTGCCATGATCTACCTGCGTTTTACACTATTGAAACGGGTCGCCGGACTTGCCAATCTGGCAGGAATCGGCGACTGTGATCCTGTTATTTCTATACAGGTTACCCCCTGCTTCGCGCAATAAAATTACTGAAAATTGAACGGATCAGTCCATTGATGCCCGCAACCGCCGCTCCCCAAATATGGGCCCTGTCTGATGACCGTATTGGCATGGTCAATCAGGTTGTTGGTCTATGCGAACGGTTGGAAGCCAGTTTTGGCATCACGTGGCAGCACAAAATCGTCACTGTCACCGGATTTGGGAAAATCTGGCCGACAGGGCTGCAAGCATTCCTGCCCCTGCATTTAACGCGCCCGTCACGCGCTGCGCTTGCGGCACCATTGCCCGACATGGTGATCGGTTGTGGGCGCAGCATGATCCCCCTGTTACTGCGCTTCAAACGATTGGGCGTTAAAACTGTTTATCTGCAAGATCCACGCATTCAGCCCAGCCACTTTGATTTGGTGATTGCGCCAGATCATGACAAGGTTTCTGGCCCCAATGTGATCAAGACCATCGGCTCTATCCACCGCGTCACGCCAGAACGGCTGGCGGCTGAAATACCCACCATTCATGCAGCGAAACTAGGTGCGCTTGGCCAGCCACGTCTTGGCGTGTTAA
>SPJK01086586.1_pt1 | contig 37988 bp, 27 predicted proteins | sample 3741771 | NCBI WGS metagenome assembly SPJK01 (sample SAMN10925997, study PRJNA522277) | cold seep metagenome | isolation source: Elba SIP-enriched marine methane seep metagenome, extraction at timepoint T2 | place: Italy: coast of Elba, Mediterranean Sea
ATAAGCCACCGCCGGTGATCTACATGGTCAGAGAGGGTGCAGTAAACCTGGTGCGGGAAGATGATAAAGGAGAAATCATTATGGAGCGCTGTGATGAAGGCGATGTGTTTGGGATCCGACCCATCCTGGCTGATGATAATTATGCGCTTACTGCCCGGGCCGAAGAAGAAACCCTCTTGTATGCCTTCTCCACTGAGGGCCTGCGGGATGAGTTGGCGAGTAACCCCCATCTGGGATTTTATCTGGCCTCAAATATGGCGGCGGGTATTCGGAAGCGGATGGAGCCCGATCTTCGAGGGCAACTGCGAGGTCGTACACTCGATGACCCATTTCAATTGCTGGAATTGCAGTCGCTGGAGCGATCAAAAGCACCCGTTTGCTGCTTGGCCAGTGAAACAATCCAGGTAGCGGCAGCCAGAATGACGCAAGCAAATGTTGGGTCGATTGTAGTAGTAAGTAAGGGTCAGCACCCTATTGGGATTATTACTGATAAGGATTTGCGCCGTAAGGTAGCAACCGGAAAAGTCCCCATCGAATCGAAGGCTGCACAGATTATGTCGAAACCGGTCATCACTGTTTCCCCTGAAGTGACGGTAGCTGCCGTGCAGATTGAAATGACACGCCATAAGATCCACCACCTCTGTGTCACCAAAGATGGAACGGATCTTTCTCCGGTCATTGGAGTGATTTCAGAACACGACCTATTGATCCTGCAGGGTAATAATCCTGCCGTTCTAATTCGAGAAGTTCACCGGAGTAGCGACAGCATTGCTTTAAGAGATATCCGGGAACGTGCGGAAGACCTTTTGAAGCAATATTTGCAACAGGAAGTGTCGATTGCCTATATCTCGTCTATTATGTCGGCGATCAACGACGAGATTATCAGACATTGTATTTCACTGAGTAAAAAGGAACTGTCGGCGGAAGGCAAGGAGTCTCCTGGTGTACCTTTCTGTTGGTTGTCTTTAGGTAGTGAAGGGAGAGAAGAGCAGTTACTCCGGACAGACCAGGACAACGCACTGGTCTATGGCAATACTTCAGGTCTACAACAAGAGCAGGCGAAAACCTACTTTCTGGAGCTGGCACAGCGCGCTACCAGACGGTTGAATGAGGTAGGCTTTGAGTATTGTCCGGCAGATATGATGGCCAGTAATCCGAGTTGGTGCCTGAGCTTGGACGAGTGGAAGCTACAGTTTACACAATGGATCAATACACCAACACCGAAAGCTGTGATGCACAGCACAATCTTCTTCGACTTCAGGCCAGTATATGGAGAGTTGGCCTTGGCCGACGAATTGACGGAACACATTTTTGCGGAGATTACGGATCAGTCGAAATTCTTATCACACCTCGCCGCTGAAGCACTCCGTAATCCACCACCATTAACCTTCTTTCGAAATTTTATCGTAGAACGAGGAGGGGAAAACAAAGATGAGTTCGACATTAAGGCGCGGGCTATGATGCCACTCACCGATGCCGCTCGGGTGCTCATTCTTCATGCCCAACAAGGCCATGTTAACAATACCTTTCGTCGTTTCGAGTTAATGGCTGAACTAGAGCCTGCTAATCGAGAGTTGTACGAGTCTGCAGCTGATGCCTATGAAATACTAATGCGCCTGCGAAGCTTGCAAGGATTAGAAAACAAGGATAGTGGTCGCTACTTCAAACCTGGCCTGCTAAGTAAGATGGAGCGCATCCACTTGCGCAATTGCTTTCAACCAGTGAAGGAGTTGCAGGCCCTATTGAAAGTTCGTTTCCAGACCAATTACTTTGGATAGAGGTAATTGACGCTTACCCTCATTCAGCCATGTTCATAATGAGGTCAAAGGAGGTCTTCGGTACGGGCATCACCGATAATCGCCCATTGCGAACCAGGGCCAATTCTTGCAAATCCGGATGGGCCTTGATGCTTTTTAAGCTGACCGGCTGAGCTAACAGACGAATAGGTTTGATATCGACCACCGACCAGTCTCCTTTCTCAGCGGTGGGGTCTGGGTAGGCTTCACGAACTACCTGGGCAAGCCCTACAACTTCCAACCCTTGCCGGCTGTGGTAGAATAGCACTTGATCACCGACTTGCATACTCCTCATATTATTGCGCGCCTGATAGTTGCGAACGCCGTCCCACATCGTACGCCCCTCATCCACCAAATCTTGGTAGCTGTAGGCATCTGGTTCAGATTTGACAAGCCAATACTGCATGAGCTAGAAGTTTAGTTTCTTGAAAATATCCCAAACCACGATCCCTAAAGATACAGACACATTGAGCGAGTGCTTAGTACCAAACTGCGGAATTTCTAGGGCTCCTGCCGATATATCAAGGATCTGCTGGTCGACACCATTGACTTCATTGCCAAATACTAAGGCGATCGGTTGATCTTTTTCCACCTGGAACTGCTGCAGTGGCGTGCTGTCTTCCGCTTGCTCAACCGACCAGAGGGCGTACCCATTATCTTTTAGTTCCTGGCAGGTAGCCAAACTGCTTTCAGCATAAGTCCAATTGACGGCCTCTGTAGCACCGAGGGCTGTCTTAAGAATTTCACGATGAGGAGGCGTAGCCGTAATGCCGCAGAGGTAGATATGCGCCAAAGCAAAGGCATCAGCGGTGCGAAAGGCAGACCCCACATTTAGGGCAGAGCGAACATTATCTAGAACCAAGACAAGGGGTGTCTTTTCCTTTGACCGGAATTCTTCAATACTAATCCGTTGTAGTTCTTCTAGTTTTAGCTTTCGCATTGACAGTGTTTGATTCAATAAAAACCAGGGGAGGACTAGCTATTGCCGTCGCTGTAAAATGGCTACATCTACTCCCCAAGATGAATAATTGAAGACAGGCTCAAATTCAAGGCTTAGCAGAGCGAGTTCCTCGTCGCTAAAGTCATTCATGATATTACTGTAGAACACATATTGATCTGTCGCTAAATTACGGTGTTGCATTGCGCTGAAGTCCTTGTTTAGCAGCCGATAGTGTTGTGGGCCAACTTCCGGAAATGCAGTACCTACGAGTTCAAGTGAGATTCCCTCAGCTGCTAAGAACTGCAATGCTTCTGTTCGCCCTTGATAATAAGGAATATGAGCGGGGGTCGCATCCCAGCCCTGCGCGATGTGATGTGGATAGATCCAGCGAGAACCCGAAAAAAGACCGATAGCCACTAAAGCAGCCAGCCAGGTCTGCCATCGAATTCGATGAAGGGATGCGATCGTCCAGCTTGTCATCCAGCTTAAGCAAACGAAAAGTGGGAGGAAATAGCGGTGTTGATTTAACCCCTGACCTAGGATGGCTGGTGCCCCTAATGCGAGCAATAGCAAAATACTAAGGCCAAGCGCTTTTTGTAGTGGTGTCCTCGGTAGTGCCAGGGTTCCCTTTGGTGGGAGCAATTTCTTCCACCAGGCTATCTGAGCGTTCCGGTAGTGGTATTGCGCCAACCAAATCAGCGCGATCAACCAACCCAGCCATACGAAGAGACGGCCGAAGTCAATAAACCGCCAAATCAGGATAGCAAGCTGTTGGATCAGGTCGCCAATAGATGGACTAGCGAAGCTTTCGGCCCAGGGAGAATCTTCATGAACACCTATCCAGCCTTTTGCCAGAAAGTGGTAAAGGAGATACAGCAGTACGAGTAAGCCCCCCTGTAGGTAGGGGAGAGTTAATTTAAGAAGTGCCTTAGCTGCCTCCTTTTTGCGAGGGCTCCAATTCAACCAAACATCCCAAAGGAACAGGCAACTTGCCGTGATCACACCGCGCAGGCTAATAAGCCCAAGTAATACAATGGCGATGCTTAATGCGGTCCGTTGTTTAGCCAGAATACTGTTAACCGCCCAAACAAATCCGGCCAGCAAGATGATATCAGGGCTTACTAATACTGCCTGCCCCAGGATCACCGGGTCGACAAAGCATAATAGCGGCAGCAGGTACCAGCATTGACCGTTGGGAGATGAGGATCGTCCTAGGCGAACCAATTGATAAGCTAGTAACCAGAGCCACGGGATCATGGCGAGGTGACTGACCATAAGTGTTTGCCCGAATAAACGCCAGAGTAAGCTCAGGTACCAACCAAAAGCCGGAATATGACCACTGTCGATCCGGTCGGGTAATAGAAGCCCTGCTGATTGATTTTGATAGAAGAAATCGCCTTGCATGGCCCCCAACTGGATCGTATCCCAGAAGAAAGGAAAAGAGCTACTTACCAAACCGATAACGGTTGCCAATATGAAGGTAATCCACATAAATGGATCGCGCCAATCGGTCGTGGTTCGGTCATGCATCCTGAGACGTTTTGCTGTACTCGATCCTAGCTTTCTGGCCGATGCCGATATTCACGAGCAGCCTTGACAAAGGCTACGAATAAAGGGTGTGGCGCTTCGACAGTACTTTTTAGCTCCGGGTGAAACTGGACCCCCACAAACCAAGGGTGGTTCTTCAGTTCCATGATTTCGACTAAGCCAGTGTCAGGGTTAATACCTGTTGGAATAAGCCCGGCTTTTTCGCACTGTTCTTTGTAATCGTTGTTAAACTCGTAGCGGTGCCGATGCCGCTCGCTAATCGTTAAGCTGCCATAAGCTTGACTGGCTTTGCTTTTCCGACGCAATTCACAAGCATAGGCACCTAGTCGCATCGTACCGCCTTTCTCTGTGACATTGAGCTGCTCTGGCATCAAGTGGATAACTGGTTCGGGGGTACCTTCCAGCACTTCTGTTGAAGAGGCTTTCTCCAGCCCAATTACATTTCGGGCGAATTCTACCACGGCACATTGCATACCCAGGCAAATACCAAAAAATGGAATCTTTTGCTCACGGATGTAGCGAATGGCATTGATCTTACCTTCGATGCCTCGCTCACCAAAGCCTGGAGCGACCAACACTCCGTCTAATTCTGCCAAAGCGTTCTTCAATACTTGGGCGTCACCTTCCAGCGCTTCAGAGTGGATGGGGATGACATTTACTTTGCACTCATTGATGGCTCCAGCGTGGACAAAGGCTTCATGAATCGACTTGTAAGCATCTTGCAACTCATTGTATTTACCTACCAAACCGATCCTAACTGCCGAAGAAGGGTTCTTTAATTTTCCAAGAAAGGCTTTCCATGCCGTGAGGTCTGGCTCGCGGCGATCTTGTAAGCGCAGCTTGCTAATCACAGTCGCATCCAGCCCTTCTTTAAACATGAGCAGCGGTACGTCATAAATAGTTTCCGCATCTAATGCTTCAATGACGGAACCGATCTCCACATTACAGAACAACGCAATCTTGCGGCGGATCTCGGTGGATAGTTCATGCTCGGTACGGCAAACCAGAATATCCGGTTGAATACCAGATTGGAGCAACTCTTTCACCGAATGCTGTGTCGGCTTGGTTTTCAGCTCTTTAGCCGCTCTCAGATACGGGATGAGTGTCAGATGAACAACCATGCAATTGTCGCGCCCTAGTTCCCAGCGAAGTTGTCGTAAGCTTTCGATATATGGAAGGGACTCGATATCGCCCACAGTGCCGCCTAGCTCGGTAATGATGATGTCATATTGCTGCGATTCGCCCAACAACTGCACCCTCCGCTTGATTTCGTCGGTGATGTGTGGGATAACTTGAACCGTTTTTCCCAGGTAGGCACCTGTCGCTCCTTGTTGATAACCGTTTGGTAGATACGGCCAGTAGTGACGTTGTTAGCTTGTGAGGTGGGCACATTTAGAAAACGTTCATAATGCCCGAGATCGAGATCTGTTTCTGCGCCGTCGTCCGTCACGTAGCATTCTCCATGCTCGTATGGATTAAGTGTGCCAGGATCTACATTGATGTATGGGTCGAACTTCTGGATCGTGACCGAAAAGCCGCGAGCTTGTAGAAGTTTGGCTAGAGATGCCGCAATAATTCCTTTTCCCAGGGATGATGTTACGCCGCCCGTAACAAAGATATATTTGGTCATACCGAATTTAAGGTGATGATGTTACGGGATTCAAAGGTAGGAAAAGCCACTGGGATTAGACAAGCGTGACACGCGAATTCGCGATGGAATTTTTTTCCGATGTGTTCACAACTCCGTTTTGTGGATTCATCAACAAGATTTGCCACTTGATCACATGTAAATGGTGCGAAGTTAGACTATTGCGCAATTTGGATCCTGATGGAGCAATGAAAGCCAAAAACTTGCTTATTCATTAAATTAAAGTTAACTTCATGTAAATTTAATGTTAACTTTGTGTGAAGCAAGAAGGTGGGAAAAGCTATTAGAAGCTAGCATCCATCGCCCCAATAATAAAAAGGAGCTGCAGTAGCAGACATCCGGATAACACCTGAAAACCATGGAAACCGCACCTGAAATCGCCGAAATGGCGCCCATCAGGGGTACGTCAATTTTACCCCAATCCAATGTAAAGAATGCCTTTGATCGCTTAGCTTCTTTATCATTTCCCTTCTTCTATCACCATGTTGCCACTACGACGAGAATCAGCTGGAGTTCGCACCCCAGCCTGAACGGTAGTGTACTTGCTCAACCAAAGCGTAGGGATATGAAAAAGCTATTAATGACATGTGGATTGGTACTGCTGGTAACGCTAGGATTTTCCCAGACTTCTATCGCATTGCTGGAAGTGCCGGTTCGGCCGCTTGAGTTCGATCAAATTGCTGCTGAAAATCTAGAACTTATTCCATTCGACTTAGAGCAAGGGATGATTCAAGTAGCTGCGGAGCTGGAAGGAGAAGATGCCTGTTTCGTATTAGATACGGGAGCGCCGATGCTTGTGCTGAATAGAGTACCAGCGGAGAGCGCCAACTCTATCGTTGGACAATCTTGTGTTAGTGAAGTGACGGTAGGCTTGACCGAGGTGTCATCATTTGCTTGGGCTGGCAGGCATTTTCAAGAGTTAGAGGCTGCAGTAGTCGATATCAGTCATTTGAATGATTACTCTTCCCGCTGTGTGGCGGGATTGATTGGCTATGAAATCCTGTATGGGCAAGCCTTGATCTTAAACTACCAGTCGGAGCTAGCGGCACTGATCAATCCGGAAAAAATTACTTTGGAGAGTTACCAGGCTCCCTTAGCGCAAGTGCAAATGGAATTGGATGGACATCTACCCGTCATAGAATTGACTGTCAATGGCGAGGTTTTTCGTTTTGCAATTGATACTGGAGCAGCGGCAAATCTGTTAGATGCTACGGCCTACAATACGATTGCCAATACTAACATCCAGGCCCTGCCGCAAGAAGAATTGCAAGGACTAGATCAAGCGGTACACCGGGTGGAAGCAGTGGAAATTGAGAACTTCCAGGTCGGTGATCTTTCCGTAAGTGACCGCTTCTTAGTAACCGACATCAGCCATTTGCAAAGTGAAAGTGGCATCCAATTGGACGGCTTGCTAGGAACGACCTTTTTGCAACAATTTATCAGCTGCTTGGATTACCAAAATGAGAGAATGAGTTTTTGGCCACTCGATTCAGAGTTGTAGTTCATAAAAAGTATCGCAACTACTATGACCGGTTGCTCCTTCCTGGCAACTGATTTTTTGAAAGCCAAACTTGTTATACAAAGCATTTGCAGTGACCATTCGGTTGACTGTTTCGAGGTACATTCGACGGTATCCAAACTGCCGAGCTTGATCTAGGCAGAGTTGAACCATACGTTTCCCTTGGCCTAGTCCCCGGGCACTTGGGAGGAAATACATCTTTTGTAGTTCGCAGGTATTGCCATCTCCTCCAGCCAATGGCGCCAAGCCGCCACAGCCAATGACTTCGCTATTGACGGATAGCACATAGAAAATGGCGCGATCACGATTATAAGCTTCGTACATGTGGTCGACTTCCGGGTCTTCGATGGAATAGCCGGGGCCAACACAATCGTACTCCGTCATAACCTGCCGAATGATTTGAGCTACAATTGCATTATCGCCGGGAGCAATTGGGCGAATTAGAATGTCTTTCATGGTTATGCCAAATATGCATGAGCGTTAATCATGTCTTGAGACAAGTTAACGGAAAGACTTGAAACCATTGTGAAACTGGAACGTCGTTTTGTTTCCGGTAGGAGTCAAATTTATGCGGTAAGTGATAAAGCTGAACGTTCTTGGTAAAGCTTGTCGGAGAAAATCAGGAATTCTTCGCCATTTTTCATTTCCACATGCATTGCACAACGATCACCAAAATCATAGGACCGAAATTGGGAAGGGAGATGAACCATCCAGCCGCTCCACAAGGAAGCAGGGGAGAAGCGGACGAAATCGATTTGCTTCACTTTTTTTAGCGGAATTTTATGCTTCCGGGAAAAAGTACCATTAGTACTCAGAATGATCTTCTTCTTGCTGATACGAACAGTAAAACGTAGGCGATTTAGATACCACCAGGCGCCAGCAACACTGGCTAAGATGGCCACACAGCCAAAAATGACCTGAAGGCCTAACTGCCCCTGAAGGCCGTCTTGTACCAGGCGGAATACTACCAGCATACCTAGTATACCTAGTAGTCCAAAGATAAAAGGTTGGTGGTAACGCTGGGTGTCTTGAAATACTACTTTAGCCATGAGCTTCTTCTTTATCTAACAACTCAATTCGAGGCAAATTTACGATAAATTAACGCAGAGTTTACATTAATTTAACATTGAATTTACCAATTTAACGCTTTGAGAAGCGATTTCAGCGGCCTGAAAAGCAGTGATTAGCCAAAGGTTTCTTGAGGAAAAATGCCTACTCGTTGCAGGTGTGCTAAAGCCATTCGGAGAACCTCGTAGGGGATTTGTTCGTCCATCATTTCGTAAAGGGCCTTCAGGCTGACTGGCTTTTGCAGATAGGGGATCGCTTTTTCAACAGCGGCTAATTGCTCCGGCTGAACGAAATCAGCAATATCTAAAGTTTTACCAGCTAGGTAACTGCCCGCTAAGTGATTGAAGACGGTAGTTGGAGATAAGCTGCGTTCTTGGGCAATCTCCTCAATGGATCGCCCTTTTTGATAGAGTTCGTAGGTGATTTGTTGGGTACTTCCTTTGGGAGCATTCCCTTTCTGTCCCAGAAAGGAAATGATCTCAGTCATGAATGTATCGCCATAAAGGTGCAGCTTCCTTTCGCCGACCCCAGAGATTTGTGCCATTTGCTCATCGGTAACTGGTTTCACTGCCGCCATTTCTTCGAGCGTCTTATCACTAAAGATGATATAAGGGGGCACGCCTTTTTGCTGCGCCAATTGGCGTCTCAGTTTACGTAGCACTTCAAAGAGATCATCTCGAACGCGCTCACGTTTGGGTTTAGCTTTTGCTTTAGCCTTGGCTTGTTCCTGGCGCTCCTTAAGGGTTGCCAATCGAACCAGCTCGATGGCTTCCTTATCAAATAACACACGCTGACTCGCCTCTGTTAGCTTTACAGCGCCAAATTCGTCATAGGCTATATCCAGATAACCGAGGTTGATCAATTGGAAAAGATAGTTTTGCCAGTCGCTATTGCTTAGGTCGCGGCCAGCACCAAAGGTTTTAATTTGGTCGTATCCTTTATCACGTAACTCTTGTTTGCCTGAACCGCGAAGCACATCAATTAGGGTAGTCATTCCCACCTTTTCCCGCATTCGATAGACGGCGGAAAGTGCTTTTTGAGCAAGTACGGTCCCGTCAAATGCCTGCGGGGGATTATGACAGATGTCGCAATTTCCACAGTTGTCTGTCAGATTCTCATTGAAATAATTCAGGAGCAGCCTTCGCCGACAAGCTACGCTTTCGGCATATTGACGGATGCGATCGAGCTTTGCCAGTTGCACCTCTCGGTTTTCACTATCATTATCGTTGATGATATTGGTGAGCAGCATCACGTCGGAGAAACTATAGAAGAGCAGGGTAGCAGCTGGTGCCCCATCACGACCTGCCCGCCCAATTTCCTGGTAGTAGTTCTCCAGGTTTTTTGGCAAGTTATAATGGATAACCCAACGTACGTTGCTCTTGTCAATACCCATGCCGAAGGCAATGGTAGCGCAAATTACAGGCATGTCATCCTTAATGAAATCTTCTTGCACACGCGCGCGCTCTGCACTGCTTAGCCCTGCATGGTAAGCTTCTGCCCTGATTCCTGCCGCATTCAGATCGGCAGCCAGCTTTTCGGTGCTTTTTCTGCTTAGGCAATAGACGATCCCAGACTGGTCGGCGCGTTCTTTGACAAAGCGTATGATTTGCTCTTTCTTGCGCTGACCAGGTCGAACCTCAAGGCTCAGGTTGGGGCGGTCGAAGGAAGCGATGAAGATTTCTGGCTCTGTCAAGCCCAATTGCTCTACGATGTCTTGACGAGTCAGGCGATCCGCTGTGGCGGTCAGCGTAATGATCGGTACGGAAGGGAACTGCTGCTTGAGAAATTTCAATTGCGTATACTCCGGTCGGAAATCGTGCCCCCAAGACGATACACAATGCGCTTCATCAATGGCAAACAGGCTCACCTTGGCACGTTGCAAGAGCGGCAAAAAGCTACTTGAACACATTTTTTCCGGAGAAACGTACAGCAAATCCAATTGACCGGAAAAGAATTCCTCTTCTACGGCGATTTGCTCACTACTACTGAGTGAACTATTCAGATAGGAAGCCTGAATACCATTAGATCGCAGGCCCTCAACCTGATCCTTCATCAATGATATAAGAGGGGAGACCACCACCGCTGCGCCAGGCATGGTAATGGCCGGTAATTGGAAACACATCGATTTTCCACCGCCGGTTGGCATCAGGACCAAGGCATCCTTTCCGCTATAGACAGATTGAATGATATCCGCCTGCATCGGCCGAAAATCGGCATAGCCAAAGTATTGCCCAAGCGCTTTGCGGGCTGCGGAGAGATCCATGTATCCTGCTTGTTTTTGTTTATTCTTTTGCGATAATACAACAAAAAATTGAATCACGCAAAAACTAGACGACTAACAGTCCAACAGCCAACTCAGCCAATCGTCGATCCAATTTGACATCGGACATCGGACGTCGCACGCCGCACGCCGCACGCCGGACCAATAATAAACTCAAAAAATGCCTACCAATAGGTCGCATAGCGGCGCTGCTCACTGAACCGTTGCTAAGGGCGATAAGAATCTTTCAAGCTAACCGTCTGATTGAATACCGGCTTACCGGGCGCACTATCAGCATCTACAGAAAAGTATCCTTTCCGCATGAATTGATAGTGGTGTGGTGCTTCGGCTTCTGCCAAGCTTGGCTCTACCAGCGCTTCGATAACGCTGAGACTATCCTGATTGAAGAACTCGAGATAATCGCGGCCTTCGTGCGAAGTCGGATTAGGGTCGGTAAATAAGCGGTCGTACAAGCGAACTTCCGCTGGGATAGCATGCTCGGCGCTCACCCAGTGCAGGGTACCTTTCGCCTTAACGCCAGAAGTGTCTTGCCCGCTCCGGCTATCTGGATGGTAACTGCAATGCACCTCCGTTACTTCTCCTGTTTCCGGATCTGTTTCGAAGCCTTCGCAATGCAGAATGTAAGCACTCTTCAAACGTACATTGCGGCCTGGTGCCATGCGGAAGTACTTACGATTAGGCGCCTCCGTTTTAAAATCACCGCGCTCGATATATATTTCGCGGCTAAATGGCATTTCGCGAGTGCCGGCGTTTTCGTCTTCTGGATTGTTGTCGGTAGGCATCAACTCCACTTGACCTTCTGGGTAGTTGGTGATCACCACTTTTAGGGGGTCAAGAACGGCCATCACCCGGGTAGAAGTCGCATTGAGTTCTTGACGAACGTGGTATTCGAGGCGTTCAATCTCGATGACATTATCGCGCTTCGTTAAGCCGATCCCACGGCAAAACTCCACGATGGCCTTTGCAGGGTAGCCTCTGCGGCGCATTCCAGCAACAGTAGGCATCCGTGGGTCGTCCCAACCCGTGACAAGCCCTTCCTCCACCAGCTTAAGCAGCTTCCGCTTACTGGTGATCATATAGGATACGTTCATCCGGGCAAACTCAATCTGACGGCTGGGGAAAATCTCCAGTTTATCGATTAGCCAATCGTAGAGGTCACGATGGTGGCGGAACTCCAAGGAGCATAGGGAGTGCGTAATTCCTTCAATACTATCGCTCTGCCCGTGGGCAAAGTCGTAGAGCGGATAAATACACCAGTCGTCTCCCGTCCGATGGTGATGCTCGTGCTTGATGCGGTATAAAACAGGATCGCGGAGCAAGAGGTTTGGCGCCGCCATATCGATCTTTGCTCTAAGGACGCGACTTCCATCAGGGAATTCGCCAGCCTTCATGCGCGCAAAAAGGTCAAGATTTTCTTCAACTGGTCGGTCGCGGTACGGGCTGTTGGTCCCAGGGGTAGTCGTATCCCCTTTCATCGCAGCCATTTCCTCCGAGGTCGAATCGTCCACGTAAGCCAGACCTTTATTGATCAAGTCGATGGCGTAGTCGTACAACTGACCGAAATAGTCGGAGGCGTAGAGAATGTCGTCGTTCCAGTCGTAGCCCAACCAACGAATATCATTAGCGATATTGTCGACATAGTCGGTCTTCTCTGTGGTCGGATTGGTATCATCCATCCGCAGGTTGGTCTTCCCGCCGTACTTGATACCTAGATCAAAATTAAGGACGATCGCCCGGCAGTGCCCGACGTGCAGGAAGCCATTCGGCTCTGGCGGGAAGCGAGTGTGCACCGTGCCACTATGCTTACCGTTCTTGATATCTTCTGCTATGATTTGCTCAATAAAGTTGAGCGTTTCTTTGCTTTCGTTACTCATGTTGGACCTCTTGTTTTCCGGAAGGAGGTAAAGATACTATCCCCAACGTTTTTTCAGCCGTGGATGTTCCACTTTTTGGACCGGTTGCTGTAATCTTATTATATTGAAGCCGTGAAACCCATTTGATCACCTAAAAATCCATCAACGCTATGTCTATTAGTCAGCGGAAAATTCTGCCAATTTTCCTTTTTGTGCTAGGCTTGCACACCATCTCATTTCTTCATGGACAAGGAGGTTGCGATCCACTGACTCTGCAAACACCCAACAACTCCCTTACTTATCGCGGCGCCCCAAGTGCTGCTGGTACTTACAGCCTTCAGGCAAAAGTGGCAGCGGACAGCTCAGATCGGAATTTCGACCTGGAAATTCGCAACTTGCGCCGTAGCGATGACCAACAACAAGTCGATGCCGGCTTATTCCGATTAGGCTCCACTGAACTAGTGCTAGGAGCTGGCTCCGAGCAATTGGTTGTTTCTTTAGAAAGCCAGGCATCTGGCGGTTCTTATTCTGGTGAATTGGCACTGATCGATCAGTTTGGTGCCTGTCCAGATCAGGAGATCGCCTTTAGTATTGAGATTCTCGACCCAGGTTCTGTTCGCCTGGAATTTATGGCCGACGATCCATCTACCAATCTGATCGTGCCTTCCTGGGGCAATGGTTGGTGGCCAGAACAGTTTAATCGGGCGGGTATTCCATTCTTCATCCACAATGACGGGAATGTGCCAGTCATGCTGGATAGTGTCAATTTGCTGGCCATGGGTAAGCAAAGCGGCCAAGTACTAGCCGTGACGAATACCTATCCTGGTCAAGTGATTGGGCCTGGTCAAAAAATGCCGATGCAGCTTTTGATCGACGATCCAAGTTTGGCCGATTCTTATGTGGGTGACCTGAGCGTTTCGGTAAGTGGTTTGTCACAGCCGATTACGGATTCTGTCACAACCAATATCAAGGAAGGTACCTTCAAAGCATTGATCTGGTTGATCTTAGGATTCTTTGCGGCCTACCTGTTTTACCTACGCGACCGCTTTAGTGGACGCCTAGAGGTCATTGGGCAGCTTAAGAATATCCGCATGTTGTTTGCGGAAGTGGAAACCAGCGATGCCAAAAATGGCTTGTTAGCGGCTTCTCGAAAAATCGAGCGCGATGTGCAATTCAAGGACTCCGAGGAGGTGAAAGCCGATGTGCAACTCTTACGAGAGAAAGCTATGGGTATCATTGAAGCAGAAGAAACCGCTAATGGATTCCACGATCAATTCCCTGATAAGAAAGGGGATATTGGACCAATATTCAAGACCTGTTACCAATTGTACCTCCGCGGTGATATGGAAGGTGCAGCGGCTAAGTTGCAGGAATTGAAAGACATGTGGAACGAGGCTATCGACGCGAAGAGCACATCACGTCCACGCGGTGGTGTGAGAGCTGCTCCTCAGGGAGGTATTACCAACGAACGCGGTATAGATGATGGCGATGAAGCAGGACCAGCACCGGCCGCGCCACAGAAAGAAGTAAGTCAGCCATGGTATCAGCGTTTGGAGCGATACATCATTGCTTTCCGTCGCTGGTGGGAATGGTTCATCAACTGGTGGTTGGTGCCAATCACACAGCTTGTCGCTTTCTTGCTGGTGGTGTATACCGGTTTGAATACGGTTTACGTAGAAGACCTCACTTTCGGTGTAAACGGCATGTTGGATTACATCAAGTTATTCCTTTATGCTATGGTCACCAATGTATTCAGTGAAGAAGTATTCGTGAAGCGGGCCCGTTCGATCGTTACCGAGCAGACTGGCGAAGCAGGTGCTCCTGCTCCTCCGGCTATGTAGGTAGTATTTAACCGCGGAGCACACTGAGTGCATAGGGAAAGAATACTGAAAATATAAATCCCTTCAGGTGACTACCTGAAGGGATTTCTTTATGGGCTTAGGTGCCCTCGATTTATCCAATTATCAAACTTACATCCGGGCCGGCATTTCAATACCCAACAGCTCCATTCCGAACGCTAGGGCATTGGCCACCGACTTACTCAGTGCCAGGCGGAAGGCTTTCGCTTCTTCGCTTTCGGCATTGAGGATACTGTGGTCGTGCCAAAGCTTGTGATAGCCCTTGGCTAAACTGTAGCAGTGCTGGGCAATCGTTGATGGGTCATATTCTTCTGCTGCCGCTTTGATTGCTTCTGGGAAAGCAAAAAGAAGTAATGCAAGCTCCTTTTCAGCTGGTGCTATAGATTGGTATTTCTTCGCGAGCTCCATAGAGAAATCAGTGTTTGCTGATTTCCGGAATACCGACTGTACCCGCACAAAAGCATTCTGCACGTAGGGGCCGGTCTGCCCTTGCAAGTCGACAGATTCTTTTGGATCGAAGGTCATCCGCTTCTTTGGATGCACTTTGATGATAAAGAACTTCAGCGCGGCTAAAGCCACCTGATGGATAACGGTTTCCTGCTCAGCAGGGCTTAGATCGCTTAAGGTGTCCCGTTCGCTGGAATTCTCCCTGACTTCTTGCTCCATTTCAGCGATCAGGTCGTCGGCATCAACGACTGTGCCTTCCCGCGATTTCATTTTGCCGGTCGGCAGGTCAACCATGCCGTAGGCCAGGTGATAGAGCCCTTCCGCATAGGGTTCACCCAATTGCTTGAGTACCTCAAAGAGTACCTGGAAGTGATAGTTTTGCTCGTCGGCTACTACATAGACCATCTTGTCTACGCCAAAATCTTCGTACCGCTGGTGTGCAGTGCCGAGATCCTGAGTGACATAAAGAGAAGTACCGTCGCTCCGCAAGATCTTTTTCTTGTCCAACTTGGCTTCGGTTAGGTCGACTTCTACCGAGCCATCATCACAGCTGTAGAAAACGCCCTTTTCGAGGCCTTGTTCCACCATTTGCTTACCCAGGAGGTAGGTTTCCGATTCGTAGTAGAGCTTATCGAAGGTAACGCCTAGGCTTTCGTAGGTCGCTTCAAAACCTTCGTAGACCCAGCTGTTCATTTGCTTCCAAAGGGCAACGGCCTCTTCATCGCCTGCCTCCCAATTAAGGAGAAGTGTTCGGGCCTTTGCGCCCAGCTGGCTGTGCTCGTTGAAGTAGGTATTCTTGAACCGCTTGAAAAAACGATCAGCAGCTTCCTCCTCTTTTCCGTGTTCGGCAAAGAGGGCCCGTCCGGCGTCACTAGCTTGCCAGACTTTGTATTCTTCCTGAAATTTTTGTTCGAAGAGCACATAGTAGTCACCGACAAAATGATCAGGTTTGGTACCAGTCGATGAAGGAGTAGCGCCGTCACCGAATTTTTGCCAGGCTAACATGCTCTTACAAATGGCAATCCCCCGATCATTGATGATCTGGATTTTCTTTACATCATATCCAACCGCGTCCAGGATTCTAGCAGTAGACCAACCTAGCAATATGTTTCGAATATGCCCCAGGTGTAGTGGTTTGTTGGTGTTGGGGGAAGCAAATTCAACCAGTACCTTTTGCCCGTTGCGGGGTTGCTGACCATAGGCTTCCTGTTGGGAAACATCGAGGATGAATTGGTTCCAATATGCATCACTTACCACTAGATTAAGAAAACCCTTGACTACGTTGAAAGACGTAATGTAGGAAGTGCTTTCGACCAGTTTAGCACCGAGATCAGTACCAATGTCTTCCGGCTTCTTACGGGCCGCTTTGGTGAATGGAAATACGACGACGGTGTAGTCACCTTCAAATTCCTTTCGCGTCACATTGATGGGGACTTGAGCAGCGCTGGCCTCAAAGTCGTACAACTCCTTGACCGCTTTGATGACCCCTTCCTGAATAACCTGGACGATATCTTGCATGTTTCCTTGGCTTTGAGGCGGCAAAACTACTGAATATTGGGAGAATAACCAGCCTGGGACAAATAAGGTTCCACGCTGGGTTTAGGCCCACAATGGGCGAACCTTTTCCAGGATAGATTTACGCATCTTACGGGCATAGTCAATCTCATGTGGGGTTTGACGACGAACACGCCAGGCTTCGAACCAGCGAACGACCAATTCCCGGTAGCGAATCAACCTGGGAAGTACAGCCATTTCGATAAGGGGGACAAGCATCCACCAATATGCGCCCAAGGCTGCTGGAACGATCAGCCATGCTAAGTTGTAAAGGAGATATAGTCCTAAGCAAGCACCCCAACGCACAGGTGAGGAGAACTCGATTGTTTTGATCTTGGTGCCGGCCAGGTATTGCGCAATCATAAGTGGCGGCAAGTGCCAAAGTGCTAGCAGGATGGCCGGGATCAACCCTAGCAGTACCTTAGTCGTCTGCTTTTGTTCCTTGCGGTAATTTCCCTTTAGTGCTGCATCCGAAATGCGCATGAAATGCAGGCGGTGGAAATAATCCAGCGTTTGATAAGAGAGTTCTTTCTTTTCCGCTTCAGGCATTGCATTGATGGCATCTGCAATTTGCTTTTCCTTGCGGAGTTGCTCTTCTTCCGTGGTGATGATGGGAAAATCGGGGCGCGGGTGCTCCGAACGATACAATTGCAGTAGATGCTCAAGCAAAGGTTCATCTTCCTGCCGCTCGATAATTATGATTTCGGCAGCCATGCGTTCACGCAACTCTTGCGAGAATTCAGACATCGCCCGATTGGCATTTTCTTCATACTTCGCCTTGTAGTCAGACGCCAGGATCGGTTCGCCAAAACTGATCATGACATCGGAGCGGGCACGGTCGGCATAGGCGAAATTCACTCCAACAGGAACAATGTATACCTCATCAAGATCAGTATTGCTGATGGCACCCAACGCAATTCGACTGGTGCCTTTTTGGATGGGGCGCAAGCGTTTTTCGTGAATACAGCGCCCCTCAGCTAAAATCATGATGACCTTATTAGCTGATAAGGCTTCAAAGCACTTCTCAAAAGATTCGTAGTTCTTTTTTACGCCTTCTGTACCGCCATCGCGATGGCGGAAGATGGGAATGATATGCACACCACCTAGCAAGGCGGCAAATAACTTCTTCTGGAAAAAATCGCCGCGGGCCAGGAAGTTCAATGGGCGGTCTAAATAGCAAGCGAGTATACAAGGCTCCACAAAAGTCGTGGGGTGGTTGGACGCTAAAATCACTGGTTTGTCTTTGGGGATGCGATGAGCATTCGCTAAGTCAATCCGATGATAATAATAGCGTAGTCCAATCTTTGCAATAGGCCTGACGGCAGTATACAACATAGTGCGCACTGTAGTTTCGGCCGTAAAAATATGCTTTTCACGGGAATCAATGGACAGCCCGCGTTAAGACTTATTTTTACCGCTCATTTGAGGAGGACGAATAGGTAGGATGCGCGATGTACTATAGGTCGTGCCTACCAATTTTCCTATCTTGCCAATTCACTGAAGCTACAGCATCTTACCCTTAAACCATGCGACTGAACAATGAGTAAGGCCGATCAATTTCTACAGGCAAAAATCCAGGAATTGGATGAGTTGTTGGAGCGATCCAAGAAAAACATCGCTGCGGCACGGGTCAAAAGAGCGATTTCAGAGCTATTAGCTTATGATGAACAGATTGATCCGAACTTGCAGTTGATACAATTCTCACAGCAGTGGGAAGATGTTTCCAATCAGGACTCATTGGGCCTGCTTAGTTACGATAAGGCTACAGGGCGTAAGAACAACATTGTTTATGGCCTGCTAAAATTCATTAACCGGGTCCATGAAGAATACGTAGAGGAGAAACAACTTGTGATTAAGGATGAACCCTCTATGCCGGATTTGCCGATGGGCATTAGTGTAGAGAAAATAACTGGCAACAAGAGTAACCTCTACGCCATGAACTGGTTCGGAAAGATGTTGCAAGCTGCCCGGTCGGTGTGCCGAATCGTGACGAAGGAAACGATTGATGGCCAAATAAAGACCTTTTTTGGAACGGGCTTTCTGATTGAAGGAGGCATTTTGCTAACCAATCACCATGTGCTTCACAGTAAAGAAGCAGTGGAGGGGTCTATTGCTGAATTTGGCTATATGGGCGAAGAGGCAAAAGCCAGCTATCGGCTGGATGTCGATTCTTGGGTGTCAGATGATGAAGATGGTTTAGATGTTGCCAGGGTAAGCTTGATTGATGACCAGGATATTCCGTTAAGTAACTGGGGGCACCTGACACTCAATTCCGAATTCCGAGTCCATAGCGGCTCGACTCGATTAAATATCATACAGCATCCCAAAGGGGAGCCGATGCAAGTCGCCTTTACTGAAAATGAAGCGGTGCGGGTAACGGATGCCTTAATTGACTACAAAACCGACACCAAGAAAGGCTCCAGTGGTTCGCCGGTTTTCAACCAGGAATGGGAAGTAGTAGGGCTACACCGGGGTGCACAGAACGACAGAGATGTAAACGCCGGTTCGCCGATAAAAGCTATTCTTGATTTTTTTGAAAACGCATCATCTCCAGCCGGTGATGGCCCCGCTTCGACAGAACGAGCCGCAGAAGAAACAGGACAGGTAGCCACATCACCCGCAGCGCCTGATGATGACCGCTTTAAGGTGCTGCTCGTGTACGCGATGGAAGATCAATCAGCGCGGGAAGATCTCGATAAACATTTGTTCCTTCTACGCCGTGATCAGCGGTTGCAATTCCTGGATATGCACCAGGATGTACCTCCTGGCACGGCAGATGAATACGCTGCACAGGAAGCACTAATAGAAAGCGCAGATATCGTGGTTTGCCTTATTTCGCATAATATTCTATCCTACCCGGCCTATCCACTGGCAGAGAAGGCGGCCGGCGCCAAAAAACTTATTCCTTTACGCCTACATGAGATCGATTTGGCGGGCACGGTCTTCGAACCAATTAAAGGCTTGCCTAGTGATAACCGCTTCTTGTCGGAATGGACCAATCCGAACAGCGCCTTTGTGGATATTGCTAAGAATTTGCGAACATTTTTGCTGAAAAAACTCGCCTAGGGCAACCAAGTTCGCATGACAACTCCTGCCAAATATCTGATCGTAGTGGGTGGCCCGACAGCCTCGGGGAAAACGACGCTTGCCATTCAGTTGGCCCAGCATTTCGGCGCACCAATTCTCTCAGCGGATAGCCGACAGTTCTATAAGGAGATGCGAATTGGTACTGCTAGACCTAGCAGCGAGGAATTGCAACAGGTGCCCCACCTATTTGTCGCGGATCGATCGGTGAAGAAACCACTCAGTGCCGGCGCATTTGCCCGGGAAGCCTTGGCCTACTTGGAAGTACACTACCAACAGCACAATTATGCGATTGTAGTAGGGGGCTCTGGTTTATTTCTCCGTGCGTTGACCGAAGGCTTAGATCATTTCCCCACGATCCCAGAGGATATACGTGTAGAGGTAGCTGAACTCTATCGATCAACAGGGTTAACAGGCTTGCAAGAAGCAGTAAGAACAGCAGATCCTGACTATTTTGCTTTGGTAGATCGCCAGAACCCAGCGCGGTTGATGCGAGCGCTGGAAGTATGTCGATCAGGTGAGCATACCTACACCTACTATCGGCAACAAAAAGTGCCGGATCGGTTCTTTGTACCTATTTATTTGCAACCGAACTGGCCAAGGGAATTGCTCTATGAGCGGATCAATCATCGTGTCGACCTAATGGTCGAAGCCGGCTTGGAAGAGGAGGCCCGGGAGTTACAACCATTATGTGATTTACCCGCTTTGCAGACCGTAGGGTACCAAGAGTGGTTTTCCTATTTTTTGGGTAAACATGACCGGGAAACGGCTGTCGAATTGACCCGTCGAAATAGCCGCCGCTATGCCAAGCGCCAACTCACTTGGCTACGGCGAGATGGCTACTGGAAACACTGTTATCAAGGAGATTTGCGAACCGCCTTAGCCTATATAAAACTAGTTGAAGAAGAACATCTGACCGTACGCCAACTAAAAGAAGATGCCGCTTCGGAGCTCCTTGAGGTAAAATGGGAACGCGCGGGTTTTGATCATCTACTAATTGCACTATACGACCTGAAACAGGCGGAGATGGTGGGCTGGGCCCGGGGCTACATTAACCGGGAACAAGCAGTATTGATCCAATGGGAGTGGACCGCTGTTTCACATTTAGGAAAGGCAAACTTGCTGCATGAATGGGTCCACGCTAGTCGCTGTGAACAGGTTTTTGCCCTTCTTTCCGAAGAAGATGGTTTGTTTTTTACTAGTCAAGGGTGGGATGCTCTGCTGGAGTCAGACCACGGCTTATCTAAAAAATTAGCACCTTTGCTGCCCAAGCATGGACGACTGTTTCGCTGGCAGCTTAGCCAAGCTGCATTTTAGTATTACACGTCATTCTGCTGATGGATTGAACCTCCGCTATGTCTCTGAGGCAACAAGTTTCGCTGGTCCTGAGTCGCTACGCCAAATTGCATCGCAATATCAAGAACGCCATTGCTGCGCAGTTTGCCGTGCAAGGGATGAATTCAGCCTTTTTCTTGTTGCTGAACTACTATATGACAGAGGTAGGGTACACCGATTATGCCATTGCCGATGTCCTGTCGTATCGATTTCTGGCCGTATTCCTTCTGGCATTCCCCTTGGGCCTGTACATCAAGGGGCGAAGGTTGTTACCTTTCTTTTGGGTATCGGTGATAGGGGTAAGCATATTCTCTCATTTGTTGATACTGGCTATTGATAGCCAATTGTCTATAGCTTGGGTAAATGCGGGGGCCATGCTTTGGGGCTGTTTCTACGTGTTTATCCAGATCTCGATTCTACCCTACATCCTTTTGAATGCGCCACGTGAACAGCATTCCGAAGCGATCTCCTTATCCTTTTTGTCGCTCGGAGGTACCATTTTTGTGACGGGCCTGCTGTATTCGATTTCGGCTCAAGTATTTACTTGGGTGGATGAGAAATTCACCTTGCAATTGGCGGCTACCCTGACCCTCAGCGGGATCTACTTTCTGAGCAAGATCAAAGGGCAAGAAAACCCAAGTGAACCCATCCCATTCTCTAAAGTCAGGCACAGCTATGACTGGGGCGTTATCCTCAAGGCGATCGTTCCATCATTCCTAATTGCTATTGGGGCAGGTTTTACCATACCGGTGATTAACCTCTTTTTCTATCACGTACACGGGGTGCCATCGGAAGTGTTCTCGATTTTTGGTTCGGCAACCTGGGCGCTGGTTATTGTGGTCATGTTGCTAATGCCTAGCATCAGACGCCGATTTGGTTATCGGGTGGCTATTACGCTGTTCCAAAGCTGTTCTGTCTTAGCCCTGTTTGGGTTAGCAGCCACGGAATGGATGAAGCCTTGGAGCGGAGCAGTTTGGTTGGCCGGCTTGTTCTATGTTCTTCGTCAACCTTTGATGAGTGCTGCTAGCCCCATGGCTTCCGAACTCGTCATGTACTTCGTTGGGGAGCGCAACCAAGAGATTATCGCTGCCCTCAATGCTTCGGTTTGGTCAGGAAGTTGGTTTGTATCGACCTGGTTGTTCTCGCTCTTGCGGCAGGCCGATTGGCCGTATTCCAATATCTTCCTATTTACCGTGGTGCTGTACATCGCCGGTATCAGCTGGTATGCTTACCTCATCCGGATTTATGAAAGGCGGCAAGCGGAGTCGCCTGCCGAGCCACATTAGTCATGTTCTTGAGCTAGCCATGCATACATGGTGGCATCAATCAATTGGTCACCTTTTCGGTAGGCTTTTCGACGAAGTCCTTCCGCCTCAAAGCCTGCTTTTTCGAGCACTCGCCCGGAGGCAGGGTTATACGAAAACACGTTGGCCTCAACGCGGATGATCCCGTGTGTTTGGTACAAATGCCGGCAATAACGCTTGACGGCTGCGGTCATCCAACCTCTTCCTTGAAAAGGAACGGCCATCCAATAGCCGATTTCATCCACGTGGTTGTCCTTTCCATTCTTAAACATGTTGCCGATTGCTCCGATCACACCTTCGTCTTCGTGTCGAATTGCCCATTGAATGTAAGCATCGTGTTTCTCCTGATTCTCTTCAATGAATGCGAGCCAGTTATCCGCTTCTTCTTGTGTATAAGGGTAAGGCATAGTGAGCGTATTTCGTGAATAGAGCTCATTGCCGAGGAATTTGATCAGATTCGCTTGATCACCTTGACGGAAAGGCGTAATACGTAAAATAGGAATTCCGGGAATTTGCATAAGCTGCTAATTTGGATAATCAACCAACTTGACCAACCGATCAGTTCCAGGTATCCAAAATTTTATCTTTTAGATTAATTGATGCGATCCAGCACAGCGAACAAATAGGGGGTTTCAATTGCCACTACTCCTTTCTCATTATTGTAGTATATCCCCATTGCATGGCCTCTGAAAATTCGTTCACTATAGTACACATCAGAAAAACTTCGATCAAGATAGGAGAAGGTGCCTAGCTTTCGGCCTTCCGTACAAAGATCGTCGGCCAAAATGCTTATCTCCACTACAGGATCCTTGGCTAAGAGGTCATACTGGTTGAAGCCTCGGGCATCGATGCGTAAGTGGTCTAGCACTCGGCCATCTGCCCGTAAATTAGGATTCGTACATAGACCTGGGCGCAGTGCCACCGTTAGTTTGGCGCCAAGCTGCATACTTTGAAAATCGAAAATGTAATGCTCCCCGCTATAGCGATACTCAACTTCTTGATCTGCCTCATGGGGGTGTGGGTACCTACTGACAAATTGATAAGCTGGAACATAAGCCGGAGCGGTCATGCTAAATTGATATTCTTGTCCAATGCTATCCACAAAAACCAATTCTGACTTTTGGAAGTAAGGCGTAAAAGCCAAGGCTGTTTCCGACAGCGTGTAAGCCCCAAGGTCAAACTGCTCTGCGGGCTGTTCATCGAGTTCATCTCGGAATGTCTCCGGCGTACAGGTACTTAGGAATAGGGCTATTGTCAGAAGAAGATGGAAATGAGTTTTCATACTAGAAAAATTGAGCAGTTGGCAAAAATCACCCTCCAATCAGGAGCAGAAATAAGATAAGCATTTATCTTGTTGAGAAACTGTCCATGCGCCGTATTGTTTTCACCTTGAGCACTTTCCTGCTAGCATTGCCGCTAGTAGCACAGTCAGCAGAAGTGGCCGATACCACAAGCCGCGGTTACCAAGTTGGCTATACTATTGGCACTTATCTGCCAGTCGTAATCCTGCTTCTGATTATCGTCTGGTTTATTCGGCGATCCTACCGATTTCAAGGAAATGATGAGCAACACTAATCAGGAACCCGGGTCGATTGCCAACTAGCCAGCAGCCATTGTCCTTTTCGTTTCCTGTATACTGCCGTGTAGCGCAAGCGGATGTCAAAGTCGGTACCTTGGTATTGCCCGACAACATGCACCACGCCGTTGACAACTCCCACTCGCGACCGGAGCATTCGCACTTGCCGACCCGATTCTGCCTCCATTCGGGCATAAACAATCTTGCCAGAAGCCACACTGGCAATGAAGTCTTCTTTACTTTCGACAAGGGCATTGGAATGAATGTACACCAGATCATCCGCTACCAATTCTTGGAGCGCTTCTACGTCAAGCGTCATTTGAGCCTGAAAGCGAGCGTCTTCGCTTTGCAGGATTCCTTGGGCCGATACGATACTGGCAGTAGCAGTAGAGAGTACTAAGAAAAGTAGCACCTTATTCATGTGTAGCAAATTCGACTTGTGAAAGAATGATGCAAGATAAAACATGTGTAGTTACCGGGGCCAATGCCGGTATTGGCTTCGCGATTGCGAAGGGGCTTGCTAGCGATGGAGCAAGGGTGATTCTTTGGTGCCGCACGGAAGACAAAGGAGTGGAGGCTTGCAGGAGAATTCGTGACCTGACCCCCACTGCGAAAGTAAGTTTTGTCGCTAGCGACCTAGCTTCGCAAACGGATATTGATCTCGGTGCTCAACAAATAGTAGCCCGTCAGTCTACTATTGATGTATTAGTCAACAATGCTGCTGTCTGGAATTCAGAGCGGAAGCTGACGGTTGATGGCGTAGAAGAGATGTTTGCGGTCAATCACTTGTCTTATTTCTTGTTGACGCAAAAATTATACCCTGCACTAGCTAAATCCTCTGGTGCACGCATCCTTTGTGTAGCTTCCGATTCCCATCGTATGCTAAAGGCATTGCCGAAAGACCCCCAATTGACGGGCAACTATCACGGTCTTCGGGCCTATGCAGTGGGGAAGCTGGCGAATATCCTGTTCACCTATGAATTTAATCGCCGTAAGCCACACGAACATGTCACCATAAATGCCTTGAAGCCAGGCTTGGTACAAACGGATATTGGGATTAAGCACGCCAATTGGTTTCACCGTTTTGCCTGGCGTGTCCGGCGAAATATGCGCGGTCATCAAACCCCCGAACAAGGAGCCTATACACCCTTGTATGTAGCTACAAGTCCAGATATTCAAGGCCGCAGCGGTGAATATTGGAGCAGAGATCAAGCAGTGCCGACCTCAGCGGCATCCTATGATGAACAGGCCGCTGAGCGCTTGTGGTCGAAGAGCATGGAGCTATGTGGTCTGGATCGGTATTTTCCCTAGCACTTATTCAAGCTCAATGACCAAATCATCCTGCTCCACCAAGGTTTTTTCTTTGAGATGAACCTTCTTAACCACACCAGCCTGAGGTGCGGTTATCGTACTCTCCATTTTCATAGCTTCGATGATGAACAGTGGTGTGTTTATACCAATTTCGTCTCCTTCAGCGACCAGGATCTTACTGAGGTTCCCCTGTAGTGGCGCACCAACCTCCTTGTCGTCAGATGCTTTTCGGTGGACGATCGCCTCGACACGCAGGTTTTGATCCCGGAGCTGCACTGAACGGGTCTGACCGTTCAAGGTAAAGAAGACCAAACGATTGGCCTGCTCATCTGCTTCCGTAATATTGAGGTATTTTATCAGCACATTCTTGCCGGGAGCAATTTCTACAATGACTTCCTCATTCGGTGCTAACCCGTAAAAGAAAGCAGGTGTTGGGAGGTTGCTCATGTCGCCGAAGCTTTCCTGGAACTCCCAGAAGTCTCGGTACACCTTAGGATACAATAGGTAACTCAACAGTTCCCTTATACCCAGTTGCTCACCAAATTCTACTTGGAATTGTGCTAACTCTTTATCAAAGTCGATTGGTGCCAGGTGCGCATTGGGTCGATCGGTGTAAGGTGCTTCCCCTTTTAAGACCATCTGCTGAATCTCTGAAGGGAAACCGCCTTCGATCTGTCCCAGGTCGCCTCGCATCAGGGCCTTGACGCTATCGGGAAAAGCGAGCTTATCCCCTTGCTTAAGTACATCTTCCTTCGTTAAACCATTGCTGGTCATGAACATCGCCATATCACCGACGACTTTGGACGAAGGAGTCACTTTAATAAGACCTCCGAACAATTCATTGGCAATACGGTAATTGTCCTTAATGGTGTCGAATTGCTCTTCTAATCCCAGACCTCGCGCCTGTGGGCGAAGGTTGGAGTATTGCCCGCCTGGTATTTCGTGTTCGTAAACGCCGGCTGTGCCAGCACGTAACTCTGTTTCGAAAGGGTAGTAGTAGGTGCGAACCGTTTCCCAATAGTCGCTGAATGCATTTAGCGAACGCAAATCAACCTTATTTTCTCGTTCGTGCCCTTGCATCATTGCTGCCAGCGAGTTGAAGTTGGGCTGAGAAGTCAAGCCTGAGAGGGCGCTAATTGCGACATCAACGACATCTACGCCAGCGTCGATAGCGCGTAAGTAAGTTGCAGATTGGATCGAGCTGGTATCGTGTGTGTGCAGGTGTATGGGGGTGTCTACCGTTTCACGGAGGCGCGTTACGAGTATCTCCGCGGCCAAAGGCTTCAGTAAACCTGCCATGTCCTTAATGGCGATGATATGGGCCCCGGCATCTTCCAGTCGTTTAGCTAGATCCAAGTAGTAAGCGAGTGTGAATTTCGTTTTGCTTGGATCGGTGATGTCACCGCTGTAGCACAAGCAAGCCTCCGCAATACTATTGGTTCGCTCTCGTACAGTCTTGATACTGGTGGCCATATTGTCCACCCAGTTGAGGGAATCGAAGATTCGGAAAATATCGATCCCTGTTTCGGCGGCTTCCTCGATAAACCGTATGATCAAATTATCCGGATAAGCAGCATAGCCGACTGCGTTGGAGCCTCGTAGGAGCATTTGCAGCAAGATGTTCGGGATCGCTTCTCGGATTTGAGCTAATCGCTGCCATGGGTCTTCTTTGAGGAAACGCATCGCTACGTCAAAAGTAGCGCCACCCCATACCTCCATGCTAAATACATCATCGGCATGATGGCGAGCGAAACTCTCCGCTGCCCCGAGCATGTCGTAGGTACGCATACGAGTAGCCAGCAAACTTTGATGACCGTCCCGGAAGGTGGTATCGGTATACTGAACAGTTTTTTCTTTTCGCAGTGCCTCCAGGAAACCTTCTCGACCTAGCTCATTATATCGATCCTTACTACCTGTTGGATAAGGAGCGTACTGATCAAAGCCAGGGCATTTCGGAGGAAGAAATACCTTGTTGGGGTCCTTGAATTTTACGTCCGAATTACCGTTGACATTTATATCTGCCAGGTAACGAATCAGTTTTGTGCCGCGATCGCGCCATTGTGGCGGCTGAAGCAACTGAGGGTTTTCCTTAATGAAGTTGACAGTAGCTCGGCCTTTTTGAAAGGTTTCTTGTTGGAGAAGGTTGAGCAAGAAACCGATGTTCGTCTTCACACCACGAATCCGGAATTCCCGCAGTGCTCGGTGAAGCCGTTCGCTGGCCCCTTCAAGTGTCCGCCCCCAAGCGGTGACTTTTACCAACATCGAGTCGAAGTACGGGCTGATCTTCGCGCCTGGGAAAGCGCTCCCTGCATCAAGGCGGATGCCCATGCCTGCAGCTGACCGGTAGGCAATTAATGTGCCATAGTCCGGTTTGAAATTGTTTTGAGGGTCCTCTGTAGTAACACGGCATTGGATCGCGTAGCCATGCAATTGTACATCATCCTGACTACGGATATAGATGGTCTTATGATCCAATGGGTACCCCATGGTGATAAGGATCTGAGAGCGTACGATATCAATACCGGTGACCTCTTCCGTAATGGTGTGCTCAACCTGCACACGAGGATTCACTTCAATGAAGAAGATGTTTTCGGCTTTATCGACCAGGAATTCCACTGTGCCAGCACAACTGTAACCCACTTCCCGGGCTAAGCGTAATGCATAGTCGTATAGCTTGTGCCGGGTTGCCTGATTGAGGTTTACACTAGGGGCCACCTCCACTACTTTTTGAAAGCGACGTTGGACGGAGCAATCGCGTTCAAATAAATGCACGATATTTCCGTGATGATCACCGAGGATTTGTACTTCAATGTGCCTTGGGTCTTCGATGAACTTTTCAAGAAAAACCGTGTCATCACCAAAGGCCGTTCTCGCTTCTCCTCGTGCTTCCTTGTATTCTCGAACTAGGTCTTGTTCACTTCGCACCACGCGCATGCCACGACCACCACCGCCTGATGCCGCTTTGATAATTACCGGATAGCCGATGCGCTGAGCTTCCCGCAAAGCAATATCACCATTGACTAAGTCTTCCTGACTGTCCTCGATTAACGGTACTTCGACGCGCCGAGCCAACACCTTTGCGGCCACCTTATCCCCCAATTGGTCCATGACCTCAGGGCTTGGCCCCACAAAGGAAATACCTTCCTCCCGGCACCGGCGAGCAAATTGAACATTCTCACTGAGGAAGCCGTAGCCTGGATGGATGGCATCCACCTCATTGTCTTTAGCAACCTGTATGATGGCCTCGATGTCGAGGTAAGGCTTGAGCGGGTCGTCATTGGCGCCTACCTGATAGGCCTCGTCGGCCTTGTAGCGGTGCAAGCTATACCGGTCTTCATGGGTGTAAATAGCAACGGTTCGAAGTTTCAATTCCGAAGCTGCGCGAAGCACACGGATAGCAATCTCGCCTCTATTGGCGACCAATAATTTGCGGAAACGTTTGATCTCGTACGACATGTAGGGGTTATTTGGGTGAATAACAGACTCTTCACAATGTAAGTCGCCAAATGGGCTTTCATTGTGACCAGCAAGCTGGATCTATCTGGAAAGGTGAGTGGGGAAGGTACCTATTGTCGAAAAGTTCAGCAAAGAAAAGTTTGGCCTTTTTCCGTTGTCCAAACGTGGATTATGCTAGTAGTTTAGCTGAAGTGCGTCAATTTTACCTTCCAGATAATCAACGTATTGAACATCCCCAAGGCGGAAGCGAACAGGGATGCGAGTGGCCTTTTCCATACGTACTTCCAAGCGGCAAAAAAAGGCGAGATCTTCTACACAATATTGCGGTAGATTTTGAGAAGTGGTCAACAGCTCACGGCGCAATTCCAGGTAAGAAGGTCGACTGCTCTGCGGAGCCGTCTGTGCTGGGCGAGTGAGTAAGAAGGAAGGTGTAGTCTGGTGGTGGAGTAGGAGAGGAGCTTTGTCCGCTGGCTCAGCGGTCCGTAACTGTGCATGTAGTCCATCTGTACTCAGAATGAACAAAAAAGCAAGTAGATTAAGCTTCCACGTCATTTTTGGACTGTTTACGGCTACCAGCATACAGCTCGTATCGTTGAAATTTACACTCAATTTTTCCATTTAACAAGGGAATCTTCCGAGAGGTTCGCAAGCCGACCTTTTTTAGGGCTGGCAGGTTACCCGACAGAATCCAGGCAGTGTAGTCGGTGAAATCGGATTTTAGCTTGTCTCCGATCTTCTCATAAAGCCCGTCAATTTGAGAATCTTCGATTCGAAGATCGTAGGGAGGGTTCATAATTGCCCAGCCAGGACCGGTAGGCGGGCGGAAGCGCATAAAGTTGCCTCGTTGTACTTTAATCTTACCTCGTAAACCGGCTGCTTCAATGTTTTGATCGGCAATGCGCACGGAACGGAAATTACGATCATTACCGACAATAGGGTGAGGGAAATCGGTCGCTAATGACTTCGCTTCTTCCTGAATGCTATGCCATAGTTCTTTGTCAAAATTTAGCCAGCGTTGAAATCCAAAGCGACGTAATCGACCAGCCGGCAGGTTGTAAGCGACTCCTGCCGCTTCGATCAGAATGGTTCCTGATCCGCACATGAAATCAACGAAAGGCGTATCTGCTTTCCACTCGGAAAGCATAACCAATCCGGCAGATAGTACTTCGTTGAGAGGGGCCTCGCCTCCGGAGGTGCGGTATCCACGACGGTGTAAACTTTGCCCGGAACTATCCAAGCTCAGGGTGCAGCGATTGAGGCTATCTACATGGAGGTGGAGCAATAGGTCAGGCGTGCGCGTATCAACGCTAGGGCGCTTACCAGTTTTGTCGCGAAACCAATCGGCGATAGCGTCTTTTGTCTTCAATGCTAAGTATCGATCGTGATTGAGCCGAGCAGATTGCGTATTGGCTTGAATAGCAAAAGTCCGATCGATCTTGAGGTATTCCGACCAATCGATCTCTCTGATCGCATGATACAGGTCTTGCTCATTGCTGATCTCGAAACGAGAAATTGGCAAAAGCACCCGCAGCCCCGTCCGGAGCCAAAGATTCGCTCGGTAGACCACCGACCAATCAGCTACACAGCTCACTGCTCGAGTTAGTATTTCAATTTCCTGAGCACCAGCTTGCTCCAATTCCCGGGCACAAACCTCTTCCAGGCCAGCCATCGTCGTTACGATCATTTCCATGCGCGCAAAGGTCCATAAAATTATGGACATGCCTACCTTTGCAAGCAAAAGTTAAAGATGGCAAGACAACTCATCTCTTCCGGTGCCCAGTGGGAATCAATCGTTGGCTATTCCCGGGCCGTACGAGTAGGGCCACAGGTGGAAGTAGCGGGCACAACAGCTATCGGCCCCGATGGTGACCTAGTGGGAGAAGGCGATCCGTATATGCAAACGATCCGCTGCCTGGAAATTATTAAAGCAGCCTTGGAAGAAGCGGGCAGTAGTTTAGATCAAGTCGTTCGCACTCGCTTGTTTGTCACCAACATCGAACACTGGGAAGCCGTCGGTCGTGCGCATGGCGAGTTTTTCCGGGATATTCGCCCGGCATCGACCATGTTGGAGATCAAAGGACTCATCGATCCAAAAATGTTGGTAGAAATCGAGGCTACCGCTATTATTGACTGAGCGGTTTATTGGACCAAGGTGATTTCTCCTTCAAGATGAACGATACGACCATCAACTAAGCGCACTTCTGCCATGTAAATGAAAACGGCAGAATTAAGGCGCTGACCATCAAAAGTGCCGTCCCAACCGAGACTGGGATCGTTCGGCTGGAAGGAACTTCGTGTGAAAAGTTGATTGCCCCAACGATCAAAGATCATCAAGTGCTCAATTTCTTCCACTTGGCCATTCCTCGCGTAGATGGTAAATCGGTCATTCACACCATCTTGCGTGTTTGGGGAGAACGCATTAGGTATGTAAACATCGGGATCAGTATCCACGACCACCAGCGTTTTGGCATATGCCTCGCAGTTGTTCTCGTCGGTAATCATCAACTCATACCATTGCGTCGACAAGGGTTTGGCATAAGGTTGGCGGCAATCGACACAACTCAAACCTGTCGGCGGGGACCACCACAAGGAATCTATAGGTGCCGAGCCCGTTGCTACTTGTGGCGAGAGGCGGACAGAATCGCCCAACTTAATCTCGTATAGTTCTGGCAAAAATACCTGTACACCAGCAGGAATATTGATACTAGTACTGGCAGCCAATTCACAGCCGTTGGCGTCTTGCACGAAGAGATCATATTGACCGGGAGGCAGATCGCTGAAAGCACTTGCTGCGGTAAAGCTGGTTCCGCCATCAACGGAATATAAGTAAGGAGGAAGACCCCCTAAAACTTCTTCAAATAGAATGCTGCCGCGTTCTGTCACACAAGACGCATCTTCTGTGGCGACCATAAGTTCGTAGGGTGACTCAGAACTCACTTCAAATTGATCAGTGGCGGTGCAGCCCGTAGAAATATTGATGACCTCTAAGCTGTATTGCCCGCCTTGGTTGAGTACCGTTGATGGAGCTGTGCCAGCATAAATCTCTGTTCCGCTCGCATCCCGGATAATGTATTCGAAATGAGCGCCTTGTGACGACTCACTTAAATTAAGTTGGTAGGCTCCTGATTGGCAGTCGAGCAAACCATCACCGCCAGCATTTGCCGTAGGGGGTGTCGTTTGATCGATGGCTGCTGCCTGGTCAGAACTGGTGCAACCATTGGTGTTGTTGGTGACCTCCAGGGTATAAATGCCTGACGAACTTACCGCGATGGACCAACCGCTGGCCGGGATAGGAACTCCCGCTGGATCAAGCCACTGAGGAGCCCAGTTCGCTGCCCCTTCAATTCCCGATAGGAGTGGAGCCGGCTCGTTGCAGGTGATGATCGCGTCGATGCCTGCTTCGACGCTTGGCTCATCCTGGTCGGCCATTACTTCCACACTGGAACTACTCTGACATCCATTTTCTTCGTTGGTTAAAAGGAGCTGGAAAGTTCCTGCCTAGTTGACGGCTACCGTAGCTATACTGCTGATGTTCATTCCTGAAGTATTGAGCCATTCGTAACGGAGGCTTTCCGTGTTTTGACTGCTGGCCCATAGTTCTACCTCAGGCTGATAACAATTGATGAGGGTGTCGCTAATAATGGAAAGCTGCGGTGCAACGGTATCTTGCTCCACCATGACACTGATGGTGTCCGTACAGCCATTGGAGTCGTCGGTCAGGACAACGGAAAAGCTGCCCGGAATAATGGCATTTGCCGTAGAAGCTGTCGTGCTCCCAGACAATCCCCCGACGGGGCCGTCCCATTGATAGGTATAACTGCCTGACCCCGTTACGTTATCAAGTGCTAAGGTGCTTTCTACCAGGTCGCAGGTCAATTCTTCAGGGAGGGAGATTTCAGCAGAAGGTTCCTCGATATTTTCCGCCACCTCTACCGTCGCAAAACCTTCGCAACCATTGCTTTCATCCAATACTAGTAGCTCATAGTTGGCAGCTGTTGTTGTGGTCAACGACCAGCTATTCATCAAGAGCGTATCGCCACTGAGGTTTCGCCAAATTGGCAACCAGTTTTGAGGACCAGGAGTGCCGTCGATAGAAACTTCGAGGTCGATACAGCTAAGCAACTCAGGCGTTGCAATTACAGGAGTGGGTTCAGCAAAATCCTGATCTACAACCACTTCTAGTGAATTGGTGCAATTGTTGTCTTCATTCAAGAGGATCACTTCATAAGTCCCCACAGTATTTACCATCAGGCTATTTCCCTGTGCGATCTCACCACCGATTTCATCAAGCCAGCGATAAGTCAAACTGGCAGGGGTCGTACTGCTGGCTGAGATGTTAACCACCGGATGATAGCAATTGATCAATGTATCGGGACTAGCGCTCAACTGGGGGGGATCGACATCCTGTTGAACATTGGCTTGGTAAACTGCGTGGCAGCCGTTTACATTATCAGTGAGCGTGATGACATAGTCGCCGGGGAGTACCAGGTCAATCGTATTGTTAGTTGCACTGGAAACGATTCCGTCAGTTGGTCCATCCCAGAGGTAGGAGTAGCTACCGGAGCCGATTTCATTACTAACCATCAGGTCCGTCTCCAACAAATCGCAAGTCAAAACCTCCGGTGTGCTAATGCTGGCTGCTGGAGCAAGTGTATCCTGGACAATGACGATGGAACTACTATCCTGGCAACCATTGGTTTGATCAGTAACAATCAGGGTATACTCACCAGCAGTGGAGAGGCTCAATTGCCAACTATTATCCACTAGCATGGACCCTGATTCATCTTCCCAACGAGCGATCCACTCTAATGGCCCTTCATTAGCAAGTAGATCAACCGAAGTATCGGTACAATTTAGAATAGGATTATTTTGAATAGTGGCTGTAGGACTAGCAAAGTCGCTCAGTACAGCCACTTGAGTAGTGTCTGCACAATCATTGTCAGTATTGCTCACGATTAGTTCGTAGTTGCCGGCTGCATCTACGCCTAGGATAGGATTCGCACTGACATTGTTGCCGTTGGCGGTGTCAAACCAATTATAACTTAAACTACCTGGAGAGGCACTCTCTCCAAGTAATTGAATGGAGGGATTATTACAATCGATTAAGGTGTCGCTCATTGCCGAAATTTCCACCATCGTACTAATGTCATCGAGGGTGATGTATTCTACCGAATGACATTGATTGCTTTGATCAGTAAGGCCTAGCATGAATACACCCGAACTGACCGCAGTAATAGATGAGGCATCTGCAGGGCCTTCAATTTGGCCACCTGCCGACCCTGTCCAGCTGTAGGAGTAAGGGCCAGTACCCGTTGTGATAGTCGTTGTGATGGCGCTACTAAGATTGCTGCAACTGAGTGGTGCAGTAGTGGCTAAATCTGCGACAGGTGCGATGGTGTCGATAGCGATTTGAATAGAATCTATACTAGAACATCCGGTAGCAAGTAGGGTGGCTTCTGCCATATACCAACCTGCTGCGTTGACGCTGGCCATTGGATTACTTGTGGAACCTTCAATATTGCCCCCATTGGTTTGCCATTCCCAGCTTACTTGACCACCATCTGTATTATCGGCGCTAAGGTTAAGACTGGTCGTTTCACAATTAAGGGTGGTCGTACTTGCATTAAGAGCTACTAGCGGTTCAGTTAAGTCTTGTAGTACATCGATGATGGCTATTTGGCTACAGCCGTTGATCGTATCTGTGACGGTCAGCGAATAGATTCCTGGCACATCCGTACTCCAAGATCGTGGGTCTGGTGGCTCAATAACTTGCCCGTTTGGGTCGTGCCAGGTGAATCGATACTGGCTACCTTGGCTAGATGCCGTAGCGTCGATGCTAACGCTGGAATTATCACAATTCAAGATTTCTGGTAAAGCGATCAATGCGGAAGGGAAATCAACATCTTGATCGACCCCGCCCAGTCGCTCTGCTGTACATCCATTGGCATCGGTTACTTCGAGCGTATAGGTTCCTGGAGGTAGGTTTGGATTATTAGCTTGTTGGACATTATTTGACCAAGCGTATGTGTAGGGCGCGACTCCTCCTTGCCCACTACCTGATAATTCGCCGGGAGTGGCGCAGTCTGCCACCGCTGAGATCGTGTCGATGACAGCAATCAAGTCGCTAGGTTGGTCAACAATAAAGTCGATGGTGTCTAAACAGCCGAGGTTGTCCGTAATGAAGACGGTTACATCTCCAGCAGGCAGAGCAGTAGCAGAATCGCCCATGGCGACGCCAGCCGACCAATCGTAAGAGTAGGGCGCATTGCCCCCATTAGCGGTAATTACGGCTACTCCATCATCTACCCCCACACAAGAGGCAGAGTCGACAGCAACGGAAGCTACTATTTCTGTTAGTGTAATGGACGCTGTGCCCTGTGCTACTCCAGCGCATCCATCGGCGCTAACATTGCTTAGGCTATAGTCACCTTGATTGCCAAGCGGAACCCAAATTGTATCTACTTGGACGTCGGTGAATGATTGTGTGCCGTTGCTGGAAACAAGTTCAAAGGAAAATGAGGCCCCATCAGCTAGCGCAATAGGTATTTCCGGGACTTGCTCACCATCACATATAAATCCACTGCCGCCAATGGTGGCATTAGGGGCTTGGACGTTGGCCAGGTATTCGGCTGTCGCTTCCTGGCCGCATTCGTCGGTTACTGTGAGGCCGTATGTGCCATCAGCAATTGGGTGAACCCACTGGATCGAATCTTGCCCCCCGCCTTCCCAGGTATAACTGTACTCACCAAAGCCTCCCATCGGCAAAGCGGTCATTTGCATGGAGTCACCCAGGCAGAGGCTAATATCGTCCGATATGCCAGTTAGTATGGGGGGAGGATCTTGAATTGTCACGCTGACCTCGGCTTCGCCACAATTGCAGGGGTTTCGTAAGCGCAGCGTAATGACTTCTGGCCCTTCAATAATATCGTCTGGATATATTTCAATAACCACCGTGTCAGAAAGAACACCGGCTGGTATGATTGTGGAATCGGGTAGGGGACTGTAATCAACGCCTTCCGTAGCGGTACTCTCACTTGTCAAGCTGTAATGTACCACCAAGTCATTGGTGATAAACGTATCAGCTCGGGAGAAGATAAAAGCGGTGGATCCACAGCCTTCAAAGGGCTCGGTTGGTGAGAAACCTTGGCCGATTACTTCGCCGGAAACGGTAGCCGTTAGGCCTGCTGCAAAGCTTCCTGCTTTTAGAAAAACAGCGGAATCAAATAGATCGTCACTACGATCGGCAACAATGAGTTTGATATGATAGGTCTCACAAGGGATCACTTCGAAGCTGGCCGACATGGGAACAGTATATCCGTCGTACTCAAAGTCGTCAATCGCCACTCCTTGAGTTGGTGCACAGCCTTGCCCTTGTGTTAATGGAATATTATTGACGTAAAACTCTGAATTGATGAAGTGATTAACACTATTGATTGCCACATCCTGGCCCGTAGTTGGAATTCGGGCAAAATTCTCTCCATCGTCGGTATATGGGCCATTGATGCCAGGACCGCTTACAAAGAAGCCAAAAATATCGTTCCAATTGGTGCCGGCAAATTCGCAGTATTCTTCTGAAGCAAAGACGTACTCGAATGTGACCGTTTCAACGGTAGGAGTGAAATCGAATTCTAGTATTGCAGCATCTTTTTGTGCTTGCCCACCTGAAACAAGTGCAAGATCCGGATCAGTATAATCTACATCAAAACCAGTGCCGGTCGTTGAACTACTATTGGGGCCGACGATGTCTAAGATATTGCCAGTGGAGAGGATAATGCCGGTTTCAAGACCGATGGAACTAGTGCCATTAGAAAATATGCCAATCTGGCCATATTCGCCAAAAATCTCTGCATTGTTGGTTTCGAAGCAGTCACCTGCCAGAAATACCTCACTGAGTAGGAAGGTAGCATTTGTGTCTACCACCGCCGAAATACCGTTTTGGGCAGAAAGAGAGAGCATGCTCAAGCAGCATACTGTAATGCCAACCGATATTCTCCGGAAGGGCTTGTTCATAGTGAGCAAATTAGTGGTAAAGAAGATCAATGGGATGACTCCTTTACAGTTTGTGTTGGGTCAGTGTCGTAGAATAGACGAAGGGGGGGAGGACTTCACTTATTATCAAACAAATATAAGACCTGCAAGGCAGAGTCATATATAGAAATATCATTAAAGTGGAAAAAAGGTGAAGAATGTCGCTGTGGTATCAGTAAACGACCGCTACCTCACCACTTATTCGTGTGATTTCCCCACTAATCCACAAGATTTCAGCTGCAAAAACATAGACACCTTGGTCGACTCGCTCGCCTTTGAAGAATCCATCCCAGGAAGGGGTAGTGGAATTAGGGAGAAAATCGTTGGCTTGATAAACTTGAGTTCCCCACCGATTGAAGATGAGCAACTCGTTGATCTGTGCGACTGCTCCGCCATCAAACACCATAAAGCGATCGTTGATGCCATCACCGTTTGGAGAGAAAGCATTCGGGAAGAAAATGTTGCCAATGCGACTCACTGCGAGCGTGATCTGTGCTTCACCTACACATCCGTTATTGTCAACCGCCGTCAACGTATATACCGTCGATTCTGAAGGAGTCAGGCGAACTTGTGAGCAGCCATTGCAATCAGGTATTGCCGGAGACCAAGTGAGGCTGTCCAGTAATTCAATGGGCGGATTGGTTACAGCGCGCAAGGTGACCGATGAACCCAAAGGAATAACATCTTCATGATCGATGTTTATTTGAATTTCTGGCACTTGCGGCATTGGAAGCGATGTGAAATCTTCCGATTCACAACCCGCGGCGTCTTGGACAACAATGCTGTAATTGCCAGGCTCCAAACTGCTTAGTGCAGTTACAGGTTCAAAGCTTCCTCCATTGACGCTTAGTAAATAGGGAGAGGTGCCGCCTGCAATATTATCTACGCTGATACTGCCCGTATTTGGCGCATTACATTCCGCAGGGGTTGCGGTTAGGTCGAAGGATACATTGGCAATCAGTGAACTCACCGTAGAAGTGGCGCTGGCCATACAGCCTGTGTTTTGGTCAAGTACCTCCAAGGTAAAGTTCCCGGCATTGCCGACTTGCAGGTTTGGCACATTGTTATCAAGAAGCGGTGTTGCGTTCTCGTACCAAGTATATAGAATTCCGGGCCCCGTTGTTGTATTACCACCTCCTAAGTTGATGGTAGGAGCAAAACAATCAATCGTGGCCATGGCAGGAAGGTCAGCAATTGGGACTGTAGCCAAATCTACTGTGACGGTAGCGATATCATCCGGACAGTCCGCATTTCCGGTTACCGTGTATTCAAAGGTGAAAGTGCCTGCGTTACTGCCACTGGGGGTATAACTTCCAGCACCATTGAGGTTACCCGCAGTGGGGCTGCCGGAGGCAAATGCCCATGTGCCGCCGGTATCAGC
>SPJK01078465.1_pt1 | contig 37719 bp, 40 predicted proteins | sample 3741771 | NCBI WGS metagenome assembly SPJK01 (sample SAMN10925997, study PRJNA522277) | cold seep metagenome | isolation source: Elba SIP-enriched marine methane seep metagenome, extraction at timepoint T2 | place: Italy: coast of Elba, Mediterranean Sea
ATGACTATTGGCACTCAGCGGGAGTTTGGCCCACTGGCCGCCCATCCAAATCCCGTTGCCTCGCAAAATAAGATCGACGGACAGTCGGACCGATGGTCGCTTGGTTTAATCTCAATTCAGACTATGCAGATTCTTAGTTTAACTTACTCGAATGAGGCCACAACTTTCTGCGGCTTCGCTTTGTAGATCCTGCGCTGCTTGAAGTAGTAGCCCAGCTCATCTCTGGAATCGTCCTTGGGAACATACCCGTAGATTCTTCCAGCATCTTGCAGAGTTTTCAGCTCTGGCTTCTTCTCATCGTCGTCACTCAACGAACGATAGGAATCTGCATACTTGTAATCAATATCCGTGGGAGGAGTCGAAGGCTGGCTTCCGCCAAACGCTACTGAAAACACTCCCTCATAGTCAGCTTCTTGAGCCAACGGATTTGTGTGATGATAGTGACGCTGTTTGTTGATGAAAGCAACCAGATTATGGCTACCCGCATCAGCATCCAACTCACTACCGAACTTGTCCAAAAGATCCTGACTCACGCCTAAATCTTTCAGAATTTCAGACGCCCGAGAATAGTCCAATGCCTGATAGGAATATGGTAATTTCGGTCCGCCCTTCTCTCTTGCTCTTTTGCCTGATACTGTAATTTCAATCATAACTATCTGATTTCTAATCTTTACAGAACTTGCATAGCCTGAATAGAGACTAAACCTAGCTAAGAGGCGGAGGCTAGACTTAGCAGGATACGGACACCCGAAAGCTTCATCGCTCACTTCCTCACAGAATCGCTCTGCACGCCCTCCATCCACCCCCAAGATACGGGTGATCGGGTTACTTGGAGCGCCGAGGCTGGAAACCTCATCGCTGTCACCCCAATACTCAAACCCTCAAAGGGGTTCCCTTCCCATTGCCTCACTGCATCCTCTTTTATATCCACCCCTCGGTCTAAAACAGAATTACCATTCCTAGCCTCCAAAAGGGTCCCATCTCAACCGTCCGATAAACGGACCCCTCAAAGGTGGTCGGCACGCAGTTTAAATAAATCCAATATTGTTTAAATAACTTGACTTCCTGCCAATACCACGTTACCTTGCACGATGAGGCAACCCACGGACTCGAAAGTTAAGATCACTCCCAGCAAGAAGCCCGTTCTGCGAAAATTCCATCCTGGAGAAGAGCATAAGGACTACCGCGCTGGCTACACCAAAGAAAATGTCGACCGATCCAGCCACCCCACATCCGCTTGATCAAGCCGCTACTGGCGACTTCGAAATGAGCGGTCCGTTAACCGGACAGGTGGCTGAAGAGAAAAAGCCACAGCGGAAAGTTGTGCCCTTGCATCGGCCGGGGCTGGCTCCGCTGACTGAGCATAACACGATTATTAACGAGAAGCCAATTCATCGCGTCATGGCCTACATGATGATGCAAGGCTATAATGATGGTGAGATCGGAAAGGCGACGAACTATTCGAAGGAGCATGTTGGTGTTATTCGAAAGCAGGAGTGGTTCAGTGAGCTGATCGCGAAGCTATCGGAGGATCGGTTCTCAGATGCACTTGACGGATTGCTGGAAGGTGCCGCACTAGAGGCTGTGACTGAGTTGCGGAACCTGGCAACGACAGCTAAAAGCGAGAGTGTGAGGAAGAGCGCGTCCGATTCCTTGCTGGATCGATTCCTTGGGAAGCCAACTCCGCGCATTAAGGATCTCGGAGAGGGAAGTGGCGATGAGCTGAACGATGCTGAGAAGCTGAGGGCTGAGATCAAAGAACTCGAAGATCAACGATTAAGCAAAGAACCTGTAAGAGATATTGAGAAATGAGCACTTCACGAGGTGAACTAGGAGGTCGCTACCATGACGGGAATGGCCACGAGATGGTAGGTAAGTTTTGGATTATCGAATGCCCGGTGGGTGGAACACCCCTTGAGCTGACGACAGTCGAGCACGACCCAAACGCGCCAAGTGGGTATTATCCAATGGCGTTGAATGGGAAGACTCTCCAACCTGGCGATCGAGTCTGCGGACTGTTCACGAGGATCGCGAAGAGCGCTGGCGATATCCGAGCCTATCTTAGATGAGTTTTATGCTGGATAAAGGATTAGATTTGTCGCGGGCTTGGATTGCTGGGTCCGCGCCTAGCTACGGTGGGGACGGCCCGACCGGAGCACTATCCTTTAATCCTGGCACAGTCACGGGCTCAATTGCGCTGTCTGAAGGGAATACTGTAGCGCAGAAGACTGGGCCTAATGAAGGAGCCTGGGACGCTGTCGCATGGGCAGGTGGACTTGAGTTCGAAGGTAAGAAATACTGCGCGATTGAGTTGGGTCCTTGGGATGGAAATCCGACTGTTTGGTCACTGGCAATGCCGAGTCTTGGACATTTTAATGATGAAGGATCAGTAACAGGCTTTGCGAATACGTGGACAGCTCCCTCGTTCAGCTTTCACACGTATCTGAATTACGTATATACACCACATATCGGCAACCTCCCCTCAAGTTCTTACACAACACTTCACTATAACGGATCGATAATGGAGATCCTTGCTGACTTTGACGCGGGCAGGCTTGTCAGTAAACACGAAGGACAAGTCACTCACGATCTTGCTCTCCCTGCGGATGACTACATAATTGCAGTTGCATTCCGTGGGATGAATCTCACTGCTACAATTAGAAACGATATCCAGGCAGCGACAGGCTACACCTGGTTTAGTTAGAAAGAACCAATGATCTGTATACCATTTAAACGTAAGAAGCGTGCGATTCGATTCGTGCGAAAATCCAGGACGCGATTGGCAAAGTTCGTCGGCGATGATGTAATCATTGACTTGGACAAAGTCGTGACATTGAACGAGCGGTCAAATGGCAACTTCCTCGTCTGTTGGGACGACCAGGAGCTGCGTAAGTTGCGGAAGCGTCAGGGAGTTAGATTTCGGGTTCGGCCGGGTCGCAAGCACATGACCAAGAAAATCGATGAGCCTACGGAGTCTATGACTCCAGTTGCCGTCAAAGAACGTAAGAAAAGAACTGTCACTCCGCCGGACCCGTCTTAATCTAACGTGAAGTATAGTAAGGGATATAAGTATCAACTCCGTGAGGATGAGAAGTATAGGGCTTGTGACTGGTTACCAGACTTCGAGCACGAATTCTTCCACGTTCGGAAAGGGGTGCTTACCTTGCTTAAAGGCTACGCTTGGGACGGAGCAAGTGGGCCGACGATTGATACGAAGAATTCAATGATACCATCAGGACACCATGATGCCTGCTACCAGATGATTCGCTTAGGTGTGTTGCCGAGAGCATTAAGGAAGCTAGCTGACTTGGAGTTCCGCCGTTTATGTGTATAAGAAGACATGTTTGAGTGGCGCGCGAATCTGTGGTATCGGATGCTGAGAAAATTCGGGCCTCGTGATGGAGGCAGAAAGAAAGAGATAATTGAAGTATGAAGAAGAACAAACTGAAATCACGTAAGCTCTGGGTTACTCTCCTCATGGGAGCGTTGACTGCGTGGCGACCTGAGTTGGCTGGCACGCTGGCTATCCTCGCAGGCACCTACAATGTCGGGCAAGGAATTGCTGACCATAAGCCGAACGATTAACAATGAACGCTGAGCTAATCCGCGACATAGTTAAAGGAGGCGTTGGTCTCGTTGCTGTAGTTGTGATTGGTTACCTTGGCAGTAAGTTCCTGGAGTATTGGCACGCTGAGAATATGGCACGCTTTGAGATCGATCAGAAAGAACAAGTTTCTTTGCAACAGCTCTCGGCAGCGGCTACACAATCAGCGGTTAACTCTACAAACCTCACAGAATCAGTAAAGGAGCTTGTTAAAACATACACAGGAAATTGACTCCGTTTAGCTGCGGACAACGGGGAGCGGGTCAGGTTTCCGGGGTTTACCTGGCCACGCTCCCTAAGCTAACTTAAAATGACTTTCAAGCAATTTCATAAAGGGCTGCAACTAGCCAATGTCTCAGCAGATGAGCTTCTCACGAAGACTGATCGGCGACTGAACTCAAAGCCACCGGAACGCCTTTGGCCCAACATCGTCAAGCCAGCTCAGGTTTGGGACGCTGTGAGGGACTATTACGGGAAACCTTTTATCTGCCATTCTACCTATCGCGCGCTTCCTTACAATCGTAGTAAGAAGTCAAGTGATGGCTCTCGGCACGTGCAATTTAATGCGATCGACGGGCATATCCGTGGAGTCTCGCATCGGGTTGTCGCAAATCGAATCCTTGCTCTGCGGAAGGCAGGGATGTTCAAGGGTGGAGTCGGATTGTATTCTTGGGGTGTTCATGTGGACACTCGCGGTAAGAATGCCACTTGGGGATTTTAATTATGGGAACACCTATTGGAGAACTTAATGGAAAGTGGGCTTTACTGCTTAAGATCAACTTGATGCTGATGCCGATCTTGATCACAGCAGGAATCGCTCTGACGACTTTTTTAGTCACTGGCCACTGGGAACAGAATGAGCGAATTGCTTTAATGGAGTATAGGCTGGAAGTCGATGAAGCTGATTTACACAAGGTAATCACAAAGATCGAGGATCTACCTCGTTTAGTCCTTTCTTACATTCGAGGCGAAGGGCTCCACAATAGTCCGGATTAATGGTAAACGATAAACTAGACGCAGATCAGAGACTTGAACTGATCGCGCTTCGGCGTAAGAAGAAACTCCTTCAAAACGAGAAGGAACTTCGTCGGAAGAATGGGTTGGCTTTCTATAAGCCACATCCTAAGCAAGATGTTTTCCACCGGGCCGGTAAGCACAGGAGACGCTACTGCCGGACTGGTAACCGCTTTGGTAAATCTGACATGGGAGCTGCGGAGGATTGCGCGTTTGCTCTAGGTGAGCGCATCTGGTATCCGAAGGATGATCCCGCTCGCTATGAGGGAATTCCGAAGCACCCAACTAAAGGTCTTATCATCGTCACTGACTGGGATAAGGCTGAGGAAATCTTTACTTCGCTCGAAGAAGGAGATCGCAAAGGGAAGCTCTTCCGATTCCTCCCTCATTCGCGGATTAAGAAGATTGACAAGAATCACTCTGGCAATATCTGCCGGATCGTGGTTGAATCCATCCACGGAGGTGATTCGGTTATCTACCTCGATACTGTTGCTTCCTACAAGAACAACAAGATGGGTTCGGAGTCTTCGGACTGGGACTGGATTCACGTTGACGAGCCAATTCCGAAAGGGATGTGGAAGGCTGTCGCTCGTGGCCTGGTTGACCGGCGCGGAAGTGCTTGGTTCACCTGCACGCCTGTGACTGAAATGTGGATCAACGATATGTTCATCCCACCGAGTCGGACTCGTGACACCTTCGATGTGCCGTTTGTAAATGCGCAAGATCGCTGGGTCGTGACTGGCTCAATGCGAGACAATCCGTATCTCACTGAGGCTGCGATTCAAGACTATATCGACGACCTTGACGATGATGAGAAAGAATGCCGAATTAATGGAATCCCCTCAGCACTACTTGGGGTTATTTACAAGCAGTTCAGCCCGGAACTCCACATCTATCGTGGAACACCCCATGGCTGGGAAGCACCGGATAAACCACCCAAAGATTACACGATCAGGTATGCCATTGACCCACACCCTAAGGTCCCTCACGCTGTTCTCTTCACTGCAACCTCTCCACTCGGAGTCACCTACGTCTACAAAGAGTTGTTCCTGAAGACAACGATCGGTGACCTTTCGATCGGGATTAATGACATTCTTGAAGGCTACGACCCGTATCAGTCTTTGTGTGATCCAATTGCATTCTTGGAGAATCCTGAGGATAAATCGACCTGGGCTGACACGTTCTTCGCTAATGGCCTTCTGGTTGAGAAGGCAACTAAAGAACTGGCTCACGGAATCTTGAAGACTCAAGAGAAGCTGCGTGAGAAGACCTCTGACGGGTCGCTAGCTATTCGATTCTCTGAAGACCTGCAAGAAACACTTTACGAATTCGACCGCTACGTTTGGAATCCTGACGACGAGAAACCTGAGAAGAACTGTCCTGATCACATGATGGAGAATCTCTATCGTCTTGTCCTCACGGGCCTTTCCTATGAGGATAACGTAGTTGAATATGTGGTGCCTGCACCAATGGACTTTACTACAGCTGACCTCAGCTTTGAACAAACCCGAAAAGAAATGATGTCATTCTCGACGAGCCCGAGCCGTCAGCGTGTCTTTAACCGAGCGAACCGCTACCCCTGCTAATGGACGAAGTAATCAAAAAACGACTGGGCAAAGCCCGGCATACAGATGAAGATCGTCGTCTCCTTGACAGGTGTAACACGTTTCTGAAAGAGTCACGCTCTAAAATGGGGCAGAACTACAAGAACTGGGATCGTAACAACGATGTCTATCAAGGGATCATTCCTCAGGATGAGATCGCTCGTGAGATGATCGAGCATCAAGAGCCTGAGAAGTTCGCGGTGCCTATGACCTACGCTCAGGTTCAAACCTTTGCAGCCTTTGGATTTATTCTGTTACAGCAAAATGGAGCCTTCGAATTCATGCCGACTGGTGACGAAGATTACGACGATCAAGAACTCGTCGAGTCTCTCATCAAGAGGGATATGCGTAAGTCTCATTGGAACTCATTGCTGTGGCAGAATCTTCTCGATGCAGCTCGCTTCACCATCGCACCTGTGAAAACCACTTGGGTGAAGGAGTCGCAATTCGTGCCTGTCGAACTTCAGACTGAACAGGATGTGATGCGCGGGATGACTTTCCCGACTGATCCTCAGACTACTACTCAACGAGTAACTAAGTTTGAGGGTAACCAGCTGACTCCGATCAGTCCTTACAGATTCTTCCCTGACACCCGACTTCCCCTCTCTCGCTGGATGGAGGGTGAGTTCGTTGGAGATGAGTTCGAGATGACAATGGATCAGTTGAATGATCTTCAACGTGATGGTATCATTGCAGGCGTCCAACACATTGAGCCGATGCAACAAGCTGGCCTGGACAAGCGTGGAGCGACTCGGCTTCCTGGAGTAGTCAACGGCGTAGCAAAAGGCCAGTCTGACACTCGTCAAATGGTCGCAATCACGGAACTCCAGATTAAACTTGTTCCTAAGAGGTGGAAGCTTGGTGAGGAGGAATACCAAGTTAAGTTTGTCATTCGGATCGCAAACGACAATCGAATCCTTTCTATTGACCGGGCAGGCTATGTCCACGATGAATGGACTTATGACGTTGCGAACTTCGCACCTGATATGCACTCGGACGTGACTCAGTCTCTTGCCGATACCACTTACGCAATCCAAGATATCATTACTTGGCTGTTTAATTCTCGGATCAAGTCCATCAATACAAGCTTAGAGAACCGGGCACTAGTCGACCCTTCTGTAATTGACACGGCGACCCTCGAATCGCGTGGCCCCTTCATTTACACTAAGAAGGGTTCGGCTGCTGCCCGTCTCGGTGTGCAGAAATTTTACCAACAAATCCCTCACACTGATACAACTCAGAAGAATCTCGACGATGCGGACTTACTCATGCGTGTTATGCAGGTGGTCACTGGAGTTAACGAGAATGCGATGGGACAATTCCACGGTGGTAGACGTAGTGCAACCGAGGCCCGCGCAGTTAACTCCGGTGCCGCTGCTCGCATGACGATGACAATCTCGATGCTCTTCCAAGACTGCTATAATCCAATGGCGTGCAAGATGCACATTAACCAGCGGCAAGGCATGTCTGAGGATACCTTCCTTAAAGTCCTCGGGGACAACGATCGTATCAGGGAAGCCTATACGCGGTTCAAACCAGAATCTCTCGTCGACCTTGTCGGCTCCGAAGACTACTTTGTGTTCGATCAAACCACTCCTAGCGAGAAAGGTTTCGTAGCACAGTCGCTCCAGGAGTTGGCGATTGCAATTATCTCAAATCCCGAAGCGAATGCACAACTCGGACTAGACGTGAACAAACTCATCGATCAAGTCCAGTTCTTGCGAGGAGTGAACAACTTCAAGCGCTTCAGAACTCAACCACCAATACAACCCGGAATACAAAATGGAGGAATACTACCGCAACCTGGAGTCCCCGCTACTCCGCCAGCTGTTGTCCCAGCTCAAGGCTCATGAGGGAACGGAACATCAGAAATTACACCAACGAGCACTTAAAGGAGAACGAAATGAGATCGTTGATCTTATCTGTCGGACTACTCCTAACTCAGTCGAACAATTTTTCCTTAGAGAACAAGCAATTGGAGAACTAGGGAAAGTACAGAGTTCCATTACATGGGACCAAGATCAAATAGAACTAATTGAAAAAATCCTAGAAGAACAGAAAGCAGAAGATGAATCGAAATAACCCGTTTGTAAGAATTCAAGCACCCGAAGATGAGTCAGGTGGCGGAGGTGGTGGCATTGACGCCATCATGGAAGATCAGATTGACGAAGCAGCACAGAGTGAGTATGATCAGACTGTGCAAGAAGTGCAGGAGCAGTCGCCGGACCAACCACAGAATGCGCCCGCGAATCAGCCTGTAACCGACCCCGCTCAGCAGCAACAACAGCAACAGCCTGACCCGAATGCGCCGATCACGATCGACCCTCGTGTCCTTCCGTTACTCCAACAACCACAGCAGCAACAGCAACCTCAGCAAGAGCAACTCACTCCAGAACAATGGGATGAGAAACTCAAGACCTACTATGTCTCGAATGATCTTGCAGCAAACCTCATCGGTAAACTTGGGCTCGAGGTCGAAGATGCTGGAGCGGTTGCGGATCTTCTCCAAGAGGTGGTTAACGGGACTGTCGAGCACGTTGTCACCCTCATGGGTCACGCCAATCAGCTTACCGCTTCTCAGCTGCGCCAAGAATACCAGCCAGCGCTTGACGCGGCCACGGCTCAGCGAGACGAAGCCTTCAAGTCTTCCATCCCCGCTACCTATCCCACGCTCAAAGGCCAGGAACAGGCAGTCGAGATGGTCATTCAACAGCTCAAAGCTCAGAACTACCAACCACGGACTAAGGAAGAAGCAATCCAGGTAGTTGCTCAACAAACTGAAAATCTCATCAAGGGATTCAATCCACAATTCTCGCTGGGTGCGCCGGGTGGTGCTCCAGCACAACAACAACAAAAACAGACTACCCCGCAGATGACCACGCTTATGGCAGGGTCGGGCGCGGGCGGGGCCGGAGGAACATCGGGTGGAACCAATGCTCCTAAGAAACCGGCCTGGAATAGTGTTTTCTAATCCGTCTGGCAACAACAACAAGAAAGAAAGTAAGACAAAATGGCTATTCTAGGTTTAATGTCCACTACCGAGCTTGGGAACAGACGTTCCGAAAATGCTCGTCGTCGGGTGTTCTACCAGTATCCGCAAGGTCGCGCTCCGCTTATGGGTTTGTTGTCTCTTACAGACACCGAATTCACGGACAAGACTAATCCGGGCTGGTGGGAACAACGGGTTCTCCCGAAATACACCCAAACAATCGCTGCCAACGCAGCGGGTCCATTCACAAACAACGCTGCTGCGGACAAGGCTGATCCTTGGACGGAAGCTGCGGGCACTGTGATTCGTATCTACCTCACTGACTCCTCGATCTACCGCGAGCGTGACGTCGTCCAAGTATTCAACGCTGTTGATAACGCAGGCGCCCGTCATCCCGTGCAGATCATTGTAGACTCCTCTGTGCAAGCCGCAAAGGACTACATTGAAGGACGTCTCGTAGCTGCTGTCGCCTCAGTCGACAATACCGCAACCAACGTTGGAACCTTCGTAATGCTCGTCGGAACCGCTGCTGGTGAAGGTGTTCGTTCTCGCTCGGGTGGCCAAGAGTGGCCCGTGGAGATCTACAACCAAACGCAGATTTTCCGCACGGTTGTAGGACCCTTCACTCGCTCAGCCTTGAAGCAAGGTCTTCGTTTCGACGGGACCGGCACTTACAAGACTGCCGCGAAACACGCTGCACTCCGCCACATGGAGGCTCTTGAACAGGCCGCCTTCTGGTCGGACCTCGGAACCCAGAACATTGCGAACGATGATGGAGACACTGTCCCCGAACGTTCGATGGGTGGTATCTACTACTACCTGAAACAATGGGAGTTGGGAACCGCTGGTAACTGGGACTACCGTAACGGAGGTGGCGACATCTCTGGTAACGCCTGGGCGACCGAATACGACAAGCGTATCATCGAAGCCAATGGCACAATGACGAAGACTCAAATTGAGGACCTCGTCGAACGTGCCTTCTTCCGAACTGGTGAAACTTCTTTCGAGAAGCTTGTCATCGGAGGCTCCGGTGCTATGACCGTGTTCAACCGCTTCATCGAATCCCAGTCCGTTCGCAATACCAAGCTGAACGTGACCGAGACCTACGGTATGAATGTCGCCCGCTGGGAAACCACGCACGGTGACCTGTTGTTCAAGTCGCACCCTCTCTTCAACGAGAATGCGACCCTCCGCAACAGCTTCTTCATCCTCGATGTTGGTTCAATCGACTACATTGCACTCAACGATTCCGACACCGACCTCCTCAAGATGCGCCAAGCGCGTGACTTCGACGGTCGGAAAGACGAATGGCTTACGGAATGCACTTTGCAGGTCCGCAACCCTGAGCGCAATATGTTCGTCCACAACCTCACCGGTATCACCACGTAACCGAAAGGAGAGAGACTAATCAATGGCTGATCTAGCTGATAGTGCAGTAACTCTCCTCGACGACTGGTACGAGGGAGGCCTGAACGGTCGGAAATTCCGATGCCGCAAGGTCTCCCTCGTTCTTACCGGACAGGGGACTAACGCTAACGCAATCCCTGCTTCTGTTTTGAAGCTTGACGAAATCCATGATGTGACTCCATTCGTGAAGTCAGATGATGGAGCAATCGTTCCAGCTTCTCCAAACGCCGCAGGCGATACACTTCTGCTCAGGGCCTCCGCAACGGAAGCTCCTGCAGATCATACCGGCACCTTCACGGGTGTCGTCCGAGGCAAATAACTTAACAAGAAAGGAACCATAAAATGACAGGAATGAAAGGACTAATGGACTACGGGGACACTCCTCCTAGTTCAGGTAAAAAAGTCGAGGATACTAAAATGCTCGACACCACGGCTCGTGAGAAACATAACTCTCCCGAGAACAACTCGATGGCCCGCGATACCACTTCGGGAACGAAGCACGGAGCGCTTGGTGCCAAACCTGCTCACGGGAGCAAAAAGTAGAGGCGTCCGATAAGCGGACAATTCAGGGATTAACCAGAAAGGAGAGCTGACAACGTGAACGTAGGCGATATTAAAAATGCTGTGGCAGATGGCTATCTTCAACAAGATCAAGCTAATTTTGTCAAGGGCACAACTGATATGCTGCTACTTGCTATTAACAATGCAAGGAGGCACGCTGAGCGACTGCATGATTTTGTAGAAGCAAACGTCTACGCCACGTTGTCGGTTGATCCCGATAGTGGAGGTGATCTGGAAGATGCGACTTTAGTTGGAGGTGGGGCGTTTCGGTATCACAGGCCGGATCAGTTCTATTTGCATGATGCAGCGACTGGAGTAGATACTCCTATTAACCATATGGCCAAGAAGAATCTGGCTATGCGGATCAGGGAATTGGAAAGGTACGGACAGCCTAGTGAGAGGTATCCTAGTGATGTGGGGCGGACGAGTCCTACATTAAGTCCTGACCCAAGTTGGGTCTTTATTCAAGGCAGGCAGATTTATCTGCATCCGAAACCTACGGAGGCTGTGACTCTGAGGATGGACGTTTACAAGTGGTTTGAGGATTATACGGATGATGGAGATGAAGATTATTTTACTGAGACAGCTCCGGATTACTTGATCTGGGGAGCGTTGGTGGAAGGGAATCACTTGTTTCCGCGGTATTTGCAACAGCAGGAAGGAAGCCTTCCGCCTCCAGTGAGGATGCGGGACGAGGCTCTTGCTAGTTTGATTGAAGATGATAATTACACGCTCGAAGCTGGGCGCATTAGTGGACAGTAATGGCTGATAATCACACACATCCAAGGTTCCCTGATACTCCTGAGTATGACACCTTTGAGATTCTCGTAAAGCGGGATGAAGAGACTGGTGGTGACCTTGAGGTTACGACTATGCGCATGGTCGCGGAGGGCAAGCGGCCTGATGCTCAGGTGTTTGGTGTGCTTGAAGATTCCGTGATTAATGAGCGGAATAAGAATCGTAGTCGGCAGACCACTCGGACTTTTGATACTGGTAACATTCATGAGCGGGTTAGTAAAGAAACTGGTGATCAAGGAACTGTAGTTACGGTTAGTAGCAAGCGAGTTGATATCTCTGGTGGAGTGACACCTCCGGCGTTGGGGAGTCATTTGTGGTTAAGTAGTAAGATCGATGCGTTGGACACGGTGCATGGTCGGCAAGAGACAAGGCAGGTCGACAGCTGGCCGTTGCTGGAAACTGTGAGGCCGGACGATCCAGATGCTCAGGGATTTCGGACTGTGGAGTATTCGCAGATTGTTGCAATTGATGCGCCTTTACCAACTCCGACCGCTCAGCTGATGAGGGTGCAGAGACAACAGATCTCGAAGCATCAGTCTGTGCTGACTTATAAGAAGAAGACAGATCCTTGGGAGACGTTTACTGATTACGAGTTTGAACCTGAGACGGGTAAGCTTGTGACGGTGACGCGACAGATTTTGACTATTGATCCGGGACCGAGTGAAAGTGCTCAGCCTGCACGGATTGAGACAGTGAGACGGATTGACCAATTTCGGTGGTTGCGGGTTAGGCGGCAGTTGCATGAGACTATTTTGGATACTGGCACGGCGTGGAATGCGACTCCAACTTCAGGTGGGTTGTATACTGAATGGCACGCGGCTGAGCATTACTTTCCTTCTATTCTCTTTCCAGGTAGTATTGCTGGATTGGCAATGGGAGGAACGTCGATTCTGATGATCGGGACTACGAGTGATCAAACTCTGAACGTCCCGCATCGGTTCGATATTACATATCATAAGAAACCTCAAACCCCAGATTATGCGAACTTGTTTCAGTTTTATACTGTTGATGTTAACTTTAGAGCTAGCCCGCTAGGGTTCTCGTTGAGTAATATCATTACAGATCCGTTCACACTTTACTTCAGGTTGGGTTATATTTCTGGTCAAACTAGCTTTGCCGGAAGTGTTCCAACTGCAAGTGAGATGTTTCCGGGTCAAGCGTATGGGCCTGGCACATTTCACATGATCGCAGATCAAACAGAAAGATGGAAGTTTAACCTATGGCGAAGAACAAAAGTCCACATGAGAATGGCGAATCTAGTGGGAGGCAGTTTCGGGACGGCGATCGGATACGCCTAGACAAAGCAATGGAAGAGGATTCAGCACTTGCTGCTGCAGTTCGAGAAGAGAATCAGGAATATGCTGCGCATTTGCAAGAGTTTCAGAATATTTCTGGTAGAGTCTTGGAAAGTCTTAGTAACGGTTATATGAAGAGAGGAGAGTTTAATGGAGCTTCACAGACAGAGTAAAGGATTTGATGCTATTGGATTGGTTCAGTCTTCTGGACTAGGGAATGCATTCGCGATGAATGCGGGATCTTTGTTGTCTGCGTGTCCTACAGAGATTCACGATATTGCGGAGATCGGACCTAAGCGGTATCGACATACGTATGTTCATGGATTACCTGGACAGACTCAACACGTGCTGAATCAAATGCCAAGGGCTGAGTTAGGTCTCGGTGACGTGATTGGCTTCTGGGTATGTGAGTCTACGGAACTGAGTGACGATTACCGGAAGTTTATTGGGACGTTCTCTGAATTGTGGACGGCCAGTGAGTATTGTAAGGAGATTCTTGAGCAGCTGGGCAAACCTGTGACGGTGATTCCGCATTGCGTTACGAGTGTTAAGTGGCGTCCAGTTGCGAATCCGGTGTTTACGTTTCTGACAATGGCTGACTACCATTCGCGGATCGTGAGGAAGAATCCTTTTGGTGTTGTCGAGGCTTTCAAGAAAGCGTTCGGGAAAAGCCAAGATGTGAGATTGGTGATCAAGCTACGGAATATGCCTGCTGCGTTCAGAGGGATGTTCATGCGGGAAGCTGACAACTACAACATTGATGTAATCGATGAGGATTTGAACATGACGAATCTTGATCAGCTGTGGCTTCAGAGTGATTGTTTTGTTAGTATGCATAAAGCGGAAGGCTTTGGACTGAATATGTTGGAAGCTATGAGTTACGGGAAGCTAGTTATTGGGACTGGCTATTCCGGGAACATGGACTTCATGAACACTGAAAATTCTTTCCCAATTAACTATAAGATGATTGATTGTGACGACGAGTTCTACTCGGGTCAGTGGGCAATGCCTGACATGGATCATACGATTGAGTTGATGCGGAAAGCTGTTGAAGATAACCTCGAAATGAGGAAGAAGGCGTTTGAGACTGCACTCGAATTCTCTCCTCTTAAAACCCTGAAGGCAGTCATGAAAGCGATAGACGTATGAAGATTTTAGTTCCCACTTTTACTCGGGTTGGTTCGACGATGCTGTGTGAAGCATTGAGCGGGCTGATCTCGGTTCCGAAGTATAAGCACCTGCAGGCTGAATCGCCTGGCGGTCAAGGTGGAATCAGCAAAGCTGTGATTAAGCAGATTCAGGATTATCCTGAGAACGTAGTGTTAAAGACACATAACTTCACGGTCAGACAAGCGCTGCCTGCGTTTGAAGTTGTAGATGGTTTGCGGATTATTGGAATCCGTAGAGACTTTAAAGATGTGATCGTCTCGAATCTGTTGTATCAACGGAATTGCAGAGGTGCTCAAGGGTTGAATAGTCCTAAGCCTGTGCAGGAGATGATCGAAGCGTATCCTCAGCTTGATGATAAAGCGTGGATGAACCTTGTTATTGATACTAAGCGGAAGTATGTTGAGGGACAGATGAGAAGGTGGATGCAATTCCAGCACGTGGTTGGTGGGATGGAAAGGATTTATCAAGTCGAATATGAGCTCGCAGTGAACAACAAAGAAGCGTTCGTTGACGAGCTGATTGATCGACTTTGTTTGGAGCCAAGCGAGAAGCAGCGAGACGATGCCATCGAACGGATTAAGATTGACGTGATGGCTGAGAAATACAATCACAAAGCAAGTGGGAAGACTGTTCCTTTTGTGAGGACAGGAATTCCAGGCGATCACAGAAACTGGCTTGACCCGGAAGCCTTATATGTGCTCGATCAAGTTCGAACCAAAATAATGACAAAGTAATGACACCAAATCTAGTAAGTGGAATCGGGAGCTTTTCAGTTGGCTCAAGAGGGTCGTCTCGGAGTAGTAGGCCAAGCGGTCCGAGTGCGGAAGCGAAGCGGCTTGCGTCTGCGAGGGCGTATCTTGGATTGCTGAATCAGCTCGATGAGAAAGATCTGTTACGGGAACAGATTAAAGGAGCTAAGCAAGGGCGAAGGCTGCATCGTAAAGATGCGAAGATGGATCTGCGTGAGCGTGAGCAAGCGTTGGTAACAGGGAAGAAAGACTCTCGTCTGGATCGCCAAGGCAAGAAGCTGACTAATAGCGCGCTGGAGCAGCAAATGCAATTCGCTCCTGAACAACATCAAAGTGAGATGTCGAGAGCTGAAGCGCTGATTGCTCAGATCAAGGCAGGCATTGACAACACGAATGCTGGGACGGAAGCGACTAAGCAGGGAACACAGTTTGCCGCTGAAGATCGTCCTGTTCAGCAGGAGAAGCAAAATATCGAGATGGATATCTTCCGTAAGAATGCGAACAACTTTGATGCTGATCGGGATCGGACAGTGAGAGGTGATGAGGCTCGGATCGGATTGGACGAGATTCGAGCTAATCAAATCCAAGGAGATATTGATTCGCAGAAAGTGATGGATCAACTCCGTCAAGGCTTGATGCAAGGTAATACTCTGGAGGGTGCGTCAGCAACAGCAGTAACGCCAGAGCAACTGGCAGAATTGGAAGCCCTGGGAGTTACCCCAGAGCAAATGAAACTCTTGAGAGCAGCAGCAGGACAATAACATGGCTAAAGAAGATAAAGAAAAGAAGCAAAAAGGCATTTCGCCTAAGTCTACTCCGAGTGGAGGTAGTCGTCGTCAGCCAGGTGTGTCTGGTCGTCAGCGTGCTGAGAATAATAAGGTGAGGCGGAACCAGCAACGAGCTGATAAGAATGCCGCAGCGAAGCAGAAGACCGCTGGCCAGAAAGCTACGCGAGAAGGCTCGAATGACAAGTTCTTCAATGACGCAAGGCAGAGACAGGGAAGAGGTCGGCTTGACAAAGCTACTAATAATAGTGTCGATCCGGATCTGAACTTTCTGATTAATCACTCGAGTGGAGTGAGACGTGGGATGGATGGAACTCCTATTGATCCTAATGCTCCGACTGGATTGGATTACCTTGAGCAGAATGGCCCGAACAGGCAGAGTGTTCAAGATCGTCAGGCTGATCTCGATGGGAGGTTGGCAAATCAGTCAGCTGCTATTGACGCGGCGTTCAATCAAAGTGCTGCGGAGAAGGGATTCGTTCGTGGGCCTGACGGTATGTTGACTCCGGGTCCAGATCATGCGAGTAATCAGGGACCTAGTGTTGTGCCTGCAAGTGCGCAAGGCGGGAGGGTTGCTTTGGATGCCCAAGGTAACATCGTTGGACACTCGTTTGTTCCAGGAACTCCAAGTGAGCAGCAAGCTCAGGAGACTGGTGGATTGACTCCGTTTAACCAAGGTCAGCCAACTCAACAGGCTCCAGCACAGCAAGAGGCATTTGTTCCCACGGCTCCGAATCAACCGGCTCAGCAACAGCCAGGTGGACTCGGTGATGCACTGACGCAGGCTCCGGGTCAACCACAACAGCCGCAGAATCCAATTCCACAGAATCAGCCGCAAGCTCCCTCACCGGAAGTGATGCAGCAGGTTCTTGGTCAAGTTGCTGGTGGAACTCCGTTTGATGGGGAGCCGCAGATTGATTCGATGCTTGGTGGAGTTCTGCCAGAGAGTTCTCCGCTTGACTTTGATCAGTTGTCACAGGCTCCTAAGATCTTACCTGGTGGAGTTCCTGCACCTGACCCAGTTGCTGGCCAACGGAGCATTCCTACGCTTCCTGATGGAAGACTTGATACGGGTGGGAGAGGGGTCAGTCCGACTGGGACTAACTTCACAATTCGGCAGGAGTTGATTGAACGAGGTTTGTCACCTGAGCAAGCTGAGATTGTTCTTTCGAGCAATGATCAGTTGCGGAATTCAATTGGGGCTGAAGATCCAATTGGAATCTTTTTTAAGAATATCTTTGCTCCGTTACCTGATGGACACAAGCGAACTGTAGCTCAGCAACATGCCAATTCGGATGCGCTGAGAGATGACTTCCGCCGAGTGTTCACTGATACACAACAACGTTTCTAAGCCATGCCTAAAAGTCGCTTTGCTCTTGAGCAACCTAAACTTGCGTTTTCTGACGTCCGGGATCTTTTCAAGAATTTCCAGGCGGAGGGCTCTTTCCAAGAACTAAGTCTACCTCAGTTCGCCCGTGTTGGTAATCTAGCTACGGGGACTCAGGCATTCTCATCTGCTGATGACACTCCTTTTGTGAGTGCCGCGAAAAGCTTCTCAGCAGGAGTGGATGACTTCGTGGAGGAGAGAGTTCCAGATGGCGTAAATGAATTCTTCACAAATCTCGGCGCACGAGTAGGTGCTGAAGAAGGAGGTGCCCAGGCAGGTGCAGTGTTGGGAAGAGGCTTTCTCGATGCTGCACCTGTCGCGGTGGGTGCTGGTATCGGTGCACTCGTGGGAGGTATTCCTACTGGTGGCGCTGGTGCTTTACCTGGAGCGGCTGTTGGAGCGAGAGTTGGCATGGGAATCACTAGCTTGTTGGGATTTCTGAATACTTATGAGAAGACTGATAATGTTCCTTTGTCAGCTTTCTCTGCGACTGTCCCATTCTTGCTCGGTCCAACTGCGACTGCGGCAGGAAGTTTGACTAATAGGTTGGCGGGCCAAACGCTTGCAAGGATTCCTGGTGCTAAGGCGTTGGGAATTCTGGGCGGTTCGGTTGATGATGTAGTCATGACTGAGGCTATGCTTGCTACGCGTGCGGGTAAGGATCTCGCGAGGGCTGTAGGAAGTGCAGTTGAGGTTGGTGATGTTATTACTCAGAGGACTGCTAAGACTGTAGCTGACCGAGCAATGAATTATGTTGGTGGTCAGGTTGGGTTTAACGTTGCTACAGAGTCTGCGTTCGGTGCGGTCTCTGCACTTACTGGTGAGCCTTATGACTTGCTTGATCCGAACAATCTGTTCCTTGCTGGAATCTCGAACATTCCGTTTATGGCGTTGGACATTCCGCGAATGATTCGCCCGCCAGCAATTCAAGTTAAGCTGAAGGAACACTATGATACGTTGAAACGTCATGACGATGCGTTGAAGGGAATTGAAAATGCGCCTGATGACATTCTTGCGGATATCACTCCTGAGAATGAAGCGTTGGTTGAAGCTGCTCGGTCTGTGGATTACCTTGAGGAGAGGGCACGGATTCGTTAAATCGAAGATGATGATGAGCGGAATTTTGCTACGCAGGATCTGGAATTCTTGATCGATCAGAAGATTAAGTTCAAAGATCCTAAGGTCGCAGAAAATACGCTGTTTGAGCGTGAGACAATTGCAGAAATGAATGCGGCCAGGGAAAGGCTGCGTGAGATTGGTGTATTCAAGACTCCTGAGCATGAAAAGAAACAAGTTACGATGCCGGACGCTACTAAAGTGGAGCGTGAAAATGCTACTCTTTTGGAAAACGCAGCCAAGCGAGAGTTGCCAGACGACGACGATCTGCACTCCACCGGGGAAATGCTCGAAGAAGTCGTCGACGCAGGACTCGAAGCAGAAGCAGCTGGCGTTGAACCTGCCGATAATGCCCGACTGAGGGATGAGGTTGAGACTCAAGCAGCTTTCCACGGCGATCTTGACACGGCGACTACTAAGGCAGTTAAAAGTGTAAGTGCAACGAGTAATGAGAAGGCGAAGAAGAAAGCTCGTGTAATCACTGATTCCCAGAAGGAAGCAGCGGCAGATGGAGCGGCTGAGGCGCAAGAAGCTGGAGTTAAGATCGGGCGTCCGAAAGGTGGTAATAACGAGGCACTTGAAGCTGCGAATGAGTTCTATGAGAACCGTAGGGTTGCATCGGTTGAGGGTGACGAGAGAGCAAAAGCTGAGATCGCGATTGTGGACTCTTTCTTACTTAAGCCTGAGGAAGCTATTGGACCGGCTGCGAGAAGCCGTGATCTTTCTAGTCTTAACCTTATTCGAGATCTGACGAAGACCTACCAAACTTGGGCTACTCAAGTGGCGGAAGGGAACTTGCAGAATTCAAAGAAGAAAGCTCAGGCCCATGAAGCAGATCCTGCTGAGCAGTTGAGGATTCTAAAAGGTCGATTGAAGAAACAAATCGGGCTGAATGCTATTCCGAGAGTTACAGGGAAGCCGATCAAAGAAAAAGGAAATATCAACAAGGATTATGGCAGTCCTGAGAGTGCAAGGGAAGAGGCTAAGAAACTAACTGCCGCATCTGAAATTGACGGGAAGTTCCTTGTCCACATGCCGGACGTTACTTCGAAGAAGGGCAAGAAAAAGTATATCATCAGGAAGGATACTGGAATTGAAGTTGACTCACTTGATAAAGCCGAGGTACTCATCGATAACCGGTTGCAGCGCAAGAAGCGAGTTGCTGCGTCTCTACCAACAGACGGAGAATTTGCACCGAAACAGCCTAAGAAGCAAAAAGTTATTGCGAAGGTTGAACCCCAGCCTGTTGAGAAGGCTGTAGCTAAGGTTGCAGCTGAAGTGAGGTTGGATGCGATTGACGAGAATCTACTCCAAAGAGCTGAAGCCGAAGGAGTATTTGATAAACTCGGAGTGACCAGGAAACAAGTCCTTGATCTCTATAAGAATGCTGAGTCCAAGGGTGATTATGAAAGTATTCGTATGATGCTTGAGGATGTGTTGGACGAGGTCGATGCAGTTGAAGCGACTGTCGAGCGTGACAGATTTGACTCGGAGGACTTGGACTTCTTTGACCCTGAGTTACTTGAGGAAGGTGAGCTTGCGACTTTGCGCACTGAACTTTCGGAAGGCTCGCTGCGGTTATTTCCTTGGGAGGGTCAAAAGAATATTGTCATGGCTGATGATGCTAGGATCAGTCACTTTGACGCTGGTTTAAAAAGCTCTGATAGGTTACTTGATGCATTCTCAGGTTCTAGCTTCTTCTCTCGACTTGCTCGCAAGATGGGCTTCGAGGGAACGATCATTGAGAATGATTTGAACCAACTTCGTAATGGGATTCTAGATGAGGTTAAGCATAATAATGAGGGATTTGCTACAAGAGTTCAGAAGATCGCTGATGGATTAGATCCTGATTGGGACTCAGCTCAGAAGAAAGAGTACCTCCAAAAAGCATTTGACGAGGATCAACTTGCAGGAACCTTTGTGGCTCAGCAAGTGCAGGCTCGCAGTCGTCCAATTAATAATAAGGATCAGATCTCACCTAAGGGTGATCGCCGAGGAACTGCTAGACTAAAGCTGCTTGGTAACATTGTTCGCTCAATGAAAGATGTCGGTGAAATTACTGAGGTCGACGGGTGGCAATTAATCAAGGATGCAAATGAAGGTGACTTTGTTGTGGCTGATCCGCCATTTGAGAATGGTGAGTCTTACCAAGCTCGTCGGACTAAAGTAACTGGGAACGCTGAGAAGATCACAGATTCACTTGGATCGGCCCACTCTAAAGGTGCTAAGATTCTCTACTTTGACGTAGATACTCCAGAGATTAACAAAGCGCTGAAGGATCTCGGCTTTGAAGTGGAAGCTGTGGAGCGCTCAGTTAAGGGCGAACCTTGGCTTGTAGCAAAGAATTTTAAATCTGACACGATCAATGAAAATGCAGTCTTAGCCGCACGTAAAGTGCCAGATGAACTTGGTGTCAAGACTAAAGCAAACCTCACAGTTGACTATCTCGGCTCCCTCGAAGAGGTCGTCAAGTCCATTGGTAGGAAGCTCGGTATTCACAATAAGGCTCTGACCGAGGCTCTTCCATTCTTCACGAATCTCCGTAACATCTTTGACCTTGATGACGTAGCGTTTGGCGAGATTACTTCAGGGCTGAAACTTGGTCAGCTTGAAGTGCGTGGTGCGGCATTCGCAGATTCGCCTGTCAGAAAGCTCTGGCTTAATGCTACTTCTGACCTCAAGAACATGTCAGAGGGAGAGAAGCTTCGCGTTCTCGCTACTACCGCTGGTCATGAGATCGGTCACATGGTAGAGGGACTTTACCGTAAGGGTGCGTTATCCAAGAAAGACACTAAACGATTCGAGAAGTTCGTCGAGGAATTTGACAATGCGACTCCGGCGGAATTGAAGGATACGTTGCAAGTTGCTCAGGATGCATTACTTCCGAAAGAGCTTCGCGACTCACCTCTGATGAAAGAGATGTTGGAGGAGCGGAACCTTACTCCTTCGGAAGCACGTGCGAACGCAATCTCGCTCTGGTCAATGTCGCTTGCTAAGTTCCAGACACAAGCAGGACGGACGAAACTCCAAGGAGTCAATGACTTCATTATGGGGTTGACGATCTTGCCTGAGAATGTCCGGAACTACTTTACAACTCTCACTACCTGGGCGGTCGATGCTGTTAACACTTTGCGGATTTCGAACCTCGTTAAACCCAATGAGTCTGATAAGGCTGCTCAGCTTCGTGTTCGATCCATGTCTGAGATGCTGACCGATATTAACAAAGCTCACAGACAAGCACAGGATAATGTGCAGACCATGCTGGGTATTCAAAATGTCGGTCCGGAGAATTACCTAGGCCACCGGGAATATACCGCAAGGCTGCTGACAGATGGAAAGCTCTCGATCGGTGAGAGGGAAATGGCTGAGCTTGCTACAATGAAGCATGGGCCAGAGAATGTCACTGACAAAGCTCTCCGAACTGCTTCACACTTTTTCGAGCGATTCGAGCAACTAGTCAAACGTGTGCCGGTTCTCGGAGCTGCGGGTGCTCGAATCCTCGCTCAGTCGGATAGAATCCGTGCGATTAATAATCAGGTGATTGGTGCTATGATTGGTGCTGATGGCTGGAATCCTGAGACGGGTGAAGTCCGAGGGAGGTTCTCCAAAGGGGCTCGTAGATATATGCGGGTCTCGACCAATAAGAAGCTGAACAAAGCATGGAGCGCAATGGCGTTGGAGAACAACCTACTCAATCGTGAGGGCAAACAACTTGACCTTGGCGAGCCTCACACATTCGGCAAAGAACTCAAAGAAGCATGGAACAAACTTGGTGAAGGCGAGAAGAGGGACGTGCAGGAACAGTGGGGGAATCTCTTCCGTGCAAATGAAATTGCAAATCGCGAGGCTGTAAGAAGTATGCGGTCGAAGGGAACTGGAGCACTCGCTGCGGCACTAGCTTCCAACGAAGGTGCTGACTTTGTGAAATCTCGTGAGCACGCAGAAGCAGTTGTGCAAGGACTCGAGATGCAGAAAGATCCTACTACTGCATTCGCGGGCCAACAAGTTCTTGCTAAAGTCTCACAGGATATTGGTAATACTGAAATCTTCCGTAATGCCATTGAACTTGCGAACATCCAGGATCAAGCGATTCAAAAGCTGCAAGCATTCTGGGGTGAGTCTCCTGGGTTCGTTGCTGAGTTCCGCACAGGCAAAATTCTCCTGAAGGCTCGGGGTCCACGTGGTCTCGATCCCGAAGGCAAGCCAACTGACGCACTTGATTACAACCAAGGATTCGATTCTAAGGCTGAACTAGATGCGAAGATCAAGGAACTCAAGCGAGAAGGCTACACCCACTTCGACACAGAAGACATTAAGCGCGGTGAGCCTAGACTCCACTTGAATCCTAAACTCGTTGAAATCGTTGACGACAATAAGAAGCAGTTCAATCAGTTGATCGATCGGATGCCTCAGCTTTCCGACACTACTCGATCTGATCTAAAGGCTGCATCTGACTTCGGGGCTGAACTACGTAAGCATTTCGCTGCGCATGCTATCTCGAAACCTGGATCTCGTCGCCGCTTTGCTGGTGGTCGTGAGGAACTTGACATGATGCACACGCACCGAGTTTATACCTCACTCCGAGCGTCTTCGGATGCATCAGCTGAGACTAAGGCATGGCTCAGGTACGAACTTCTCAACCCTGACTTAGAAAACCACCCCACTCATGTAGCCGAGATCGAGCAGCAACTTAAGAATATCAACTACCCTGATCCTGAGCTTGGTCGTTCAATCGTTGGAGCGAATGCAGTTTACTTCCTCGGAGGTAACCTCTCCTCTCACATGCTCGAATTGGCCCAGCCAGCTTTCTCAATTATGCCTGAGATGATTTCGCAGGGTCTCGGAAGAATGGCCTCGCTCAAGATCATCATGAAGGCTGAGGCAGCAGCTACTGAACATAACCTTAAGCACCTCGGAGGGAAACTCTCGGGTGCAGAAAACAACTCGTGGACTAACTCTCGCTACAAGGACTTGATGCAAGAAGCAGCTCGTCGAGGTTGGATCGGACTCGGTCACTTGACTGAACTCGCTGACGTTGATAACTCAAAGGGAATTGACTCACGCTCAATCGCTGAACGTGGGATCCCTTCGAAGGTTCTTGGAGGATTCGGAACAGCAGCTAAGACTTACGGTGAGATGACTATGAAGCTCTACGGAGCATTCACTCACCATACTGCACGAGTTGCTCTCATCGCTGGCTACGAAACAGCGTCCCAAAATCTGCGCAAAGCCAACCCAACTTGGACTAAGCAAAAGATCCACCGAGCCGCAATCGAAGAGGCCGGAATGTTCAACAAGGTCACAACCTTTGCATCAGGCAGAGCTGGCCGACCTGTTGGTCCATTCGAGAATCACTCTGCTGCCGGTCGTAACATTGGTATGGGTTACTACTCCCTGCAATCCTTTACCTCCGGAATGCTCTCGATGGCAGCCAGATATGCTCAGCACGGATGGTCGAAAAAAGCCTATCCACAGCTCACTCCCACTCAACGTAAGAATGCTCGTAAAGCGTTCGGCACAATGCTCGGAGTTCAGATGGCTGCAGCTGGAGCTTTGGGAATGCCCTTCGTAGGTGCTGCGATTGCTATGCTCGAGAAGCATTCTAACCTCCAAATCAACACAGGACTCCGTGTAGCACTCTCTGAGCTTCTCGGTCAAGACGAAGAGGAAGGCAGTATTCTCACTGACGCAATCCTTCGCGGAGCAGTCAACGCAATGCTAGGGCGTTCGCCTCTTCCAGCTGATGTTGGCTCACGTTTCGCAATTGGTGGAGTCATGGGGACTAACGATTACGATGGCTTCTCCACTAAAGCACTCTTTGGACCTACAGCAGCACTTGTCGAGAACATCGGCTCAGCGGCTGCTGCGGTCACAACGGAAGGTGACTGGGGTCGAGCACTCGAGGAAGCTATCCCTCAAGGCTACAAACGAATGGTCAATATCGCTCGTCATAATAATGAGATTCGTGACCGTGAAGGTGGCTTAATGATCGATGCCACTCGTGGAGAGAAGTTCGCTGCGATGATCGGGTTTAATCCTTCACGAGTTAAAGAATTCAGAGACGTCCAACGTATGCAACGGCGCACTCGTGAACTCGAACGTAACGCATCTAAACGTGAAGTCGATCAAGACTCTGACCTGATCGAACTCGGTCGTCCGGATCTTGCACGTGAGCGAATCCAGAAACGCGCTTTCGAGAATCCCGGCTACGTCGACCCTCAAGCAGAAGCAAGAAAGGTCGCTGAGAACATTGTCACTCGTCGATTCCCTCGCGACCTCCGTCGAGGAGCCACTCGCAGGTCAGCCGCAACTGAGGCTCGCTTATTGAAGGCTACTGGAAACTTCGGAACACCACCCTCCGAACTAGACCGCCTACGCACCCAAACTCAAGTGATGGCTGATCTCGGATTTGTCACAGGCCCAACGCCAACTGAACTCGACATGGCTGCAATGGTTGACTCGCTCATGCGTAACAATCCTGCTATGCCCCGAGCTACGGCAAGGCTTCAAGCTCAGCAATTACTCAGCTCCCAGTCTCCTTTTGCTGGTTCTCCTTTTTAGTCTTCCAGCTAGCGAACGCTTCGTTACTCGAAACGAACTTGACTTGGACCTGACCTTGTGGCACTAAGAATGCAGTGATCTTATCTGTATTCGCCAAGTGCTCAATCATCTTGTCCATCTCGTCCTGCGTTGCATCCTTGTAGAATGCGGCGTAGATTCGCTTCACTGGAATCGGAACATCTGACGTCTGAACCATTCTCTCAATCGCACTAGCAATCGGACCTAGTTCGTTCCTCCCCACGTTACTGAACAACATCTCCAGATTCTCTTCGATCTGCCCAAGCATTGCCAGCGACAACTCAATGAACTCAGGCTTCATCACCAGTTCATCCTGCTCGCTCAGACTAATCAACATCGCCACCTTCAAAACAAACTCAGGCTTAGTTGTATAGTAGAACTTCATCACATCCGAATCCTCAGTTCGAATCTTCTGGTCATTCGTAATATACCATGGATCGAAAATCTGCTGTGCCTCCGGAGTCCAAGTGAATTCTCCCTTCAGCTTTAACACTTCCTTCCCTCTCGCAATGCACTTGTCCCACGCTTCCCGCATCTCATCCGTCACCACTGGCCTAGGCACAGGCTCACCACCTTTATCTGCATAGACAAACATAACTCTCCGGCTAAACCCTGACGTAATCAACTTCTGCTTTACCAGATCAGTATTCGTCTGAGTCGTCATACAGCCTAAGATGTTAATACAAGGAAACTGAATATCATCCTTGCCACTACTCTTGGTTCCAACTCCAACTCGATCATTGTGCCAGGCCTCGGTCAAGAACTGGATCATCTGGATTGGATTCCCTGCCTCAAGAAAGCTCACGAACTCGTCGCAAAAGATACTCAAGTGAGTATATTGCTTCGTCTCTTTCTCATCTCCCTCACCAATCGAGAAAGCTTTCCGACAAGGACTGTCCTCCGCTCCCATAAGCTGAGTCAGATCCTGCTTAGTGTGACTACTCGTTGTCATTGGCACTTGAGTCTTGAACTCATAAATCATTCTCTTCGAGTGATTCATCGCCGTGGACTTCTTAATCCCAGGATCACCAACAAGCAGGACATACATCGAGGGATACACCGTAAAGTGTCCTTGATCAATCCAAATCCTCCGACTCGCCAAGCTCCCTAGCGTGCTCAATGCACACCAGTTATGATACAGTGGTGGACTTTCATTACCTTGAGTTGCGATTGCATAGTTTCTTAGAAACGATTCCATATTAGAGATGTCCGTTTATCGGACGGGTGGGTTTGTCCTACGTTTGATTTCTTGGTCGATATACCACTTGGCTTTCTCGAGATCTTGGAGGGCGTTCTCTTTCCAGTCGGCACGCCATAAGTATTTGACAGCATTGCCTGTGCAGAAATTCATGTGTTGCACGATCTCGATGCACTCGATACCGGAGGGGTGGGAATTGTAGTGGTCTGGGTGATTTACTGGGTCGCTCATTAGAATCCTAGGAGTTGCTGAAGCCATCCTTTTTGTTTGACTTCAAGGGTTATGTTAGGTTGGGCTTGTGTGATAATGGCAATGCGTTCCATTGCTGTTCTTAGCTTCAGGCGGAGATTTTCTACTTCGTGGTCGCGTGAAGTGACCCCGAGTTGGTAGGCTTCTCGGATTAGAGTGGACTGGCGATCGCCTGGTGAGTTGGACGCACCGAGGGCAGCGTCCCAATTGTTCAGTGGGAGATTGTTGTCCTTGAGTAGTTTGTCTAATGGGCTCATTCGAATACTGCTTCTACTGTGGGTTTAAGTGGGATTCCAGAATCTGATAACATCTCGTATTTGATGCGGGCGAGGAGTCCGATCGGTGGAGAGTTGTAATATTGCTCACGTTCGATATCGGAAAGTCCTGAGCCTGCTGTGAAAGTAGCTCCGTTGCGGGCTTGGAGAAGTAGGGAGCCAGTTGAGCCTTCGTATTTCCCTGTGCCCTCTTGGATGCCGATAATGAGGAATTCATCGTCTAGCCATTCCTTTCGTTTAAGGAGAACGTCCCAGCGGTTTTCCTTGTTGCCGCAGTTGTGGGTGAGTCCGTAAGGAGCATTGGCTCGATACATCATTCCCTCGTAGAGTTGGCGGCGGAAGTGCGCGTAGAATTGCTCGGCTTGAGTGGAGTCGTAGACTTGTTGAGTGTTGACTAGGAACGTGTGTTGAAGTTGTTTGGTGCCGATGAGTTCAGCTAGTGCTTGAGTGCGCTTGGAGAAGGGAGCGTCGAGATCGTTGATGAGGATGCAGTCGAATACATGGTATTGAATGGATTCGGTTTGCGGGGTTGGATCGGTGCGGTTGATTGAAATAGCAGAGTTGATACGCTGAAGTGACATTCCGTGGAGGTAGAACTCACCGTCGAGAACTATGTCGTGAGGAATGAATGATTGGAGTTCGCGGGTGAACTGGGCAACTACGGAATCGTTCCAGTAGTTTTCGTCGCGTGACTGCATCATGCCTTGGGCATAGAGGCCACGGACTCCGTTGAGTTTAGGTTGGACGAAACAAGGGTAGGAGACTTTCTTCATCTGATCCTTGTAACGCTTGGCTAGCATTGGCTTCATAGTTCTTCATCAGGGTAGGGTTCAAGTTTGAGGTGAGAGATGTCGTTGAAGGTAACAGTGGCTGTGCAGTTCTTCCCCCATGCACGGTCGTTGAGCTGGGATACGTGGTAGGATACGTGATTGGCTCGGCACCATACAGATAGAGGAACTCCTTCAAATATTTCAGTTACCATTGTGTTCGGAAGAGTGATATCGCGCCATTGTTGTAGGTCTTGGAGGAGTTGGCGGCGATGCTCTGCTGGTGTTTTGTTTAATGATTCAAGATCCATACGTCATCTGGTTTGGATTGTTTAAGTAATTTGTAACCGTTGTAAAGAAACCATTCTTCGATTGTGTCGGTGAATGGGTTCTGGTAGTTCTTCCTGCGCATTTCGACGCAGACAAGAGACGGGCGTGACTTCATCTTATTGAGGCAATACCATTCGGAACCTTCAATGTCAAGGCATAGAATGTCTATGTTACCGGGGTCCATTTTGTCGAAGGTGAAAGCGGGAACTCTTGACTCTTCGAACTTGTGTTCAGGGCGAGTGAGAACGACAGGAGACTTAACGTCCTTGATGTAGTTCTGACCAGGGTTTGGACAGGATCTTAGGATCGCTGAAGTAGTGCCAGTTGCTTCTTTCACAATAGCTCCCCAACGAGTAGCGGCATTGGGATAGGAGGACTTTACAGCTAAGAGAGCTGCTTGATCTGCATCAACGAATGTGACGTTGTATTCAGGATCTCGTGAGAGTTCTTGAAAATGGCAGGTTGTTAATGGACCTGTTCCAACTTCCCAAAAGTTCGTGGCTTTTGGATATCTTGTAGTTGCGAGTTTAGTTAACCAATTCATTAGAAGCTCCAGTCGAAGTGTTCAAGTTCCCAAGCAAATTGCTCTTCTATAATATCACGTGCTTCTGTGTCGTAGTGTTTACGGTAGTAGCCGGGTGGGCGATGGTGTACGGGAGTTGTCATTTTGTGGTGGTATGGGACTGGAGTTGGGATGTTGAATCTACGCAGCACTTGGTGCTTGTGGGCTATATCCTCGAAGCGGATGACTTCGGAAACGATGATAGTGTTGTTATGAGCATAGGCGCTGTTGCTGATGGTTCCTACTCGAGCCGCAGCTTTCAACCATTGAGTAAAAGGCGGGCGTCCTTTTTTGAGTTTATAGAGTGACCATGCTTTCTCAAATGGATTACGCTCCATTGCGAACGTGTAAATCTTATCGAACTTTTCTTCACCGAGGAATTCGCGAACCCGCATTGCGCGAGCATGGCGAGGGTAACGAGGGAATGGTGGAGGGTCGAGTGATTCACGTAAGTAATCAGCTAGTTCGAGATTAAGGTGGTTCTTACAATGGAACTTAATATGATGAGACATTGAAGTGCTTGACGTGCGCCTCGTCTCGAAGAATATGAAGTTCTTAGGTTTACACCAGATCATCCAGCTAGTTGGTTGAGCGCCTCCAGTTGTTGAATGTAGTCATTCGCCCAGAGTGGAGTGTGTTGTTCAATGCGCTCAGGTTTAAGAGCGTATTCAGTAACTGACGACTCGTTGTCTACTTTGATCGAGCAATCGAGCATGACCTCTTCAATAGTTACGAGTTCAGTAGGAGTCTGAGTAGCAGCTCTAGCGTGAGTGCGGATCAGATGGTGGCGGTCTTCTTGAGTGACTGAGGTGTAGCCAGAAGAGGAGACTGCGTAGTTGGTAGAGCCGAAAGAACGGCGGCCCTTCTCACAGCGTTTTCTTATTGTGGAGTAGCGGATCTCAGGCCACGAAAGAATCTCAAAATCTGATCGACTGAGTAGCATATCCGCAACGTGAGGAGCAAACCAATCATCATCATCAGTAATAAGCACGCGGTAATCCTTTGACGGATTGGCAGCTCCTTTAAGCAGTCTACGAAGTAACTTGTAATCTGCCTTAATGATGGCGGAAACTTGCTCGACTTGGGCCCATGATTGAGCGGCAATGTTGGTAAGTTGTCGGCGGTATTCAAAATATGAGATGTTCTTCGTTTCATTCCATTCTGCGATGCGTTCGAGCTGGCGCGGACTAGCTCGTAGCTTTTGTTCTTTTAGTTTATCGACGGTCATGTTGCGCCAGTCGATGTTGTCTCTTACGAATAGTATAACTTCAGTTTTCATTGTTTAGATTGGTGTAGTGAGAAATAACAGTAGCCAAAACAAAAGGAATCCTCCAAGGAGAATCAGTAAGACTACATCGCCATCTGGCTCTAAGTTCGGAGGATAGTACATTATCAAATAACTCCTTTATCCATTTCTCCCCAGGAGCGACCATACTCGCCCTCATAAGGAATGTTTACTTCTTGTCCTCCGATGATAAGTGGGTTGTCAAAGTAACTTCGAATTTTTCCGACTGACCATTCTTCTCGGTCGATCGGAAACTGCCCGCAAACTGCGTCATGCACATGGTGCAACGGCTGGATGATAAGTTCCCTCCCTCCGTTAATACGATTCTCTGGGTCACCCCACATTTTGGACAAGGCAAGATTAGTAGCGTATGTCGTATTTGCTTGGGGCTCGTGGCTGAGTGCGGCTTGGAAGGTGGCATTGTCTAAGTCTCCTGTTCTACTTACTTTGGCTGATAGGAATTTCCGGGTGTGTCCTGACGCACTTTCGAGTCTTCTCTTCTGCGCAACAGTTCTTTTAATCCAAGCCTGCCACACGTGAACACCGTGGTAACGAGTATCCATATACAGGCGTTGAAGAGCTTTACAATCTGTCTCCTTGAGGAAGACTGGTTCGCCGATAAACTTCCATGAGTCTGCAAGAATTTGAGTAGACATTGTTCTCGGTCCAAGCCCATAGTTGGAGCCGTGAACCACTCGTTTACTGGCGAAGTATTTCCAAGCCCAATCTCCAGACTCTTCAAGCTCGGCTCTAACCTGCTTACAGATCTCCAGCATTTCCGCAGGAGGTAGTGTTGCAATGTCTCGGCCATGCTTCCACAATGCAGCAACAACCTGCGCAGGCTTGATTCCGTGGAGGATGTCGTTGAGCATGGTGGGGTCTCCAAGCTCTGCGCATCGACTTGCAACGGTCCAAGTGTCCGCCCCAGATAGATCACACTGAAACCAGTAGTAGCCTTCGTCTCCGAGGAAGAACTTACGGTTTTTCTTGGTGACAGTTTGGAGGTTGTAGCCTGTGTCGTTGTTGGACTTATAACAAGTAAGTCGTCCAGTATCGGTTCCAACGGCATTGTAGGAGGCGTAAATTCTCCCATTCTTATGAGGTTCTGCAATGAGTTGTTTTCGGATTCCATCTAGCCCTTTCCATTGGAGGATGTTATAGATAAGATCTGAGTCATACTTCTTAAACAGTTTAAGTAGCGCCTTCTGATCGGTGGTTCTTTTGTTGGTCTTACGTCCTCGCTCAATAGTATACTGCGCTTCGAACCCTAAGGTATCGTAGAGCGTGTTGACCATTTGCTTAGGTGAGTTCGGATTGAGTGGCTTACCTGCACCAAGCTCAATCTGTGACATAAGGACTCCTTGCTCGACTGCGATCTCAGCTTTCCGAGCTTCAACGCCTGCAACATCATATTTGATTCCTTTCAGTTCCATGTAGAGAATCGGATTAAGGATCTCCATATTGAATTGGAAGTGACGAGCGGCATGGCCCTCCGGGTCGTAAGTCTCGAAATACTCTTTGTGAGCAAGTGCGATCTCGTAAGTCACCATTGCATCAGTGCAGCAGTATTGGTAATGAGTTCGCGAGTCGTGGATTTTACGCTGGAATTTCCAGGCAGGTTGCCGTGTCCAGATAGATGCAAGAGTCCCGAGGTTCTTCGGAAGTTCTGGGTAGATCTCCCAGCCTGACAGCATCGTGTCCCACTGAACATTCGCAATGAAAGTTCCCCATGACCAGGATAGAACGAAGTTATCGTAAAGCTGATTCTGAAGAATTTTTGGTATGCGCTCGTCCTTCATGAGCTTATCAAAGGCTCGGAGGACTTTGGCTTTGTGAAGATCTGGTAACTCATTCACTTTAATAATATAGGCGGTGTGAGGAGACTCAGCTACTGCAATACAAGTTACACCTTGAGTGACTCCACCTTCGATATCAATTGAAAGAGGAACACCGAACTCGTGACTTTCCATCTTCCTAATCAACTCTTCCGGCGTATAGTCAAGTTGGTATTCCCTGACTGGTAGTTCCAACTCAGGTGCATTCGCCTCCTTCCTCCCTCGCTTCAAGTCAAAGAGTAGGAGAGGAAGAAGAGACACTGATCCAGGTGTATCTCCCTCCTCTCCGCCCGCAGCATTGCGTCTCTGTGCGTGCAGGCAAGCGGCAGGGTGGAGTGACGCCAAACACTTGAACCCAAACATCGGTGACTCAGGATCATTACACACAAACAATGTCCCTCGTGCCTCTGTAGTGCTCAGGTGCCTAAGCCCTGCTGCTTTAATCGCTGCCTCACCGAGTAACACAACCACGTTTGGTTGTACGGTCTCGAGGTCTTTGCGAAGTCTTGCTTTACCGTTCTCAATCTGCCATGAGTTCTCACTGAATCTCTTGATGTTATTATGAGGTGGACGGACCTGACAGATATTCCCAACAAGACAAGCTGACCTTGAGATATCCGCAGCCTGCATAAGGTTACTGAGTAGATTCCCAGAGTTCCCTACGAAAGGTCGTCCAACTGTTTCCTCATCCTCCCCCGGAGCCTCACCAATGAAGGCCATTGAGTAGGGAAGTTTAACTGTGGGTAGTTCGTTCGGGACCATGTTCCCCATTATTCTTGTGCCTTTCTTTAAGTTGGATTACCGAGGTTAAGTTGAGTTCACGAAATTGCTGAGCAGTAATGAACGTATCCTGCGGAGTAAGCCCGTGATCTAAGAACATCTCCAAAAGCTTGAACGTGCTCTCTTGCCCTGCCAAGAAACTCTCCTGACACAGAGCAGCTTCACGCTCATCCAGATCAGGGAAGTCAACCTTGAAGTGCTTTTCGAAGTCACGCCATTGCTGGACTGGAGTAGGGCAAGTCATGGTCTCTTTGACCACGGGCTGACCTCGTGACTTCTTCTTATTCCGTTTCTTCTTTGGTTTAGCCATTGGAGGTTACAACGTACTTTATGTGATTATTAGTGCAAGCATTACAAAGATCAAAGGCAGTGTCTTGCACGAGTCCTGACTCTTTATCTTTTCTGTGCAGGACAATTGTTGACCAACCATCCCACGTTTCTCGATCTATCTTTGTGATTTTGTGTCGAGAAGATCCAAGCTCAAATCCACAACGATCACACCTACGTATATTAGTTATCAGCTTCATGAGAACTCCGCCTTGTTTCTTGTTAAGGTTCTGTAAACATTCTTCATATTCTCCAACGCTCTCGGATAGTGAAGATCAGAAATCTCACAACCTCTTGGAGACATACCAAGCTGAGCTACGGCCCGCAAGATACTCGCTTCACCCATGAACGGATCGAGAACGATATCACCTGGGATACAGATAGCCTGCAGAATCTGCTTGCTTACTTCAAACGGTTTAGAGAAAGGATTCATCTGAGCTTTTTTCTCAGGCAAACCATCAGCCATAATGTAAGCAGGACGATTGTCAGTATTCCGTAACGTAGCCGTCCCTTTCCTCAGCACCATGATATATTCGAACTGCTTAGTCCAATGACAATGAGCCGCACGATTCTGACACGGATGAGTCTTAATCCACAACACAGGGAATGGTTGAAACTTAAATCCAGCTTGGACTGCCCACTTCCTCAGCTTCTCCTCATGCGCAATGTCATAGTAGAAACAACAATAAGCTTTATCCTTCAACACCTTATACGCACCTTGGAGGAATGGAAGCATCAGTTCTACATTCTGCTCCACATCGTGCTCGTCCTTGACTCGATCAATATTCTCCAGCGTCTCCAGATTATCCATATCAATCCCATATGGAATATCTGTGAAAATCATATCTACGCTTTCAGGCTCCGCCTTGTCGAAAAAATCTAGACAATCGGTATGCTGCAGCCAATCACTCAACGGCACATTCAGATCCTTAACAATACTCGTTTCACCTGCTTGTTCCACTTGTCCGTTAACCGGACCGCTCGTTTGGAGCGTGGCAAGGTCGAGTCCTTTGGCAGAGGGAGGGACGACGACGGAGGAGTCGGACTTGCGCTTGGTGGGAGACTCGACTGAAGTTTCGATTGAGACTGCGCCCGAGCGTTCGGCTAGAACGCGCATAGCCTCGTCTTCCTTTTGATCGTACATTAGCTTGATCGCGTCAGTGAGCTTAGGAGCAGAGAGGACTGCTTGGTTCCCGCGGAGTAGTTCTTGAGCTACCTTGACCATATCACCGATGTGTCCGTGAGAGACGTTGAGGAGTTTACCGGACTGGCGCATTCCCCAGGGCTGGCCTTCAGCTTTTGCGAGGGCGGACTTCTTGCGGTGGGTGGTGTAGATGCCGAGGACTTTCTCCTGCCACGTCATGTCCTTTCGACGTAGGTTTTCTTCAAGCTCGAGCGCGGCCAGTTCGTGGTCGGGTAGATTGGCGCGAGTGGAGTAGGGGATGGATTCGTGGCCAAGGGCAATGAAGGACTGGGTTCGGCACCAACCTGCGACGAGGTCGAAGTCGAAGTCGGGTTGCTCGGAAGGTCGGACAACGATGGTTTGGATTAGCCCGTGCTCAGCGATTGAGGGAACGAGTTCTTCGTCGATGTAACGGCGGACTTCAGGTGTGTCACGGCGCATTCGCTCAGGGATGAAGAGACGTGATAGAGAGACGGTGCCCTCTCCGGTGGTGTGGACTGTGGTTGGTTCGATCATTTGTTGATTAATTCCATTGAATCTTCGAAGTTGATTCCCTTGAGGTGGAGAACTGTTTCAGTGAATGCTTGAGTAATGATAGGGAACTGTTGATCCATGTAGTAGAGGATGCAAGCGGCGAGTTGTCTGATCTCAAGTTGGGCGTGAGAGTCGAGGCGGAGGATAAGGAACTTCATCCAGTTGTTAAGATCGCAAGTGACCATAATCTTTGTCATGGTGTTGAGGGGAAGGATGATACGAGCTTGTTCCTTTGCGACTCCTCGGGCCAGTAAGTCTTGGTAATAGGCATAAGCGTCCGATGATGCGCGATCTACAATTGTTGATAGCTCATTGTGATCGAGTTCGTTGGATGCGAGCGAGCCTTGCTTATTGGCTGTGTCTTGAACTCGGAACTCAATCGGGACGTGCTGCTCGTCGGGTAGTTCGGAGTAGCGACCAGAGACTTCGTTGAGTTTGAGAGTGCGATGGCGCACGAGCTGACGCATGACGTAGATCGGCATCTTGATAATGAAAGTCATGGCGCATTGCTCGAAGGGCGAGGTGTGCTTGTGTTTCATCAAGTAGCAAATGAGTCGAGTGTCAGCGACTGCTCCTTTGAGACCTTGGTCGTAGGATACGCGAGCGGCCTGTGCAACACGGAAGTCGTCTCCATGTTTGTCAATGAACTCGACGAAGCCGAGTCCTTCATATAGTGATATTGATTTAGTCATTGGAAATTAAATGAGCCTTTTAAAGTCATGCTCAGGACTGGGGTTTACTGAGGAGGCATAATCACTGGACCACCTGAGCCCATGCCCGGAGGCATAGCCATGTTGGGAGTCGCAGGTTCTGACTGCTCGAGTAGTTCAGCGGCGGCAGGTAAGAGATCCGAGGATAACTCAGAGTTCTTAAATACCAGCGCATCTTCACTGATGGGACGACCACCGATCACCGGTTCGATGATGTAGCCATTCCCAACTTGTCGGATGAGGATGTCCATTATCCGATGGCGTTGACACCGCGGACCTCGTTGGACCAGCCGTATTCTTCATCGTCGACGAGCTTGACTTTGACCAGGACTTCCTTGCCCATCAGACCAGCGAGTGTGTCGTTGGTGATGTTGGGGCGGTTGGCTGGATCTTCGACGTTGTAAGCTGCGTCCAGGAGGAGGCAGAGATCACGACGAAAGTCAGGAGCGTCAGGATTTTCCGACTGCTGCAAGGGATAGTATTTCCGAACAGGGTAGCCAGCGTTAACCGAATCGCCTTTCTGAGACTCAGCCGGAACCGTAGTCTTGAAGATGACGAGGAGGTTGTGCTTGCCTTCACCCTGTTTGGATGGGACAATCTCTTGTTTGTCGACACGGCAGGGGTAGTCACCGTCGATGAGACGGGGCATTGCGGTATCTACTTCTTGCGTTGGGATGTCTAGTTGCAATGGTTCTTCCATTTTCTTTTCTTTCTTTGTATTAGGCTTACCGATTTTACGGCTTGTTGGTTTCTCATTTAGTCACTTGACTACGAGAGTGTTAGACTACCGGAGGTAGAGAAGAGTCTCCGCCTGGTGGTAGAGGTGACGGCAGTTCAGTTGGGGCAGAAGGTGTAACGGCTGGAGCGGCTTCGGGAATGATCCCACCTTCTCCTGTTACGGGTCTGTCCCAAGGGTCAACTGCAATCACCTGGATGCCTTCGTCTTGGAGGGCATCAAAGATTTGGTCGGCTTGCGCGCGAAGTGACTGGGTGTCGACTTGCACTGCGTTTACCTTTACGTTGAATGTTACTTGTGGCATGGCTGGACAATGGTGAAGCAAGCGAGTCCTAGTAGGATTAGGACTACGATTACTATTGATAAGAGAACGAAGTCTTTCATCTGGTTTTGAGTTCGTCGTAGATTGCCATCGTTGCTTTCACATCTTCGAGCGCATCGTGAGCTGGGAAGCTCTCACCGAAGAGATATCCGTAGACAGTGGATTGTTGGAAGTTCGCAAACTGTGCTCGGTAAGGTGCGAGCTTCTCCATTGCGAGCGTCATGACGTCGATCGGAGGAACCCAGAACCAGCTTCCAAAGAACTTGTCGTCGTTGCGAGCGAAGAACTGCCGAAGGAAGTCGTTGTCGAACCTGGCATTGTAACCATACCAGAACAGCTTGTCGGTTTTCTCATAGCGATTGACGTGTCGGTCAAGGATGCTAATGAGTTGGCCGTAGGCTGTTGGATAGTCAACGCCGCGTGCGAGTAGTTCTTCCTTGGTGAGTCCGAGAGTAGCAAGGGCTCCATCTTGGAACTCTGCTGTCTCGGGTGGTGTTACCACGATATCAAACTCCTCGTCGGGTTTGCCGGGTGACTGGATTACTCCAGCGATTTGAACAATGCCACACTTGTATTGGTTGGTGCCAGTTGTCTCTAGGTCAATGATTAGTTTCTTCATCTTTGCTTACGCGTAGTTGTCGTAGTTGGGTTAGTAGTTGCTTGAAGTATCGAGGGTCACTCGTGTAAGAGTGGTGATCTCGATCCGCATCTAAGGCTTCTTCGAGAACGAACTCGATAGTGCTGTCACTGCGATTGATGCTGATTCGCTCGCAGTGATTGGCGTTAATGAAGTCCTTGTCATTTATCTGTAGCAGGAACTTGTTCATTGCTCAAGAGCTTTGCGAGTTTATCGAAGTCAATCTCCTTTTCGTTTTCCAAACCAATGGAGGACTTCAACCCGAGAACAGATTGAGCGGCGGTTGGGTTCACTTGCACCGTTCGCTTAGAGTAAGTTCCCTTAGCGGTAGGCGTGGCGACAGAGTTGATCATCCAAACTTCGGAGAAGAGCCCAGCGAGGACAGCTTGCATACCCTTGGTGGGGACCGAGACTTGCTGACCATTGGGTCCATCTTGAACATGAGCAACGAGAACGAACGTCTTGTTAATTGCTCGAAGGGATTGGACGGTGTGGTAGAGCAGGCCGTAGACAGGTTGCCAGTCCTGGATCTGCAATGGACCATCAGCTTTGAACACCTTCTTGCCTTGGGCCTCTTCGGTGAAGAGATCAACTCCGAAGCCACGGGTTTGCTCCTTGCGGACACGGTCGACAGCGGCAGTGGATAGACCAGTGAGGTTGTCAATGATTACGGAATCAATGTCATCTCGCATGGCGTTCTTCTGGAGGAGTCTCATCCCTCGCTCGAATCTATCGCCACGTGGAACTGGAGTGCCATCGTCCTCGTTATTCATGAAGTCGAACTCGAAGTCGATCGGGAGTCCTTTTGACTTGGCATAGGCAATTGGACCGCAGATGTTATTGTCCGAGTTCAGAATGTAGGGACGTGATAGTTGGGAGCATAGCGTTGTCTTGCCTGTCCCAGGTGCGCCAATCAGAAGTAGCGCACTAC
>SPJK01085941.1_pt1 | contig 37711 bp, 35 predicted proteins | sample 3741771 | NCBI WGS metagenome assembly SPJK01 (sample SAMN10925997, study PRJNA522277) | cold seep metagenome | isolation source: Elba SIP-enriched marine methane seep metagenome, extraction at timepoint T2 | place: Italy: coast of Elba, Mediterranean Sea
AAAAGGGCGCGATCAAAAGAAGGCCAGCAACGAACTGGGTCTTGATCACGGTCTTGTTGATCTGCTGCATCGCCTCGATACCGCCACGAGGTTCTGCGCGAAGCAGCCCCGCCATAATAAATTCTGAGAAGGCGGAAAAGACGCCGCCGATCACCGCACTCCAGAGCGCGAGAAATAGGCAAAGGTAGAGTGTCCATTCATAAGTCATGGTTTCATGTCCTGGTGTTGAAGTTTGGCATTTGAAGTGGATCAGAGGCGCTGTTTCGCCTCCGGTGACTTGCGTTAGGCGATGATCTGAACGCGGTCAGCATCAGTCCTAGTCTCATGCGGATGGCTCCGCGCGGTCAGTCCAAGAGCAGCTAATAATACAGCAATGGCAATCTCGACGACCATCGCGGCCACCAATGACTCAGATGGCAGCCCGTGAAGTACCATGCTCATGAGGCGTGCGATGCCGTAGCTGCCATACACCACCGCCCCAATCACGAGCGCCAGCCTGGCAAAGCGTAATTTTATCGCGCCGACGATCAGGAATGCTGCGCAGATAAGTAACACGCCGCTGGGCGCAGTAATTTCAGACATCAAGCTCGGGTCCTGTTCCACGAAAACGTGACTCATTTCGAGGAATGCCTTCGGCATAAACATGAGCGCACTACCGATCAGACCGCCGATGGCGCCCGCACCCGCGAGCGCAGTCCTTGTGATGACCTGTCTCATGCTGCCACTTTCCACGCACCACTTGCGGCAACGTCGCGCGCATAATCAGCAAAATCCTTCGGTGGACGGCCAAGGGCACGCTGCACGCCATCGGTCAAATGTGCGTTGCGGCCATCGAGGACGGTGGAGAACAGGTAATCCAGCATCCAGACCACTTCCTTGGGCGCGCCGGATTGAGCGACCTCTGACACGAAGGCTTCATGAGGCACATCCACATAAACAATCTCTCGGCCGGTTGCGCGTGACAAATCAGCAGCGACCTCAGCGAGGCTCATTAGCCGCGGGCCGGTCACTTCGTAAATTTGACGTTTGTGATGATCTTCAGCGAGGGCGGCGACGGCCACATCGGCAATGTCGTCGACATCTACGAACGGTTCGAGCTGATTGCCCGCTGGTAACGTAATCGCGCCAGCCAGCACCATGTCGATGAAAGCGCCTTCGGAGAAGTTCTGATTGAACCAACTGGCCCGAACGATGGTCCATTCCAGGCCGGAGCCTTGAACAATTCGCTCGCAGGTTTGAGCTTCTTTTTCGCCCCGGCCTGACAAAAGGATCAGTCGCTTGACACCGTGTCGCTTGGCAAGATCAACAAATGCCTGGATCGTATCCGGCGCACCAGGCATGGCAAGGTCAGGGGCGTAAGTAATGTATACTGCCGTTACACCGTTAAGGCAGGCATCCCAGCTTTTTTCATTGTCCCAATCAAATGATGGGACGGACGATCGTGATCCGATGCGGACATCTTGGCCTTTGGCCATCAGGCGTTCAGCAACACGCCGCCCGGTCTTTCCGGTGCCTCCCAATACGAGGGTGAGCTTTTTCTTTTTACGCAGGAAGTTCATTGGCTTGCTCCTTTAGGTTTCTGCAAGACAATGGATATGGAAGAACCGCACCTGGCTCTTGCCAGCGCGCGCCAAGTTTTTGACCGAAGGCGACAATCTGCAGGCGCTAGGCTGTGGAAAATCTCAACCGGTAGGAGCGAGGCGTCTCTCCGGCCCAACGTTTGAACGCGCGTGTAAAGCCACTCTGCTCAGCAAATCCCGTCAGAAACGCAACTTCAGCCAGACTGTAATCTGTTTCGCGCAGGAGCCGCTGCGCCAGTTCCTTCCTCGCCATATCGACAACGCTCTGGAATGAATGACCATTATCGGACAATCGCCGTTGCAGAGTGCGGCTGCCCATTCCCAGTTCTGTCGCGATAGATGACAGGGTTGGTACACCCTCGCTAAGCCCGCGAGCGATTGCGCTGCGAACCTTTTGCTCCAGTCCTTCATCATTTGTGAGCGACGCGAGTTCTTGTTCGAGATGCCGATCGAAGAAACTGGCGATCGTCTTGTCGCCCAGCTTATTCGGCGCGTTGATGCTTTCGTCGCTGACCATTAGAGCGTCTTGTCCGGACTCGAAATGGACCGGACAGCCAAAGTGGGCGTTATAAACGGCTGTATCTCCTCGCGGGGCGTGTTTGAAGAACACTGCGAGCGGCGCGAATTCTGCCGAGCTGACTTCCTTGCTGATCACATTAACTGCCGCCATGCTGGCTTCGTTGGAGAGCCTCATGCCAAGACGGCCATCGCCAACTTTGTCGAGTTGGAACAACCAACCATCATCCGTTTTCTGAAGCGTATATAATTCAGCGCTTCCCAACACGCGGCCATAGCGCTCAGACCTATAATAGGAGCCGCGCAGATTAAGCGCAGACTTCCACGCCATTCCAAAAGCACCGTAATCGTCGCTTCGCATGGACGCACCAACACGAAGCGGCAATGATAGACCGTCAGGATCACGAGCACCAAGCGCAGCGAAGAAATCGTAGAACGCTTTGGACGGCACCATTTGCTTGGGGTCGATCGGCGCATCGGAATCTATCCCGAGTGTTTCGACCAAGTCTGCTGTCTCAACACCGACGCTAACATAACTCATGACCTTATGGACATATAGAGAAGTGATTCGGCTCATAAGGCTTATCGTAAGATACATTTAGAGAAATCACGAGGCGTCGACGTCAGCGTTTTTTACGCACAGCTTTCGTCTTCTTTTTGCTCGCCGAGCGGACGTGTGAACGCACCTCGACATTCGATCATTCCCCGATATCGCAAATTGCGTATTTCTCGATTTGCAGATTGCAAAACCTCTTTGCATTTTGCGGCTCCGCTTCCCCGCGACAACCATATGCTTCTGTTTTTATTAGCCTTTCAATCTGACCCCGCATCTTGCAACGCTGAAGGCCCAAATAGGAGGCTTTCATGGCGACCCTTTGTATTGCGATTGAAAACGACAATGTCTTGACCCGGTTTCACCGGGCCATGAACCGCGCTGGCTCAGTGTCGAGCGATATGATCCGGGTCAAAACGCTCATTCAGGAAAACTCGATCATCAAGGTCGTGCGCACCGAGTGCCCCTGGGCAATCGCTGTGCTTCAATCCTTGGCTGCTGAGGAGGTTTGAGATGACCACTTTGCTCCAGACCATCATTCGTTCGATGTCCATTGCTGTCTTTTTCATCCTCGCCGCGTGTTCGAGTTCCTTTGAACGCCCACGAAACCTCATAAGCGTCGACGCATCTCCTTATCAGGCCCAGCGCCAGTCCATGTCGGACTCTGCTGAAAATCGGTCTTTCGACGCCGCTTCATCGCAAAATCTCGGGCGTTGCCGGGATGTGGATCTGGCGCTCGCCAGCACTGCATTCGATGCCGGACTCGGGACAGCGTTCGAAGAGCCAGCCCTTCTTTCCCCAGGCGACCTCGTTCGATTGTCGATTGTCCGCGGAGACGGTTTCGAGGGTGATTTCATCATCGCGCCCACTGGCTTTCTGCGCCTGCCATACGTTGGGGATATCCCGGCGGCCGGGAAGACCAAAGCGCAACTGGAAGACTCAATCGCCCGGCTATTGGTCAGCGGTGAGTACTTCCGCTCTGGTTTCGTCCAGGTTTCAATGAGCGTCCTGCACTGGGCCCCTATTCAAGTCTCAGTCTCTGGCGCCGTGTTCCAGTCGGGCGACGTTTTGCTAAATGAGAAAACTGCCGAGAATGACCCGGCGATCAGGCTTGATGCTGCCGGTGATTTTTCCTTCCAACGGCGTTTGAGCGCTGCCCTCTCCGCCGCCGCTGGTGTCAGACCAGACGCTGACATTCGTAACGTCGTGCTGATCCGACACGTGCGACGCCGCGTGTTCGACATGACCGGTGCTCTGGATGGAGGACCGATCGAGGATCCCCTCCTGTTGGCGGGTGATCGGGTCCATGTCCCGTCGAGAGGGTGTTTTCAGTTGGCGTTGGCTCGGCCCTCGCGAATTACACCACCGGGCGTGCGTGTTTTCATGTCAAACCTCACGCGTCCTGCGCTCTCAAATGCGAATTCCGCGATCGGTAATTATGCAACGCAGCTCCCCTACGGCACACGCTTTCTACAGGGCCTCGTCTCGGCCAATTGCGTTGGCGGCATCCAGGCCACCAATGCACGTCGATGGGGGATCCTGATTTCACGCAACCCGGTGACCGGTGAAAGCGAGGTGGTTGCCCGTTCGATCGAAGAGTTGGTGCGGCGCGCGGATCGCGATGATTTCAATCCCGTCTTGCTGCCAAATGATGCGATCGCCTGTTACGACTCACACGTCACCAATGTTCGCGATGTCATCGCTATGGTGAGTGAAGCGGCGGCGCCCGTCCTCAACGCCGCTGTGCTCGGAGGTGTTGTCCGATGACGCGCGCGTGGTCTTTCTTGAAGGGTGGCCCTGCGCAAGGGCGGTTCCTGCGTTACGGCATCGTCCTGATGTGTGGCTGGATCGCGATCGCCTTTCTGGCCGCGGCGTTCCTGGTCCTAACGCCAAAATCCTACAGTTCCGGCTTCACGCTCATCCTGCCCGGTGCGGGATCCGGCGCATCAGTGAATCTCGACTCGCTCGGCCAAGCGACCAGCAATACAAGCTCGCCCTTTGGCAGTCACAGTCTTAGTCCGACTGAAAATTACAAGAAACTGCTGCAATCCTATCGGTTGCGCGGCAAGGTCGCAGAAATCGTGGGTCAGCCTTTGGATGAAATCGCCGCGCCACGTATAAAACTCGCGAACCAGACCAAGCTCATGTATGCCTCGGTCACAGCGGATTCGCCGGATGCGGCCAAACGATTAGCGGATGCCTGGTTGACCGCGTTTGAAGGCGAACTCGCTGCCTTGCGGACAGAAGAGCAAACTTTGCGCGAAATGGCTTATCGCGACACGCTCACCGGGTTCGAAGCAGCCGTACGAGACACGCAATCGAAGATCATCGCGTTTCAGAGCAAGTATAATCTGATCTCCGTCGAACAATTTCGAGACCTTGTCGGTCAAACAGAAACGCTGCGGATTGAGCTGGAGCGCGCGCAGGCCGAACTGGAAGTCGCACAAAGCGAAGTGAGGCGTTTGTCGGGCATACTCGGTGTTTCTGCTGACCAAGCCGTCGACATTCTTGCCTTGCTCTCGGATGAGACCTTTCAAACCATTCTTGAGTCGCAAGCGAATGCGATGGCGGCACGCTCAGAACTTGAAGACATGTACGGCCCCAATCACCCCGAGGTGCAGACATCGGACAAAGTAGTGTCGGGCCTCGCCAGCGGCTTGAATGCCAGGGGTCGTCTGTTGATCGGATTAGAATCATTTTCGACACTGGATCGCAGCTATTATGCGTCAACCGGAGAACGCTCAGACCTCATTGCAGGCTTGGTCGAGGCCGCGGTCAATCTAGCCGGACTGAAGAAGCGACGAGACGCGACGCGTGTGCAACTACAAAGCACTCAGGCAAGAGTGGACGAGTTGGCCGTCCCGGCGACCGAGTTGGACGGGCTGATGCGCGACCACCAGGTAGCGGAAACTGTTTTCGCATCCGCCCTCGCGCGCATCGACACCAATCGCACAGACGTGTTCGCCTCCTACCCGCTCACTCAGACGGTTGAGAGCCCGGCCTTACCGGATGCTCCGGCATCCCCGTCCAAGAAATTCATCGCGCTCGGCACCGTTGCCGGGATGCTCTTCTACGCAATCGGATTGGCTCTGTTATGGATCAGACTGCCCATCATTCGCGCGCTCCTGAAGACCATATAGTCGGCCTCGCGCTGGCTGCGACCTGGTTCGTTTATCTGGTCGGGGGTCTGTATGTGCTGGGTCCGGTCCTCAGCGTTGGGCTGGCGGGCCTGTTATTTAGCCGGTCTTACCTGTCCGGAGGCGGGGTGCAAACGCGGTCCATTCCGGCGATCCCGAGTAGTGTCTGGGTCTGGATTGTCGGCATGCTGGTCATGTTGGTGGCACTTGAAATGGGCCACATCAATCAAGACCTCGGATTGGGCCAGACCATCAAATCGAATATTGGTTGGGCCAAGGGCTGGGCGCTGCTCGCGCTATTTCCGCTCGCAGGTGCGTGTCTACACATCCGGCTGGAAACGCTGATCCGCGCCTCTGGCTGGGTCGCATTTGGCACTTTACTACTCACACCAGCCTTTCTCATCGCCCCCATGATCGGCCTCCAGGAAGTTCTATTCGTCTCACCGCTCAAGCTGGTCGGCGGGCCGGGGCCGGAATTCTTTGCGGTCCAGCTCTACTCTTACGAACCGATGGATGGCACCACACGCCTGCGCTATTTCACGCCCTGGTCGCCGGCTGCAGGATTGATCGGGAACATGTACCTGATCTTCGCTTTATCGGACAAAAGGAAGGTTTGGAAATGGCTGGGGATCGTCTCGGCTCTGGCAATGATTTTGACTTCAAAGTCGCGTTTGGCCATAGCTGCGGCGCTGTTTATCTGGCCCGCCGTGATTGCCGCCGGTGAAGCCAAGCGACCGGCTATGTGGTTTCTTGCGACGATTGGCCTGCTGACCTTAACGCCAGCGGCACAGAGCATCATCGACTGGATCGATGGTGCAATGAACTCGATTAAGTCTATGCGCGCGGATTCAACACGAGTGCGAGAAATGCTCGGCGAGATCGCTTTAGACCGCTGGTGGAACGAAGCGCCAATCTGGGGACACGGCGTGGTCGAACGCGGCCCGCACGCGGTAGAGTTCATGCCGATTGGCAGTCACCATACCTGGTACGGCCTATTATTCGTCAAAGGTGCTGTTGGCGCGATCGCGCTCGCGGTGCCGCTGGTCTGGAGCCTGATAGAGTTTGCGCTGCTGGCGATGACCCGCTCCCGCGCCGGACGAATTGCGTTCGGAATGGTGCTTTTAATGGCCTTCTACTCCATCGGTGAGAATCTGGAGATCCTCGCATACCTATTGTGGCCTGGATTGATTGTCATGGGGATCGCCGCGCGCGAATTGCAGTCCGCGGCGCGAACCATTGATCCGGATTACTAAAACCTCTGAGACAGTTTCGCGTAATAGGCTACGCAGAGGCGCCGTCTAAGAGGTTATGCCACTGAGCGATCATGCAAGCATACTCGCCTGCCGCTTTGGCCTGAACCTCACGGCCGCGCTGCATAAGATCAGTTGCGCTAGCGGCTTCGTATATGCCAGCGACAATTCCTGCGACATCGTTCGGTTCATGCGCGAAACTGCTTTCATCGGTCTGGTCGATCAATCCGTCGACGCGGGCCACGAGAACGGGGCGGCCCGATGCCCGCGCCTCAGTGCCCACTAATCCGAAAGCTTCCCACCGAGACGGGATGGCCACGATATCGACGTCACCGAGAAACGCGGTCGGTGAGGTGAAAGCTTCCATGATTTCCACATTTGGAAGACCGGCTGCCAAGTTTCGTAGATGAGCTTCTTCTGGCCCCGCGCCCGCGAGCTTTACCTCCGCGACCTCAGGCGGGATATGCGCCATGGCGTCAATGAGCAGGTCGAACCCTTTCTGCCTATGGAATCGCCCGAACGCGCCAATCTTAAGCGGCCCGCGATCACGTAAGCGCGGCTTAAGCTCCAACAACTCGCTGCAACAACGCGATTGTGGAATGGCCACCACTTTTGCAGAGCGCGCAAGATTGTGCTCGAGTATCCAAGCGCGTTGTGCCTCAGAAACAGCAACCACTGTATCGACCAATCCATAGGCAAACCTCAGCATCTGCCTAAACCGCCTTTTGGGGCGCACTTCGCTTAATTCGTAACCCTGCGTGTAAGAGTGTTCGATCAGGATGATACGCGAGAATCCACCGCGAAGGCGCAAGTCGAGCAACCATCCAAGTTTCATCCAGTTTGCGGTGAAGTGGATGACCGCCACATCCTGAGGCGACGTTGCTCGAACGGCGCCATCTCTAATATCGACAACGCCGTGGGCTGCGATCTTGGCCAGGTCAGGATGCTCAAAATTCTTCAACGCGCGTGTGACCCCGCCCATAGCAAGGTCATCGAGAATATGGATGATTCGGTTTGGCGTTCTCATTCGACCGTCCTCAAATCAACGCCTGCAATGGGCGGTTCAGAGCTGTCGGCAGGAATCGCAAAACAGAGGCTGCGATCAGACTTGTCATCGTCTTCGCCGGTTCTTCGACGATGATGCGCGGACACAAAGACAGCGCATCCTTCATCAATGACCAGGCCATCGCGCCTTCTCCCATTCGGACGCAGCGCCGCGCCAAGTAACGCAATTGATAAGCTTCGGCATGTGGCGACCATTTCTTGGCAAAAGCCGAATCGAGTTGGCGCACGCGATCGCGCACGCGCGACCAGGTCGCAAACTGTTGGACGACATTGGCGGACAAGCCGCCTTCATTAATCCGATACCGCGTGAATGACCCTTTGATTCCCTCAAACCGCCAGCGCGTCGTCAACGCGATCCGGCACCAGCACTCGATGTCTTCTGACTGACGGAAAGACTCATCGAAATAGTCGAGCTCCTCGCGATCGCGATTGAGGAAACTGATATCGTTGAACACCGCTTTTCGAACAATTGGGGCTGAGCCATTGCCAACCGGGTTGCGAAGAAAAATGTCCCGCGCTTTGACGTTGCGGAGTCTTGGACGCTGAACGGTGCGAAGAAACCGCCCGTCATCATCAATCATTCGCGACGCGGCATAACTGACGCCGACATCTGGAGAACGACGTAAGTGAGCGATGTGCTGTTCGAGTTTGTCGATCTCCCAAAGATCATCGGAGTCGAGGAGACCAACGAACTGCCCTCGCGCGTTTCGAATTCCTGTGTTTCGCGCGCCTGCAAGACCACGGTTAGATTGCGAAATGATCCGGATGCGCGGATCATCATAGCGTCGGCAAAGCTCGATGGAGTCATCGATTCCCGCATCGTCGATGATCAGCAGTTCAAAATCAGTGAATGTCTGAGCCAGGACAGATTCAACGGCTGCCTGGACATATTTCGCAGTATTATAGACGGGCATAACGACTGTAACGGATGGCGTGCTCATTTTGCGACAAGCTCCTTAAGTTTGCGATTTGGTAGGAAAGAAATCAGAGTGCCGATCAGCGTCAGCAGGGTGCGCTTTGGTTGGCGGAGAATGAGGCCGGGATTGTACCGAACTGCCAGGCACAAGAAGCGGAGCGCTTCTGCTGGGCGCGCCATACGCAAAGCGCGGCGCGCTAATTGTCGATGGATGGGGCCATAAGCCAGTCGAGCTGCGCGCGGCGCAGATTCTGGAAACGCGCAGCGAGCAGCACTGACCATGCGCAGCCAGCCCAGACGCATTTTTTCCAGGTCCGCGGACTGACTGGCATCTGACGAGCGATAAAAGAACCACTCTTCATCGAGGCCGATGGTTTTCCAGTCAGTGCCGAGCGCGACGCGCAACAACCAGTCCTGATCTTCCGCATAAGCCAGATCAGAATTGAATCCGTCGGTCTGCTCGAAGATAGACTTGCGGCAAACGATGTTCGAAGTGCTGCACACGGCGTTCTCGGCGAACAGATCCGTCGCACTCAGCATTGGCCTGTGAGGCGTGAGTGTACCCAGTTTCAGAGTGTCAGCGTCGAAAAACCGAGTTCTGCTAAACACTATGCCAGCATCAGGTTTTTCTGCGAGAACGCGAAGCATTCCCTTAAGGCGTTGCGGCGCCCACAGATCATCGGCGTCCAGAAAAGCCAGGATGTTGGCACGGGCCAATCCGGCACCGTGATTGCGCGCTAAAGATGGACCTCGATTGCAGCGCTGGATAACGGTTATTCGCTGATCATTTCCCGCCGCAGCGATCGCAATCTGCGCGGTTTCATCCGGCGAACCATCATCCACGATGATGAGCTCCCAGTTCTGAAGCGTTTGTGATTGCACGCTGCGGATCGACTCTGCGATCGTGTCCATCGCTTTGTATGCCGGCATGATCACGGTGACATCAGGATGACGAGTCATGCGTTCACTCCAAGATTGGTCGATGCCTTCAGCGAGCGTTCCGCCAGTGCGAGCCAGGTTGCGACCGCAGCGAAGATGGAGGCCGCGGCGACTGACAGAGCCGAAACGATGAACAGCCCGTGCGACGCAAACAGAGCAATCGGGATGAGAACGAACGCCGAGAACCCGATCGAGATCTGAAAATCCTGACCGGATTGGCCTTGTGCGCGTGCCTTCATACGGACCGTATCAACAAACAAGCGTGCTGGTCCGCCGAGGCAGAGAATTGCGACCAGCGGAGCAGCCGAAGCCCAAGTCGGTCCAAACACGACCGGCACGTAGATCAGGGCGAACGCCGCCTGCAGACAGTACATCGCCCCAAATGGCAGACCGAGATGCAGGATCGACTTACGAAACGCACCGACCCGATCTCGCGCTGCGCAAAGATGTGGGTAGACCGCATTGCTGAAAGCCCGGTTGAGCGCCGTCGAGACGCCTAATCCGGCATTGAATGCGAAATAGTACAGTCCCAGCGCTTCGACTCCGAGCGTCAAAGAGATGATCACCTTGTCGAGTTGATCGCGGCACGCCCGCATCAGTTCGGAGCCGAGAACGGGAAGTGAAAACTTGAGGATGCTGGTCGAATTGGAACGCCCAGCTGCGCGATTGCGCGTCCACGCCCGGCTGCGCAGCATACCGATCAACCAGATCGGCGTTGTCAAGATTTTTGGCAGAACGATGGCCCAGGCGCCAAAACCAGCAATCGCCAGTACTGCCGTGAGGACGTGGTCCGCCGCAACTTGCGCGGTTGTGATTACAGCGAGCGCCTTCATTCGCTCATCGCGTTGCAGGCAATAGGCATGCATGACGCCGAACGGCATCATCAGGAATACAAGTCCAAGCGATGCAACCATCAGCCCCGCGCCGCGGCCCGGAAGCATCGCTTCCACCACCGCTCCTGCTCCGACTTGGACCGCGAACAAGACCAGGCAAACGATCCACATCAGTCTGTGGGCCGTATTGGCCACACGATCAAAGCCGCGGGATGTGGCGCGGATCACGGCTGCCCCGATCCCGTTTTCTGTGAACACCCGGGTGATCTCGAAAACCGTGAGCGCGATCGCGGCGATGCCAAACGCAGTCGCATCGAGCTGGCGCGCCAGAATGACGGCCGCAAAGACGCGTCCGACGCGGCTGACTAATTCAGCGCCGGTCAACCAACCGACATTTCGCGCCAGCTTGTGCCGCGTCAGTTTCCGCAAAGCGTGTCTGGCTTTTGAATGGGCGGTGGCGATCACGGTGCCCTCCTCGATGATTTCCCCAAGACAGGTTCAAGAATCGCTGCACTTTTTGGTCGCGGCACACTTTCACGTAACATTCTGTTTTTATTGAATAATAAGTCTGGTCGTTGTCAGAGCGTCGATTTGCAGATTGCGAAATCCGTTGCAGTTTACGCAGTCCGTCTACGGCATTTCGCGAGTGCCAGTCGCTGATTGGTGTCGCGGATCACTGCTATGCCCCTGTTATTGCTAGCTATTTACTCCCAAGCAGTTCGCGGAACGCTTTCTGCGACCTGTTTCTTCGAATGCGAAATGCAGGAGATTGAACATGCAGCAGGCACAAATTCAGACCAATTCAACCGCGCCGCCGCGGCGCCCCGTGATCGGACCGAAGCGTCAGCTCAGAACAAGTCAGGTGCTTGGATTTGACGTTGCACAGGCCGGAATGGCTGAAGCAGTCTACTGGATCGCAGATCGCGCCCAGTCCCGCACGCCAACACAAATCGCGTTTCTAAACGCGCATTGCGCAAATCTCGCGCGGAAGGACTGGCGCTATCGTGACACGCTACAAAATGTCGATGCGCTTTTGCCAGATGGATCCGGGATTGCATTCGCCGCAAAGTTGGATGCGGTTTCGCTGGGCGACAACCTCAACGGGACCGATCTGTTTGCGCCGCTCTGTCGTTGCCTTGCGTTCCGCAACATCCCCGTCTTCTTTCTCGGTGGCCAGCCTGGTGTCGCCAAGGCGGCGGCGCAGAATGCGCAAGCGGATTGTTCTGCGCTTAAAGTTGCTGGCTATCGTCATGGCTTCTTCAACCCGCGCGAAGAAGACGCGGTGATTGCGGAGATCAATGCCTCCGGTGCAAGAGTTGTCTTCGTCGCCTTCGGCGTTCCATCACAGGATGTTTGGCTGGCGCGTGTTCGGCATCGCTTGCATGCGCCAGTCGTGCTCGGAGTCGGCGGCTTATTTGACTTCATTTCGGGCCGGATCCCGCGCGCGCCTGAATGGATGCGCAAGACGGGCCTGGAATGGGTGTATCGGTTCAGGTGTGAACCGCGCCGAATGTGGAAACGCTATTTAGTCGGCAACCTTACATTCGTCGCGCGCGCGGCACTGCATACACTCTCCCGCCGCGGCCGCGGTGCCGCGAACTCTGCGGATCGTGCTTTGACCCGCCTGCTTGATATCGTTGGATCGGCCGCCGGAATGGCGCTTCTGTCTCCTTTGCTTATCGGTACAGCGCTGGCGATCCGTCTCGAAAGCAAGGGCCCTGCGCTTTATCGCCAGGTTCGAATTGGCGAGAACGGCAAACCATTCAAGATCTACAAGTTCCGCTCGATGCGGATCGATGGCCCCTCTCAAGCCGAGCTGAGCCAGATGGCGGACGATCGAAACGATGGCGTCACCTTCAAATTGAAGCGCGATCCCCGGATTACGCGCATCGGTCAGTTCATTCGCAAATTTTCAATCGATGAGTTACCGCAACTCTGGAATGTGCTGAAAGGTGATATGTCCTTGGTCGGTCCCCGCCCTGCATTGCCCATTGAAGTAGACAAATATACGACGGTCGAGCGACGGCGCTTGCGCGGCAAACCGGGCATAACATGCTTTTGGCAAATCCAGGGGCGGGCTGATCTGCCATTCGATCGCCAGGTGGTATTGGACGTGGCTTATTTACAAAAGCGTACCATTTGGCTCGATATTGCTATCCTGTTTCGCACCCCGGTCGCCGTTTTCACCGCGCGGGGCGCCTATTAGGCAATGTCAATTTGTGCAATTTGCAACGCCCATTTTTGCATTTTGCAAATATTCATGTGGCATATTGCAAATTCGTCTTGGGAAGGATCCCATGAGAACGCTTCAGGCCGTTGAATAATAAAGATTATTCCAGGACTCGAACGTTTCACTTGGAAATTGCAACACTCGCAGCGCAAGCGAACAGGACCTGCAATGACCAACTCGAAAAACCCGCGCGGCATGAAACGCGACAAGGAACCCGATATGGCGGACGCCGAAAAGACGCTTTTTGCAATTGAACGCGACAATGCGCTGCGAAATGCCGTCATTGATGCAGCGCTCGACTGCATCATCATGATGGATCAGGACGGCCAGATCGTGGAGTTCAATCCGGCGGCAGAAATGGTTTTTGGATATAGCCGCGACGAAGCCGTCGGCGCGATGCTCGCCGATCTGATCATTCCGGAAAACCTGCGCGAGGCGCACCATACCGGCCTGGCTCACTATCTAAAGACCGGAGAGCATGCGGTGCTGAACAAACGGATTGAAGTTCCCGCCACAAACAAGAGCGGCGACGAACTCCTGGTCGAATTGGCAATCTCTCCCGTCGAGTTTGGTGGCACGAAATTCTTCTCTGCCTATTTGCGTGACATCACCGAAGCGAAGGCTGCACAGGACCAATTGCGGGCGTCTGAGGAGCGGTTCCAAAGCCTGTTTGAACTTTCGCCGGACGCGATCGTCGTCATCAATGGAAAAGGTGAACTGCTGGATGCGAACAGTCTCGCCTGCGAACTTGCCGGTTATAGCAAAGAGCAGATGCTGAAGACCCCAGCGGTCGATTTTGTTGCGCCAGACAACCTCTCCGCCGCCCTGTCCGGCATGACAACGGCTGGCGGCGGTGAAACCGTCAAAGTTCAGATCGAGTTTCTCGACGCAATCAAGAAACGTGTTCCAACCGAAGTTTTGGGTCGCCGCATCGAGAGTGAGAACGGCGCGCTCTATTATGGCGTCATCAGGGATATTTCCGATCGGCTTGCGAACGAACAACAGCTGAGAGACTCAAAAGATGCGGCCGAAAAGGCGAATGTCGCCAAGTCCGACTTTCTTGCGAACATGTCGCATGAAATGCGAACGCCGTTGAACGGAGTGATTGGATCGCTTTCATTGGTCGAACGCTCAGGCGTGAGCGACCAAGCCGCTTCACTCATCACTGCAGCTGAACGTTCGGCCGAAACGCTGCTCACTCTAATCGACGACTTGCTGGACCTTTCCCGGATTGAAGCCGGCGAAATCGAAGTCGAAAACTCGGTGTTCGACCCGAGAGAATTCTCAACTCTGGTTTCGGAAGTGTTCGGCCCGCTGGCGGAAAAGAAACAACTCGAACTGAACACGACATTGAGCTTCAAAGGTAAGATGATCCGATCGGACGTCGGGAAAATCCGACAGGTGCTCACCAATTTGGTAGGCAACGCTATCAAGTTCACGCAGCGCGGATCCATCGACGTCAATATCGGCGTCGATCTAGAAGCGGACCCCGGAACACTGACCTTAGACGTCAGCGATACCGGCATCGGCATTTCAAAACGTGATCAGGCGGTGTTGTTTGATCGTTTCAAGCAAGCCGACTCATCACGCTCGAAGTCGCACAGCGGAGCCGGTCTCGGCCTCGCCATTTGCAAGCAACTCGCCGAGATCATGGATGGATCCATTTCTGTGAGCAGCGCGCCAGGTGTTGGCTCGGCCTTCACCTTCACGATTCCGATTGAGCACGCGGATGAACACTCCGATGCGCGATCCACACCTACTCAACAAGACACGAAGCTAAGCGGCCGGGTACTCATTGCCGAGGATTCCGAAACGAATGCCATGGTAGCCAAGAAGATGCTCGAAAGACTCGGACTGGAATTCGAACATGTAACCGATGGCGCCGCGGCAGTGGATGCTGCGTTGAGTGAAACGTTCGATATCGTTCTGATGGACGTGTCCATGCCCCATCTCGACGGTCTGGAAGCAACCCGAATTCTTCGCGAGCGAGGTTATACGGTCCCGATCGTCGCCATGACGGCCCACGCACTCAAGGGAGATCGAGACCACGCTTTCAAAGTTGGCATGTCGGGTTACGTCACCAAGCCCATGCGCCCAAATGCATTGCGCGATGCGCTTGGAAAATGGCTGTCGGAGACGCCGGTTCAGGCAGATGCGGAAGCGACGGAATTGGCTGCGCTCGACACCGACGCAATCCGAGAAGTCTGGGGCGGTGACCTCGAAACCTACACCGAGATCGCGCGCATCTTTCTGGACGAACTTGCCTGGCGCATTCCCGGTCTCAGCACAGCTAATGTAAATGAGCTCGAGCATCACGCACACTCGCTGAAAGGCGCGGCTTCGAATATTGGCGCGACTGAGCTAAGTCGCCTCGCCGCAGAGCTCGAAGCCTTGGCAAAGTCCGGCGTGCACGGTCGTGTTACGCCAATGATCAAGTCGATTGAATCCGAAGCCGCCCGCGTTCGTGAGGCGCTGGAAGAAGACTATCTGGGAGCTCAATAAATGCCTGATCTAGGTCGATTGCTCATTGTCGAGGACACGCCGTCGCTCGCCCGAACGTACGAAGCCCATCTGGGAAACGATTTCAGCGAAATCGTGATCGCCGACACAGGCGCAAAAGCCTTAGTAGCCGTCGATGCCCAAGCCCCCGATTGCGTCCTGCTGGATTTGAAATTGCCTGATGCCGACGGATTGGATTTGCTCGATCGATGGATTGATCAAGGCCTGAAAGCGCCGGTTATCGTAATCACGGCGAATGGCTCCATGTCGGTGGCGGTTGATGCGATGCGCCGCGGCGCCGTGGACTTTGTCGTTAAACCAACCACGAAGGATCGCCTGCGCGTCACCGCGCAAAACGCGGTCGAGAACTTTCAATTAAAAAAAGTGGTGGAGACATACGAAGCCGAGATCGACCGGTCCGACTTTTGCGGGATCATCGGCAAATCCCTTGTTATGCAGGGTGTCTTCAAATCCATCGAAGCGGCAGCGCCGTCCAAGGCCAGCGTGTTCATCACTGGGGAAACCGGTACGGGTAAGGAATTGATCGCGCGTGCAGTACATGATCTCAGCCCGCGCCGCAAAGCTAAGTTTGTGGCAATCAATTGCGGCGCGATCCCACGCGATCTGATTGAGAGTGAACTTTTCGGTCACGTGAAAGGTGCCTTCACCGGCGCCACAGCCGACCGCGCTGGTGCAGCGGAAATGGCAGAAAGCGGAACGCTCTTTCTCGACGAACTTGGTGAGATGCCGATCGAGCTTCAGCCGAAGCTGCTCCGGTTCCTGCAACTCGGTGAATATCAACGGGTTGGTGATAGCAGGGTTCGCAAATCAAACATTCGCATCGTCGCCGCCACCAATCGCGACCCATTACAAGCCGTGCGCGACGGCACCCTGCGCGAAGACCTCTACTATAGGCTACATGTCATCCCGGTCGCGCTCCCGGCCCTACGTGAACGCAGCGCCGATATCCTGCTCTTGGCAGAAAGCTTCCTGGCGCGATACGCCAGCGAAGAAGGTAAAACATTCAGCGGTTTCGCCCGCGATGCCGAAGAATGGCTGATCTCGCATTCCTGGCCCGGAAACGTCCGGGAGTTGGAGAACCTCATTCGGCAGATTGCCGTACTGAAGGATGGCGGAGAGATCGGGCGCAGCGATATGCCAGTGTCGACAGCGTCACCACAATCATCACCGACTCCATCCGAACCGACGGCCTCAATAAACGTGTTAACCGCCGAGGTCTCTGAGCCCGATTACGGCCTGGAACCGCTCTGGATGACCGAAAAGAAAGCCATCGAACGCGCCATCGCGCTCTGCCGTGGCAACATCGTCGCTGCGGCGAAACAATTGCAGATCAATCCGTCGACGATCTATCGCAAGAAGGCTTCCTGGAACAGTTGATTGCGCGAGTTGCCTAACTCCTCCTACTCCAATCGATGCTGGAGACTGGTTCGCATTAGACTGACAGCCCCGCCACCCAGTCTGGCTGTTTTCAGGGAAAATCTGAGCTCCGAATTTAGTGCCGACCATTCCGGGACTTATGGCTGAATTCGGCGGCCCATTCCAGTTCGGATTCCGTCAAACGGAGACGCATGGGCGGCAACTACGCGTTAGCCTCCGACGCGAATTTGTCCCGTCAGGTTTGGCCAGAATTCAACATTCAATAATTCCCCAATATGGGAAATTGCCGAAGACGGTTTTGGTTCATCCGGGCGGCCCCGCCCACGATGAGACTGAGATCACCATCAATCGAACTTAAACATCGGTCGGTCAAATTATCCGTCACCGAACGCTTCACAAGGCCCAAAATTCAGGGTTAAAAGGCGAGGTGAGCATAAAGGATATATCATTTGACGGATGACATTAAACGCACCACGCTTTTGGTGCGAGACGGAGACCGCTCCGCGCATTGGTATGAACAGGTTTTCGGCATGACCCGCTGGATGGACACGCCATTCACTTTGTCTGGCGACCAACTCGCGGCTGGCAAGAAAGGCGATCAAACTCGATTGATCATCTTGAAAGCCAATCATGATCTGCTCGGGATGATCGGCCTCCTTGAATGGTTGGAGCCTAAATTCGATGCGCCCGAAGAGTTGCCAACCCGGATTGAGTTTGGTGCCCCAATTTTCGTGGTCGCCTCACAAGACGCCCGCGGTGCACTGGAGCGCGCGCGAACCCTGGGCAGCCGGGTTCATTGTGAACCGCGTGAATGGTCCGTGACCGGCGCAGATGGCAAGGTCAAAGACATGATTGGCTGCTCCTTCTGGGATCTCGACGGCTATTTCTTTGAGGTCAACCAAACCGTCCGCGTTCATGATTGATCCGAGACATGGAGACGTTTGAGGCCCTCGCGAATGGAAAGACTGTCGACGATGATATGGTCCAGAAATGGACTGTAGCCCGTCGCCCGGAGGGAAACGTCCGCCCGCGAGACTTCGATTGGGTGACGGCCTCCATTCCTGAACTTGGCGCGGGTCAGGTACTCCTGAAAACACACTACTTGAGCCTCGCGCCAGTGATGCGCAGCTATATGAGCGGCCAGTCTTTTGCGGGCGAGACGAAGCTGGCGGTTGGCGATGTCATTCATGGACGCGGCGTCGCTCAAATCGTGAAATCGCGAAATCCCCGCTGGAAGGAAGGACAGGTCGTGCAGGGCCAACTTGGTTGGCAGACCTATAAAGTGTCCGACATGACCGAGCAGGAGAAATTCCGCGCCATGCCCGCGAATGACCTACCGGCCTCATTGGGCTTGGGTGCGCTTGGTATGACGGGCCTGTCTGCATGGGCTGGATACTTCAATGTCGGCGTTCCGGCAGCTGGCGAAACAGTTCTCGTATCTGGCGCGATGGGCGGCGTCGGGTCTCTGGTCATTCAATTCGCCGCAAATGTTCTCGAGAGTCGAGTGATTGGCATCGCCGGCGGGGCGGAGAAATGCCGCCTCGCGCAAGCGCTCGGATGCGCCGAGATGATCGACTACAAGAATGATGCGGTCGCCGATGCTCTCGCCACTGCTGCACCCAACGGCATCGATTTGTATTTCGACAATGTCGGCGGAGATATTCTTGATGCTGCGCTGAACCATTTGGCAGCGCAGTCCAGAATTGTCCTTTGTGGATCGATCAGCGAATATACGCGCGCCGCGCCCTATCGCCTGCCAAATTACAACCGCCTCAGACGCACGGACAGTCAGATGCGCGGTTTCTTTGTCTACAATCACCTCGCCGACTGGGACCGCGCCATGTCGGAAATTGCCGATTGGGTCAAAGCCGGACTGGTGAAGCCGGTGGAACAGATCACCGAAGGTTTCGAAAACCTCCCAGGCGCACTGGCGGGTCTGTATTCGGGGCAAAATGTCGGAAAGCAATTGTGTAGCGTGCGCGGCGAACCAGCGTCGTGGCACTAACGGAGATGATATGAGCAAAAAAGCCCCTGTAAGGTTCCAACGCGGGAACTTCGTTGTTGCTGATCTTGAACGCGCGCTGACTTTCTATCGCGACGTGTTGGGGTTCGACGTGGCCTATCAGCTTGGTCATAACCCGGACAGTTATTCCATTCCCGTATTCAACATTCCGGACGGCGCGAAGCTTGGGTTTTGCACACTGTCGACACGCGAACAGGTGCGGGTGATGGCGTTGACGGAAATAAAAGGGGTGCCTCTACCGCCGGTACCAGCACCGCGACGAAGCGCGATCGTTCTGGACGTGGCGGATCCTGACAAGATCATCTCGGGTGCCAAGAGCCTCGGATTAACCGTCTATCCGGAAGAACGATTGGAGACCAATGATGGACGCATTGGACGCGAGATCGGGATTGCGGACTTTGATGACAATCTCGTCGTGATCTACACAATTTTGGAGGCAGCAGAATGACCGAAACGCCCCAAACATCAGCCAAACCTTATCCACCTGCAAGCACGGGATGGATCCTGGTGATCGCGCTCACGGTTGCTTATGTTTTCAGTTACGCCGACCGCAAAATAATCGAGCTGCTGATCGAACCTATCAAAGCGGATCTAGACCTGAGCGATGAGCAGATCGGCCTCATTCTCGGGCCTGCATTCTCCATTGTATATGCAACGTCAGGTCTGTTCATTGGGTGGCTCGTGGACCGCGTTCGCCGCACCTGGCTGGTCGGTATCGGGATCGCGTTCTGGTCACTCGCCACGGCGTTTACCGGTGTCGCACAGAATTTCTGGCAAATGTTTATGGCACGGCTCAGTGTCGGCGCGGGTGAAGCAACACTCAGTCCCGCCGCCTTCTCGATGATCGGAGATAGTTTTCCTCCGGAGCAACGCGGCAAACCAATCGCATTTTACACGATGGCCCTCGTCGTCGGGGCAAGCGTCGCAGGATTTCTTGGGGGTGGAATTCTCATTTGGGCAAAGACCACTCAGGGCATCGAGGTTCCGTTACTGGGGCTGCTCGCCCCCTGGCAAATGGCGTTTTTTATGATTGGCCTACCGGGATTGCTCGTGGCCCTGTGGTTCTTCTTCATCAATGAACCCGAACGGCGCCTGACGACCGTCGAAGACAACAGCCTGAAGGGCAACAATGTTGGCGACGCCCTCGGATACATCGCCAAGCATTGGGGCACCTATCTGGGATTTGTTTCAATAGTCTGTGTGATGACCATCATCGCCTATAGTCAGGGCTTTCTGGCATCCACATTCAAACGCGTATGGGGGTGGGAGACCGAGTATTATGCGATCGTCAACGCCACGGCGCTGTTGATCATAGGACCCGCCAATATTCTGCTCTGGGGGTTTTTATCCGATCGCTGGACGCAAGCAGGCATGCGTGATGCCCCGTTTAGAATTATGGCGGCAGGCTTGCTGATCATGGTGCCAACTGGCGTGATCGCCATGTTCATGCCGACGGGATGGACGGCGTATGCCGTACTCTGCGTCAATACGGTGGGCATCGGCATGGTCTCCGGGGTCGGCGTCACAGCATTGCTCCTGATCACACCGGCGCAGATCCGCGGGCAAGTTGTGGCACTGTACTACATGGCCATATCCATGGCCGGGCTCTGGCTCGGATTTCCGACGGTCGGGATGCTGTCATCGCGGGTTTTTGGCGAGGAAAACCTGAACCATGCCGTCGCCGTTGTTCCGGTGCTTTATGGCCTGATCCCCATTCTCTTACTGCCTGTCATTTATCGTCTGTATGTGGCGCAAATGAATCGGATGAATGGCGACGCGCAATCTGAAAGTCCAACAGAATGACGGTGCGAAAAGGGTATTCAGACGGGCCTGAGGGCCAAGTTCATTGGCGACGCGCCGGCACTCGGACTGGTTCGGATTTGCATTGTTACTCCCCTGCCCCGTTTGGATCACTGGCCTTTGCAAACTTGATCCCCCGCTTGGCGAGCGATCGATGCGTGATCGCACCAGACTATCCTGGCCAAGGCGGCTCCGACGGCGGGCGAGCGACCCCGACGATAGAAGACTACGCACGAAGCATGCTTGCTGTCATGGATGACCTGTCTGCAGCTCAACCTGTTAGCCTGTTGGGATTTCACTCCGGGTGCCTGGTTGCCGTCGAAGCCGCGCTGCAAGCTCCGGACCGGATCGAGCGAATTATCCTGATCGACGTGCCGGCCTTTGATCCTGAAACCCGCGCCAAATACCTCCCCGCAATTGGGGCGCCGTTCGAGCCGTCGGCGGATCTCGATAGCCTGTCAAAGTCGTGGGACGCTGCTGTCACAAAACGTCTCGAGACACAGCCCCTGGATCAATGCCTGGCACTGTTCGCTGATACGGTTGGCAACGGTCCGCGCATGAACGCCACGTTTCATGCAGCCTTCACCTATGATGTTGAGGCGAAGTTTGCGGCACTTGACGCAGATACGAGGATTATCGCTACGCAATCATCCTTGTTGGAACCGAGCCGTCGCACCGCCGCAATGATTGCGCGCTCGACATTACTGGAAGTGCCGGACATTCAACGCTCCGTGCTTGACGAGAACGCCGAAAGTATTGCTCGCATCATCGCTCAGCAGCTCGACTAGATGAGCCTTACTGATCCAGAAAATTTCTCGTCAACTCGGCCATGAACTCAACGCCCAGGTCAAAAACATTATGCGGGTACTCAGACATGATCACCAAACGACTGTTCGGCGTGATCTCTTGAGCGGCTTTGGTTTCGACCAGAAGACTACCGGTTGGGGCAATGAATAGGCTCGGTTGAGTGATCTTTGGAAACTGCTGATCGCCCGGATAGGAGAACACACCATAATAAGCGTGTCCGGACTCAGGAATGGCCTGCACCATATCTGCGAAATGCTCCTGAGCTCTCAGCAAGCTCATTCCGTAACTCATGCCTGCGCTCGCAAATTGCCACTTGCTAGTGTGATGCGCGCCATCCGGATCAAGACTGTCAGGCTTGGCATATTGCTCGAACGCTTGGCGTTGGGCCGCGCCTGTGAAATGAGGCACGCCGGGAAGCACCAATCGGCGAACCCGATCTGGATACTGAATGGCCATCTCAACCGCGATCAAAGTCCCTGTGTGATACCCCAGCACATCGACCTCGCGGTTCAACCCCAACTCTGACAGGACCAAAGCTGCATTGTCTGCATAGTCAGCGATGCTGGGCGGGTCAGCGGGGCGATCTGAGTCACCAAAGCCAGGCGTATCTATCGCGATCACCCATCTGTCAGTCGACATTTCACGCATGAAATCGAGATAGAAGGCAGACGAATATGGAGACGGATGGAGCAATAATAATGGTGGCTTCTCTGTCGAAACCATCGGCGGCGCAGCGACGCGAACGTGCACCTGGCCGTAGCGTCCATCGACGAACAATCGTTTCACCGTCGAAAGCTCTTGATCGGAGTAAGTTCGCGGCGCGGGCGCTGTTTGCACACAGGCCGCAGCCACCAGAAATGCGAGAATGCTCACATGAAGAAATTTGAAAATGCCCATCGTCTTCGCCTCTGCTAATCGACGCGTTCTGCAAACTCGATAATGGCGCCATCCGGAGCTCTAATTCCGATCACATTCAGCGCGCCATGAGATGGTCGATAGGTCGAGTACTCTTCACGCTCAATCTGCCAGCCGCGATCTTCAATTTGCGCTTGTGCGATAGCGACGGATTCGACCGGGTACGTGACAGAGAGCCATCCCAGATTCGGCGCATCACAGCGGTCTGCATGATCGAACCCATCAAGCCCGTCGATTTCGATGTATTCCATGCGACCATAAAGTGTCTGCGACGGCGGCGTAAATATTCCGGCTTTGTACGGCACACTCGTCGTCAGATTTTGAGGAATGCCAAGGGGCATCAAAGTAGGCTCTGCATCTGTATACGGAACGCCGTACCAAACACGCTCGAACCCGAGGACATCTTCCATCAATTCACGGACGGCTTCTCGGTCTCGCGTCATTTGCATAATATTGAAGGGGCGGCTCAGGCGTTCGAACGGCGTAAACCCTTCGGGCGGTGGGCGGTTCAAACGCTCATAAGCCTGGACCTGCAATCCATCGGGCCCTTTGAACACGACGATGCTCAACTCAGAGCCATTGAAGCTGAGAGGCGCAATCGGGGTTTCGGTGCCCCAGCCCAGGGCGATCGCATCGTCATAAATGGAACTGAGATCATGCGCACGGACCATGAATGACCAGAAGCACCCCGTATCCCAGGCGCGCGCGCCCGGACGAGTCGGTACCTTGCGACCAGCATCGTCAAATCGAATAAGGCGGACATAGCCCGCATCACTGCCGACAGCACGAAGGGTTAGCACTTCGCCCGACGCGCCATGGGATAGTTTCAACGCTGCGATCTCCGCAGCATCGAGCGGACCGCGATAGAGCGTTTCATACCCTCCGATATCTCGAAAAAAGGCGGCGGTACGGTCCAGATCGGACACGCTGGCTGTTGCCATGATCCAGGGCTGGCTGACAATCGGCGACGGCAATGGGTCGGGCGCCGGGGTGACGGCCGGGACCACCGCTTCGGAACCGACCTGACAAGACGCAAGCAGCCCCAGTGCGAACACCGGGGCTGCGAGCATTCTGACGAGTTTCGTCACCGATCAGAACTCGGCGCCAAACTCGATACCATATTCCAATGGCGGTGAGGCATAGGTCGTGAGGGCCGTCGCCGAGGATGCGCGGTAATAGTCGACATCACTCAGATTCCGCCCAAATAGGGCAACCGACCAACCGCGATCGTCCTGATACTTGATGCGGCCATTGAGGATCGCATCGAAGTCAATGCGGGCGTGGGCGGGTGCATTCGCGACGAGGCTCCAGGACTCATCCTCGAAAGAAACATCGCCTGAGATGATCAGTTCGCCTTTGTGGAACGGCGAAGCGTAAAGCGCCCCAAGAGTCGTCTTGTAGGATGGTCCATTCTTCAGGTCCAATCCAAGGGCACAAGGGATCACTTCTGCATCGACGGACGGATCGACACCCGCACACCCGGAAACAGGGTTAGCGAGATTGTTGACCAACCCCCGGGCCTGGTCGCCTGTGAGAGATGTGTACTCTGCATCCAGGAAGCCGGCATTCCCGTTCAACTGGAAATTATCCGTGATCTGCCAGACAGCTTCGATCTCCAGACCGGAGATTTCGGTCTCGTCGACATTGAATCGCGTAAATCCGAGCCCTGGCACAGTCGCACCAATCTGGAGGCCTTCATATTGATTGAAGAAGACAGCCGCGTTCACGCGCAGCGAGTCATACCATTCAGACTTCACGCCGATTTCAAACGAATCCAGCGTTTCTTCATCGACCGGGAGGAATACAGCCGTACCGCTAAACGCGTCCGGTGACCAACCACCAGATTTGAAGCCGGTTGAATATTTAGCATAGCCAAGAACGCTGTCGGTGAATCGGTAATCCGCACCGAGCGTGTAACTAATATTGTCAAATTCCTGCGAATCCATGCGGGCAAACCCGAATGGGCCGGCTCCGTCAAAGTCCTTCTCATCGTTAGTCGCACGTACGCCCGCGGTGAGTGAGAGCTGATCGCTTACGGCAAATGTGCCCTGCCCGAAGACCGCGATCGAGTCGGTGCTTGAATCGATCGAGAACGGGAAGATGAACGTGGTGTCGAGGTTGAGGTCTTCCTGGAAGAAGTAGACACCTGCAATCCAATCCAGCGCCCCTTCTCCAGACTGACCAATGGTGAATTCCTGGCTGAACTGGTCCTGATCCGTCATCTGCGAATACGGGAAGCCGATCCGCGTTGACAGCTCATCTTCCAGTTCGCGAAACGCGGTAATCGACGTGAAATCCAGATTTCCAAAAGCACCTTCTACGCGCGCACTAATCCCGCTGCTGGTTAGTTCTGAACTGTAATCGGAGAAGCAACCAAGAGGCAGCAAGCCGCCTGCTGGACAGGTCGTTCCTGGCGCTGGCTCAATGGTGAATATGTTATTGTCCGCGTCTTGTCCGGGAACGATCGAATCCGGGATCGGGTCCGAGCGGTCATCCGTATGATCGATGGCGAACAAGACGTTCCAATCGTCATTGAACTCATGATAGAGAGACGCGCGCACAGCGAGTGTGTCCAATGCGCCGACGCCGTCGCGTCCAGATGTCGATAACGGTCCATTTGGATTGAGATCATGGAAGCCGTCGCGCGACCGTGAGAACGCCGTCACGCGCGCAGCAGTGCGATCACCAAGCTGGATATTCCCCGTTGCCTTGAATTCTTTGCGATCATAATTCCCGAATGTCGCGCCGATTTTGCCGCTATTCTCGAATTGCGGTTTCACAGAGTTCAGCTTGATCGCGCCGCCAATCGTGTTGCGACCGTAAAGTGTTCCCTGCGGGCCGCGCAGCACTTCGATTGATTCCAGGTCAACAACGTCGAAAAGCGAGCCGACGGAGCGTCCGATGTAAACGCCATCGACATAGATACCGACTGCTTGGTCGACAGCGCCGCGGCTTTCGTCCTCACCGACACCGCGCAGAAAAATTCGAGCCGCGCTGGCCGTGCCCGTGTTGGTCGCAATATTGATGTTCGGCACTTGCGCCGTCAGATCGCGAATGTTGAGAACCTGCTTGTCCTCAATCTGCTCCGTCGAAAGTGCGGTCACCGCCACCGGGGTGTCCTGCAAGTTTTCTTCAACGCGTTGCGCGGTGACTGTGACGGGTCCGAGGCGACGGGCTTCGTCGTCGCCGTCTCCATCTTGTGCCGTTGCAGCTGGCATAAATGCGGTTGAAAGCGCGACTGTTCCCACCGCGCAGATAAGTGCCTTCTTCATTGCCGAGATCTCCTCAAATTTCGGTCCGGGCCTGATGTCCCTATCTAAATGATATACCATTTCGAGAAGATGGCGAGATTTGTCCGGTCATTTGCCGGGGATCTGTGATAATTTTGTCACTCGGAGGATGACGGGGAGTCTGGAATGCCGGTGACCAGCAAGACATTGAAGGCGCCCCAGTCATTGTCGATCCGCGCCCGGCGAAGAACGTCGTATTCCTCGCTTGCCCAGAAATCACGCGCCGCCTGGGCGTTCGGCCACTTGCTGACAACATAACTCGGCGGGCTGTATTCGCCTTCCAGCACTTCAATGCCAGGGCCACCACCAATGGCGATGTAGTACCCTCCGAACTGCTCATAGATGGGCGGCAGCTTAGCGGCGTACCCTTCCATGAAGGCTGGACGATCAAACACTTCACCGAGCACGATCATGTAAGCGGGCGGTTCGGCAGCCTCCGAGACGCCCGCCTGCCCCTCCGCCGTCTGCGGTTGCAAGCCCATACACGCGGCCAATCCGAGCCCACCCGATAGACCGAGCACCGTCCCTGCGATAAATCCCTTCATGAATACCTCCTAGGCGTCTGGACTTCTGATAAAAGATATATCATTTGATGAGAGCACAATGACAAGCGGAAAAGATATGGCGATCGATCTCTCCAAACCGACAATGGTAACTTCCGACAAGACGGCTCGGGAAATTTTTGAAGAGGTGCGTGCCAATCCTGCCCGCGCGCGCTTCGGCTTTGGCGGGAAACTGGCCATCATCAATGTCGATCCGCAGAAGGCGTATACGCGCCCTGACCTATTCCCGAAGACCAGCTACATCACCGATCCGCGCCAATTGGAGCATATTGATGCAATCTCGAAGGCGGCGCGCGCGAAGGGTCTGCCTGTGGTCTGGACGCATGTGGCTTATATGGAAGATGCCGCCGACGCGGGTGTGTGGGGCACGCGGACCAATACCCCGGACAGTTTGCAGAACATCAAGTATGGCTCCGAACGGCATGCCTTCGATGATCGTGTCACCATCGATGAGTCGGTCGATGCTGTTTACACCAAGCGAATGCCATCCGCCTTCTTCGAAACGCCACTGCAGAGCTTCCTGACGTGGCACAAGGTCGACACGCTGGTGATTACAGGCGGCTCAACATCCGGCTGCGTGCGGGCGACCGCCGTTGATAGCCTCAGCCACGGTTATCGAACCATCGTTCCGATCGAGTGCGTCGCGGATAAGCACGAAAGTTATCACTTTGCGAACCTGACCGACTTGTTGATCAAATACGCAGACGTCGTTCCGGTGAGTGAAGTGCATGACGCGATTGCGGAGTATCAGAGCTGATGCACGCCGATCCCAATCTCTACGATTACTGGCCTTATGAAGGACGTCCCAAAATCGTCTGGCCTGGCGGCAAGAAGCTCGCTTTCTGGATCGCCCCGAACATCGAGTATTACGAGTTTCAGCCACCGCATAATGACAAGCGCCCAGGCTGGCCGCGCGGAAATCCGGATGTGGTCGCCTACTCCCAGCGCACCTGGGGCAATACGGTGGGCCACTGGCGGATGATGGACTTGTTCGACAAATATGATCTGCGCGAATCAATCTCGCTGTCGATCGGTCTGGTCGATCACCACCCCGAGATCATTGAGGCCGTAAACGCCCGAAACTGGGAGTTCTTCTCTCATGGCATTTACAATACGCGCTATTCCTACGGCATGGACGAAGCGCAAGAGCGCGCCGTGCTGGAGGACTCAATCCGTACGGTCGAACAAGCCACTGGCAAGCGCATTCGTGGCTATCTCGCGCCAGCGCTAACCCATACCGAAAAGACACTCGACCTCATCGCCGAGCATGATTTCTGGTACACATGCGACCTGTTCCAGGATGACCAGCCGCAGCCGATCAAGACCAGGACCGGCAAGCTCGTCTCGATGCCCTATTCGCTCGAGGTGAATGATGTCATCACCTATTCGGTGCAGGGGTGGAGCCCGCAGCGTTATACAGATCTGTTGATCCGACATTTCGATCAGCTCCTTGAAGAAGGCGAACAATCCGGCACCGTGATGTGCATCCCGCTGCACGCCTATCTGGTCAGCCAGCCGCATCGCCTGCGTGTCTTCGAAGAGGCGTTGAAACACATCTGCGCGCACCGCGACGATGTCTGGTTCACGACGGGCGCGGAGATCGCAGAATTCTATAGAGATCACTATTGGGATCAAACGCAGGCTGATATTTCGGCGCGCGGCGTTATCGCGGGAGGGACTGGCTTTGCCCCTGCCTGATGATTATCTGATTTATCCCTATCGCGGCTACGGATTTGATAATCCGCGCTATGACTGGAGTCCGGCAGACCGCCGCCTACCCCTCCATCTTGATAGCGGGGTGAAAGCGATCGCCACGATTGTCGTGCCGGTTGAGTTCTTTCCGCTCAATCCCCCGGCCACGCCGTTCAAACATCCTGGCGCGATGAAAACACCGTATCCGGATCTGCGCCACTTCACGACGCGAGACTACGGCAACCGCATCGGCATTTTTCGCCTGATGCGTGAATTCTCGTCTCGCGGATTGAAAGCGACATTTGCCATCAATGCCGAGATCGCCAAGCGCTATCCACCGCTGATCGACGCCATTCGCGACGCCGGTCACGAGATCGCAGCGCATGGTGTCTCGACCGCACACATCCATCATGATGGCCTGAGCGAAACAGAAGAACGCACCCTTATCGAAACCGCACGAAGCACCTTCCCGGACGCTACGACCTGGATGAGCCCGGCGCGAAACGAGAGCTACCGAACGCTGGACCTGATCGCTCAGGCGGGATTCAAAAACTGTCTCGATTGGGAAAGTGATCAACGCCCCCTTCCGTTCAAAACTAAAGCGGGTCCCGTCTGGGCCTTGCCCCACTATGGCGAACTCGGCGACTTCAAACTGCTCATCGACCGCTCGCAGTCGGAAAGCGAATGGGCGGACCAGATCATCGAAACCGCGCGCTACCACCTCGATATCCACAACAAGGAAGGCGCTAGTGGATTTGCATTCACTATGACGCCATACGTGCTCGGTCAGCCGTTTCGGATCCGCGCCGTACGGCAGGTGCTTGATGCGCTGGCTAGCATGGATGGTCTCGCTATCCGCACAGCGGCCGATAGCTGCGCCGCCTTCGCAGAGGTCATGTCATGAACCGCCGCGCTTTCCTGCTCGGCACTGGCGCTACAGCCTTTGCCGCGCCCGCCCTCGCTCAAGGATCTTCGCCCATGCGCTATTCCGCCCTCGCCCTGCAGACCGTCTGCGATGCCGTCAATCAGGACAGCTCCATTGAAGACGCGCATGCCCGAATGGACCGCGCGATTGACCGCGTGCGCGGCCAGATCGGCGCCAGCAAAGGCTTCCTCAAAGGTTTTAACGGCTATGATGTGAAACTGGTCGTGCTGCCGGAATACTGGATGACCGGCTTCCCCCTCGGCGAGACTCGTGAGGTCTGGCAGGACAAGGCGGCGATCCCGATGGATGGCGCGTTCCCTGACAAGCTCGCCGGGCTGGCCCAGACATTCGGGATCTATCTTTGCTCAAACCACTATGAGACCGATCCGAACTTCCCGGACCTGTATTTTCAATCCAACGTGATCTACGCCCCAAATGGCGACACGGTCCTGCGCTACCGCCGCATGATCTCGCTTTACACACCAAGTCCCTATGATGTCTGGGATCAGTATCTCGACATTTATGGCGAGGACGCGATTTTCCCGGTCGCAGAGACCGAGATTGGCGCGCTCGGAACGATTGCCAGTGAGGAAATCCTCTACCCCGAAATCGCGCGGATGCAGGCCTTCAAGGGCGCGGAGATATTCTGCCACCCAACCAGCGAAGTCGGCGCGCCCGGCCTGACACCAAAACACATCTCAAAAAAAGCCCGTGCGATCGAGAATATCGCCTATGTCGTCTCTGCCAATAGCGGAGAGATTATCGGCACGCCGGTGCCGGCCGCTTCGACCGACGGTATGTCAATCGTGCTCGACTGGTATGGCCGCACGCTGGCTGAAGCCAATCAAGGTGAAACCCTGAACGCCAATGCCGTGCTCGACATTGGCGCATTGCGCGACACACGGCGCAAGACCGGGATGACGAACACGCTGTCGCGCCTGCCAAACACCGCCTTCGCCAGCGCCTATGGCCAAGCCAATCACGCCCCGGCCAATCGCACGCCGGACGCACAAATGATCGAACGCAAGGACGCCATCGCCCAACAACAAGCGGTCATTGATCGCCTGGTTGAGAGCGGCGTCCTCAAATAATAGGAGCCCGTCATGACTAACCTTCCAGACATCCCACCTTACGTGCCAAGACTTGAACAGACCTGTTTCCTGGTGATTTGCCGCGATGGGCCGAACAGTGCGGGACCGCGCGCGACGCACCTCAAAGGCCATCTCGATCATGTAGAGAAACATTGGAAGCGCTATGTTACCGCCGGCCCAATCCGTGAACCGGGAGGTGAAGCCCTCGTCGGATCGGTGTTCCTCGTGCTCGCAGACAGTCTGGCTGAGGCCGAGGCATTGATGAATGGCGACCCGTACATCACTTGCGGGATGTATGAGACCATCACCTATAACGAACTCTCCAATTCCGTCGGCCAGTATATTGGCGGCAAGATCTGGGAAAGCGCCGAGGCAATAGCGCATCGCGCGGCTGGCGGCCCAACCAGCGATCTCTCGAAAGGCGTCGACGCATGACCGATCGCATGAAGCACCGCCGCATTCGCGGCCGAATTCGCTACACCTCGAAAAAGCCGGAAATGCTGGACCAGGTACGCGGTGACGAGATTTTCAACATCACGCATCACAGCGATGGCAAGATGACGGTGCGGGCGCATTGTGAACTGCATGACCCGGATCCAACCGTGATGCGCGACATCGTTTATTCGACCGATGAGAATTTCAATCCCATGGACTGCCACGTACGCCTTACGATCGGCGATGAATTCATGGGCTCAGGCTGGTTCAGATTCGACCTCGACGAGAACCGCTCTGGAACCATTGAGTGCGAAAGCTATGGCCCGTCCATCGGACGCTTGTCACAGCGCGTCGTAACCAACGGCCCCTTTGATGGCTTCGGCACCCATCCGATCATCGGCGATGCCCAGATGTGCCGCGTCATTGATCGCTCTGGTGGCCCGACGCGGCGCAATGTTCGCGTATTCCTTCCCTCACCTGACCATCGCGGTGCAACCCCGCCGGTGATCTCAGAGGTCAATATCGGGCTCGAATATGTCGGCGACGAAACCGTCACTGTGGAAGCGGGCACATTCGACTGCTTCCACTTCCGCTATGTCGATGATGAAGGTCCCGGCATGGGCGGCACACAACATCCGGCCTATGACATGTGGGTCACCAAGGACGATTTCATTTTCGTTCAGGGCGGCGTCGGTGGCTATATGTCGACCTGGTATGAATTGATCGAGCTCGATCGCCCGACAATCGGTTAGTTCCCGAACCCCGACGCCTCGTCACCGGCCTGAATGGCTTTGATTTCGTCGAGATCGGTCGGCGGCGTCAGCCATTGCGGCTTGTTCTCCTGCGCCCAACTGAGCAGCTGCTCCGGAAACTCGTCCTGTGACTCCACCCGGTGCGACAGCAAGTGATAAATCGCCTGCTCACCGCCAGCCCAGGCTGGAAGTGCGCCATAACGCTGCCAGCTCATCTGATGCGGCTCTTCTACGCTTCCCTCCGGGCTGATGAAGAAATCATAATTCTCCCACGCCTCGTACTGAGCCCCATTGGGAAGAGGGAAATCCAGGAACACGGCTGCCGTAAACGCCCAGGTATCGCCGATCTGGCGTGCCGCGATGCCATCTTCTGAAATGATCTTCTGGACCCGGTCGCCAACACCCTGAGTGACGTCGCCATAGATGCGGCCATTCTCGTAGCGATATTCTATCATCTGATAGGGATATGCGATCGGCTGGACCGCCTGACCATTATATTCTGTGATCACCTCGCCGGTTTCCGGATCAGTGTAGGCAAAAGTCTTGCGGGTAAGGTGGATGACCTTTTCACTTGGATCGTCCGGCCAGATGACGGTGGAACTGTCAAAGCCTATCATGCCGAACAGCTGCTCCCCTGACGGGTAGGCATAGATCCCGCCTTCCGACACCCAATGCACGGGATCACCCGTCCCGGCGCGCGCATCAACCCAGGCTTTCAGAACGTCCGGCTCTGCAGCCACCACAGGCGTTTCCGGCGCTTCGACCTCGCTCGTGGCGCAGGATGCCAGGGCAAAAACGGATGTAGCCGCAAGGGCGATCGTACGGACCATCAAATCCTCCAAGATTCATTTGATATATCTTTATAGATTCATGTCAGGTTCGCGCAAACAGGCAAACGGTCACACGCACGCTGGATGACATTCGGCATTGTCCTTGCTTTGCCAAATGCAACGGGCGCGATAAAGCTAGGCCCGAACGAGCACGGAAAAGTTGTATGGCAGTTAGCGCCCCATTGAAATTCACCACGGCGGATATTGATGAAGCCGCCAATATTCCGCTCTATCAGCAGATCTATGACCTGCTGCGCGCCAAGATCATGGATGGCACGCTGGCTCTGAATGACCGCCTGCCGGCTGAGCAGGAACTCACACAGGCGCTCGGCGTCTCGCGCATTACCGTGAAGCGGGCGATGAACGAGCTTGCGGTCGCTGGCCTGGTCCGCCGCCAGCGCGGCATTGGCACCGTCGTAATCTATGATGTTGCTGCGCCCACGGTCAAAGGCAGCTTCGAGACAATGATTGACGGCCTGACCCGCATGGGCGTCGAAACCGAAGTGCAATTGCTCGATTGCACGGTCGGCACGGCCAGCCCCGCCATCGCAGAAGCCCTGGAGCTTTCCAGCAAAGTCACCAGTGTCCAGCGCATCGTGCGCCTGCGCCGCCTCGATGGCGAACCATTTTCTTACCTCGTCACCTATATTCCGTACGACGTGGCTGATGGGTATGACGAAGCACAACTGGCAACTGAGTCTCTGATCAAACTGCTCGAACAAGCCGGTCACGCGCCGGTAGAAGCTGAACAAACCATCACGGCGACGGCGGCAGAACCTGCTGTCGCGGCCAATCTCGGTGTTGCGCCAGGGTCACCCCTGCTGCGCATTCACCGGATCATGAAGGATGCCAAAGGCCGCCCGGTGCAAGATATCACTGCGCATTATCGCGCCGATCGTTTCGAGTATCACATGCGGCTGAACCGGAATAACGCCGCCGAAACCGACTGGACCACCGAAAAGTGACAATCTGACCCTCGCCACCAGCGATTTAAATGATATATCTTTTAAATCGAAGGAGGCAGCCGTGGTCGATCAGGCGCTATTCGCCCTCTTGCATGTGCTTGTTTTCGTCTACTGGCTGGGCGGAGACTTGGGAGCGTTCTATACGAGCCGCTTCCTGATCCAACCGGATGTCAGCGCCGACCGTCGCTTGATGGCCGCCAAAGTCGTCAATGATGTCGACATGGCGCCGCGTACAGCCTTGATCCTGACACTGCCGACGGGGCTCGCACTGGCGGAAAGCAAAGCCTGGATAAGCCTTGGGTGGACTGCGATGATCGGTGTTGGAGTTGGCGCGGCACTCTGGCTGGCCCTCGCTTGGCACTTACACCTCAAACATGGCAGCGCGCGGGATGCATTTCGCAAGCTCGATCTGGCCATTCGCTGGGGTCTGGTCCTCGGGCTAGGCGGTTGGGCGATCGGCGGCCTGACGGGTGCAGTCTCGCTCCCACTCTTCATGGCGCTCAAACTGCTGGCATTTGTCGGCTGCATCTTGCTCGGCCTGTTAATTCGCTCGGTGCTCAAGCCGCTTGGCCCTGCCCTCATGGGGCTCAACACGCCTGATCGCGAAGCCGCTGCTACTAGCCTCACGCAAACTCTCAATCGCGCCCGTCCACTGGTCACCGGTATCTGGGCCCTGCTCATCTTCGCCGCCTTTCTCGGCCTCTGGACGCCGACGACATTCTAGGAGACTCTGATCCCATGCCTGACGACCTCAAAACGCCCCCGATATCTCCGGTGTCCTGAAACAGCAGCTCGGCGAAGCCGGCCTGAAAGACGACCAAGCCAAACGAGAATTCATGAGCCAGGACATCTGGCACAAAGGCGATACTGCCGACTTCGTTGCCAGCCCCAGCTCGATTGAAGAGCTCCAGATCGCTGTGCGCGCAGCGCATGAGCGCTGCATCTCGCTGAATCCGCGCGGCGGCGGCTATTCCTACACCAAGGGCTATACGCCGGACCGCGAGAATGTCGGCATTCTCGACATGTCCAGGCTGACCGATATCGTCGAGATCAACACTGACGACATGTATGTCACGGTCCAGGCGGGCGTGACGTGGGCACAACTGTTCGAGGCCCTGAAACCGCTGAACGTACGCACACCCTTCTGGGGTCCACTCTCCGGCATCGGCTCTACCATTGGTGGCGGCCTGTCCCAGAACAATGCGTTCTTCGGCGCTGGCAAATACGGTACGACAGGCGACAGCGTTCTCTCGATCACCGTGGTCCTCGCAGACGGCACCCTGGTGCGTACGGGCACCGCTGGAACCAGGAATGGCAAGCCATTCTGGCGCCATTACGGGCCTGATTTGACGGGCCTGTTCTGCGGCGATGCCGGGACGCTCGGCTACAAGGCTGAAGTTACATTCCGGCTGATCCCGCTTCCGAAAGCAGAAGAGACGGCCAGCTTCGAATTCGAATCCCGGGATGCCTGTGCGGAAGCGATGACGCGGATGATGCGCGAAGACATTGCCTGCGAGATATTCGGCTTTGACCCCAATCTGACCAGAGTGCGCCTCGCCCGCGCCAGCCTGGTTTCGGACGCCAAGGCGCTGACCAATGTCATTCGCGGCCAGGGCTCCCTGCTGAAAGGCCTGCGCGAAGGCGCCAAGGTTGCGCTGGCCGGGCGCGGGTTCATGGACAAGGTGGATTACTCGCTGCACGTCTGCGTCGAAGGGCGCTCAGCGGCCGGCGTGAAGGAAGATACTCAGGTCCTCAAAGCGATCGCCAAAGATCTCGGCGGCAAGGAGATTGAAAACTCGATCCCGAAAATCATTCGCGCCAACCCGTTCGGGCCGATGAACAATATTCTTGGTCCAAAAGGCGAGCGGTGGGTCCCGATCCACGGCATCGTTCCGGCCTCCGAGGGCGCCGAGACCTGGGCTGAGATCGAAGCAGGTTTCGAAGCAATTCGTGCCGAGTTGGATGCTCACGACATTTTCACCGGTTATCTGATCACCAGCCTCGGCACGACCGGTTTTCTGATCGAGCCGGTCTTCATCTGGCCGGAGGAGATCTGGCCGATTCATGAGCATACCGTCGGCGATGAATGGATGAAGAAGATCAAGCGCCACGCCGCCAATCCAGAAGCGACGGACACCGTCAAGAAAGGCCGCGAGATCGTGCTCGACGTGTTCACAAAACATGCTGGCGCACACTTCCAGATCGGGCGCACATATCCCTATCGCGAACATCGTGACGAAGCGACCTGGGCCTTACTCGAGTCGATCAAGGCAGCTGTCGATGCGAAAGGCATCATCAATCCAGGTGCGCTGGGGTTCAACGCCAAATGACCACATTGCAGGCTCGCGACCCGCGCACGGGTCAGCTCGATTACAGTTTTGAGGCGGCCAGCCGCGCCGATGTCGCCCGCGCGGCCAACAGGCTGCGCGCTGCAGGACAGGATTGGCAGCGTCTCGGCCTCGACGGTCGGATGGCGAAGCTTGGCGCGTTGGCCGACGCGATTGGACGACATCGTTCGGCGATTGCTGAGCGGTTAAGCGTCGATACCGGACGGCGAAAGATCGCCGGGCGCGAAGTCGACGGCGCAATCGGCGCCATCCATGGCTGGCTCGCGCAGGCGCCGCATCTCCTCCCGGAAGGCTGGACCGATGGGCGAATGAATCCAGCGATCCGTCACGCGCCGCAATTTGTGCCCTACTCGCTGGTAGGCGTGATCAGCCCGTGGAATTTCCCGCTGACCCTGAGCATGATCGACACGATCCCGGCTTTGCTGGCCGGATGCACGGTGATGATCAAGGCTTCGGAAGTCACTCCACGCTTCGTCGAACCCTTGCTCGCAGCGGTCGAAGATGCGGGCTTGCAAGATGTGCTCACATTCGTTCAAGGCGCCGGCGCTACTGGCGCCGACCTGATCGATCATGTCGATGCGGTCTGTTTCACGGGTTCGGTCGCCACGGGCCGTAAAGTGGCCGCAGCTGCTGCCGGAAACATGATCCCAGCCTTCCTCGAACTCGGTGGCAAGGACCCGCTCGTCATCCTCGAAAGCGCCGATCTTGAGCGCGCCAGTGACGCCGCATTGCGGGGGTCAGTTTTGTCCACCGGGCAAGCCTGCCAGTCGATCGAACGGATTTATGTGGCGCGAAGCATTCATGACGCATTTCTCGACAAGCTGGTCGCAAAGGCCAGCGCCGTGCGTCTGAACTGGCCAGATATCTCGTCCGGTGAGATCGGGCCGATTATCTTCGCGAACCAGGCCAAGATCCTGCAGCGGCATATTGATGACGCCGTCGACAAAGGCGCGCGTCTGCTGACCGGAGGGCAGATCGAGACGCATGGCGGTGGGCGCTGGCTTCGCCCGACTGTGCTCGCAGACGTGACCCATGACATGACCGTGATGCGGGAGGAGACGTTTGGCCCCGTCATGCCCGTCATGGCCTTCGATACAGTCGAGGAGGCTGTCGCACTGGCCAATGATACGGAGTTTGGCCTCTCCGCCGCTGTCTTCGCGGGGACGCTGGACGAAGCCGAAACGGTCGGACGCCAGATCGAGGCGGGCGGCGTGTCGCTCAATGATGCGGCGCTGACCGCCTTGTTCCACGAAGCCGAGAAGCACAGTTTCAAGCTCTCCGGCATGGGCGGCAGCCGGATGGGACCGGCGGGCTTTCAACGCTTCTTGCGTCGCAAGGCCTTAATTGCCAATACAGGGGCGCCTGCTCCGATCGGAGCCTTTGCCGAGGATGCCCCTTGACCCAATCAATTCGTCTGGACGTAAACGCTGCGTTCGCTGAAATCGTTCTGAACAAGCCCGAGAAACGAAACGCCCTGTCTGTTGATATGTGGGCTGCAATCCCGGACCTGGTCGCAGCAGCGACGAACAATCCGGACGTCAAAGTGCTGATCATCCATGGCGGCGAAGCCGGCGCCTTTGCCGCTGGCGCCGACATATCCGAGTTCGAAGAGATCTATGCGACGCGCGAGAGCGCCAAGGCATCAGGCGATACAATTGCTGCCGCACTCGATGCTGTTGAAGACTGTCCGAAACCGACCCTCGCCGCCATCGATGGTGCCTGTGTCGGCGGCGGTGTCAGCCTCGCCATGGCCTGCGATCTGCGCGTGGCCAGCGCAGGCAGCAAGTTCGGGGTCACGCCCGGCAAGCTGGGCCTGGTCTATCCGGCCGGTGACACGCGCCGATTGCTTGCTGCGATTGGCCCAAGTGCGACCAAGGATATCCTGTTTACCGGGCGGATTTTCCCGGCTGAAGAAGCCAAGGCGATGGGCTTGATTGACCGGCTGGCGGACCCTGGCGAGGGCCTTCTTGAAGCGCGTGCGTTTGCCGAACAGATCGCTGCCATCTCGCAATGGTCGACACGCGCTACCAAGCGCATGATCAAGGGTCTGCAGGGCGGATGGAACGACAAGGATCCGGAGGCGGCGGACCTGTTTCTCGAGGGGTTTTCCAACGAGGATTTCAAGGATGGCTACAAAGCTTTCCTCGAAAAACGCGCCCCGAACTTCACGTTTAAGTAGCTACCAGGCATAGCCAGGCGGCATCTGGGGCTTGCCGAAGACGCGCTCTAGTGCGGCTGATACCTGCAAAGTGCGGCGGTCTGAACCCTCTGGACCGATGACCTGCAAAGAGCATGGCCGTTCTGTCTCACTCATCCCGGTGAAGATCGCCGTCGCAGGCAGGCGCGCAAAATCCGCCCA
>SPJK01047715.1_pt1 | contig 37698 bp, 37 predicted proteins | sample 3741771 | NCBI WGS metagenome assembly SPJK01 (sample SAMN10925997, study PRJNA522277) | cold seep metagenome | isolation source: Elba SIP-enriched marine methane seep metagenome, extraction at timepoint T2 | place: Italy: coast of Elba, Mediterranean Sea
GACATTGTCCCCGGCACAGCGTTGCTCTTCACTTCGGTTAACGGTGGATCGTTTACCTCGTCATCGCTTGTGGATAACGGCGGCAACAGCTACACCGCGACGCTCCCGAGCGTGAACTGTGACGACACGATCGAGTTCTACATCTCCGTTGAAGGCGACACCGACGGCGTCGTGACACTGCCCGCTGGTGGCGCATCTGATCCATTCAGCACGATCATCGGCGATCTCACCATCGCGTTCGATGACAACTTTGAAACCGACATGGGATGGAACGTATCCGGCGATGTCTCCGGACAAACTTCAGGCGTCTGGCAGCGTGGCGTTCCCGCGGGTGACGGTTCACGTGGCGATGCACCAAACGACGCTGACGGATCCGGAGCATGTTTCGTCACTGGGAACGGCGGACCAGGCAGCAATACCGATGTTGATGCCGGTCAGACCATCCTCAACTCACCATTGTTTGACCTTTCCGCAGCCCCCGAAGCGGTCCTGAGTTACTCACGTTGGTACGACAATACCGGTTCAGGCTCCGGCGCCGCACCCGGCGCGGACGTATTTACAGTTGAGATCTCCAACAACCTCGGGATCAGTTGGACAACACTCGAAGTTGTTGGGCCGAGCACTGCTGAATCATCAGGTGGATGGTTCGACGTCTCGTTCCGCGTTGCAGACTTCGTGGAACCCACAAACCTGGTCCTCGTGCGATTCATCGCGGAAGACGCAGGTGAAGGATCCGTGATTGAGGCAGCGGTCGACGCTGTCCGAGTAGAGAACTTCGTTTGTGAAGATCCTGCGACATGTGCCGCAGATCTCAACGGCGACGGTGCACTCGACTTCTTCGATGTCTCCGCATTCCTGACCGCGTTCAATGCGAACGATCCAGTTGCGGACTTCAACGGCGATGGAATGTTCAACTTCTTCGACGTATCCGCATTCCTCTCCGCGTTCAACGCCGGGTGCCCGTAAGGTCTGAAAGAGCAACGATGATCACTCCAGCCGGGCCAAATCAGGCCCGGTTTTTTCATATTCCCCTATCGCCTTGATTCACTTATCCGAATATTCGGATATAGTCCGTCTATGAGCTCAAAGCCACTGTCGATACTTGAATCGCTTTTATCCCGCGTGCTGATCTGGGATGGCGCGATGGGTACGCAAACCCAAGCGTACGACCTGGATATCGAGTCAGATTACATGGGGTGCGAGAACTGCCCAGATGTGCTTTGCTTGTCGCGCCCGGATGTCATCGAGGAGATCCATCGCGGGTACTTCGAAGCGGGCGCTGATGTCGTCACCACGAACACCTTCGGTGCGGCGGCCCATACGCTCGGGGAGTTTGATCTGTACGATCGAGCGGAGGAACTAGCCCATGCGGGTGCACAGATCGCGCGCCGAGCTGCGGATTCGTACTCGACGCCCGACAAACCAAGGTATGTCGCGGGGTCGCTCGGGCCGGGCACGAAGCTCATCACGCTCGGGCAGATCAGCTTTGACGCGATGCGTGACTCGTACGCGCACGCGGCGAGGGGTCTGATCACCGGCGGGGTGGATTGTGTGCTGCTCGAAACCTGCCAGGACCTTCTGCAGATCAAAGCAGCGATCGCGGGGATCCTGCAAGCGTGCGATCAACTCAACATCCCCCACGACTCAGTCCCGATCTTTGTCTCGGTGACGATCGAGCAGACCGGCACGATGCTCGTGGGATCCTCGATCGAGGCCGCCATCGAGGCGCTTCGCCCGCTCCCGATTGCGTCGCTCGGGCTCAACTGCGCCACCGGTCCAGTGGAGATGGTCAACACGGTGCGGACCCTTGCGTCACGATGGGATCGGCACATCACGCTCATGCCCAACGCGGGGCTCCCGACTCTTGTCGAAGGCAAGACAATCTATCCATTGAGCTCGCAAGGGTTTCAAGACGCGATGCAACTCTTCCTTCGTGAAGGGCTCATCAACGCTATCGGCGGGTGTTGCGGGACAACCCCCGAGCACATCGCGTACCTTGCCGATCTGGTTGCGAAGACTGAACTCGGGAAACGTCCACGCGCGGACATCGTCCCCGCATGCTCGTCGATGTACTCCGCAGTCGAGTATCGACAAGACGCGTCGTTTCTCATCGTCGGCGAGCGCTGCAACGCATCGGGATCACGTGCGTTCAAACGTCTGCTTGAATCCGAAGATTGGGAGGGGATCTGCTCGCTCGCGAAGAATCAGGTCAAGGACGGGTCGCATGTCCTCGATATCAATGTTGATGTCGCGGGGCGGAATGGCCCGCGCGACATGCACGAGGTTGTTTCGCGTTTGGTTCAACAGGCCGACGCCCCATTGATGCTCGACTCGACAAGCCCCGAAACGATCGAGGCCGGACTCAAGGCGGCTGGCGGCAAGTGCATCATCAACTCCGCGAACTTCGAGGACGGAGAAGTGAAGTTCGATCGGTTCTGCCAACTCGCAAGGGACTATGGCGCCGCGCTGGTCATCGGCACCATCGACGAAGATCCCGAGCAGGCAATGGCGCGCACCGCAGATCGCAAGTTCGAGATTACCAAAAGAGCGATCGAACGCGCGACGAAGGTTCACGGGCTCCTCGTCTCCGATCTCTTCATCGATCCGCTCGTGCTCCCGATCTCGACGGGGCTCGATTCCGACCGACGCAGCGCTCACGCGCTCGTCGAGGGCACAAAGCGGATCAGCGACACGTACCCCGATGCCCAGCTCACTTGCGGTTTATCGAATGTATCTTTCGGGCTCAAGCCCGTCGCTCGCACGATCCTCAACGCGGTGTTTCTCCACGAGCTCGTCCAGAACGGGATGACGAGTGCGATCGTGCACGCGTCGAAGATCACGCCTCTTAACAAGATCCCCGAGGATCAGCTCAGCGCCGCGATGAACCTCATCTACGATCGGCGGTCGGAAACAAATGGGGGCACAGGGCTCCCCGATGGCGTCACGGATGATTCCTTCGATCCGCTCGACGAGCTCATCGAGTTGTTCAAGGACGCGACTGAAGAAACGAACACCATATCGATCACGGATCTCCCGCTCGAGGAGCGGCTGCAGAAGCACATCATCGATGGCGAGAACGAGCACCTGCAGGAATCGCTCGGCGAGGCGCTCCAGAAGTACGCACCCCTTGAGATCATCAACGATCACCTGCTCGCGGGGATGAAGGTTGTCGGCGAGCTCTTCGGGTCCGGGCAGATGCAACTGCCGTTTGTGCTTCAGAGTGCGCAGACGATGAAGAAGGCCGTCGCGATCCTTGAACCGCACATGGACAAGGCGTCAACACAGAGCAAGGGATCGATCGTCCTCGCGACGGTGAAGGGCGATGTACACGACATCGGGAAGAACCTCGTCGATATCCTCCTCACCAACAACGGGTATACGGTACACAACCTGGGCATCAAGCAGCCGATCGATGCGATCCTCAAGGCGTACAACGAAACCAAGGCCGATGCGATCGGGTTGTCCGGGCTCTTGGTGAAATCGGTCAATGTCATGGAGGACAATCTCCGCGAGCTCAATGAGAAGGGCGTGAAGGTTCCCGTCATCCTCGGCGGTGCGGCGCTCACCCGTTCATACGCCGAGGGGCATCTCCGCAGTGTGTACGAGGGCGAGCTGCTCTACGCGAAGGATGCCTTTGACGGGCTTTCGACGATGGATGCGATCTCCAATGGGGAAACACAATCACTGCTTGACGCGGCGGCTGCACGCCAATCCAATCGCAAGGCCTCTGTGGTCAAACATGCTGCTCGTCAAGCAGGAAGTTCGGACTCAACCAGTGCGACAACCACGACGCTCACTCGATCTGAGATCCCACGCGACAACCCGGTCCCCACGCCTCCGTTCTGGGGAACAACGGTCGTGGACCGATTGAATCTGCGCGATATCTTCGCGTACATCAATCCGACAGCGCTCTACTCGATCCAGTGGCAGCTTAAACGCGGGAATCGCTCGAAAGACGATTATGAGCGGATGCTCAACGAGACCGCACGCCCGAAGTTTAAGGAGATAAGCGAACGGTGTCTGAAAGAAGACATCCTCCGCCCCAAGCTCGTGTACGGGTACTTCCCCTGCTCGTCATCCGGCAACGACCTGATCGTGTATGACCCCAAGGACCATCATCGGGAGATCGAACGGTTCTCGTTCCCGCGTCAATCAAGCAACAAGCATATGTGTATCTCCGATTTTTATCGAGACAAGCAGGAATGCGAAGCGCTCGGGTGTCGAGATGTCATCGGGATGATGTGCGTCACTATGGGCGAGCGGATCAGCGCGTACACGAAGGAACTCTTCGAGAACGACCAGTACCAGGAGTATCTGTACTGGCACGGGATCGGCGTGGAGACAGCGGAAGCCCTCGCGGAGTACTGGCACAAGCGTGTCCGCACCGAACTCGGTTTTGGTCACGAGGATGCTCACGAGATCCCCGAACTCTTCAAACAAGGGTACCGGGGTTCGCGATACTCTTTCGGGTATCCGGCGTGCCCGAACATGAGTGATCACGAGATCCTCTGGCGCCTGCTCGACCCAACCCGGATCGGGTGCAACCTCACCGAGAATCACCAGATCGATCCAGAGCAATCAACGAGCGCGATCATCTCGCACCACCCGAGTGCGCGATACTTCAACGCGTGATGTTCATCGTCGCATCTTCAAGAGCATCGCGAGGAACACCGGACCACCGATCAATGCGGTGACCACACCGATCGGGATACGCCCCGCGTCCGTCGGGATCGCACGCACGAGGGTGTCCGCGCCAACAACCAGCGTGATCCCCGCGAACGCTGATCCAATGATCAGCGTCCGATGACCGGGACCCGCGAGCATCCGTACAAGGTGCGGGCAGACGAGACCCACGAATCCAATCGGGCCCGCGAGCACGATCGAGATCGCGGTAAGCAAACCCGCACCGATAAACTGCCCCGCTCGGACCATCGGCACCGAAACCCCGACGGACTTTGCTTCGTCCTCACCCAGTGCCATCGCATCAAAGGATCGCGCAGCGGTACTTGCCCAGACGACGATCCCGACCAGTATCAACCCACACACGAACAACGTGCCCTCATCGACCTGTTCGCGGAGGGTGCCCATCATCCATCTCGATATCGAGAACCCGCGATCGGGCATCATGGACACCACGAGCATCGTCGCGGCCCCGAGGATCACGGACATGATCACACCCACGAGGATCATGGTGATAGGGTCAATGATGCCCCGCCGCTGACTCAGGAACCAGACGAAGAACAGCACCCCCATCGCGCCGAACAGTGCGGGGAACGCCGCTGCGGATGCCCCAAGCAAGGTCCCCACTTGCCATGTCCGGAGCGTCACCACGAATCCCGCGCCCGCCGACAAACCCATAAGGTCCGGAGACGCAAGCGGGTTGCGGAGCAGGGACTGGAGCAATGCCCCGCTCAACCCGAGCGATGCACCAACGATCGATCCAATGAACACCCGATCCAGACGGAGCTGATAGATCGCAGGGTCTTCTGCCATGCCCCATCCATTCGTGCCGATCATCATCCGGAGCGCAATGACAGCCGCACACGCAATGATCAGCGTCAGGATGGTGACTCCCTGTCTCCGAGGCATAGGTGCAGCGTATGCGATCTGCGTGAAAAAAGCAGATTGGGTATACTGGTGCGAGTCTTTGAGAGGAACACCCAGCCATGAACGATCATCAAGTACTATGGGAAGCCGAGTTTAACACCAGTGTCAAGAAGTACTGGCTCCTCGCGCCTGTCATCCTGTTTACCTGCCTCATCGTGACAATCCCGATCGCGATCCTGTATTACGTGATCGCGAGTTTCTTCGTGGATCGGTATCTCGCGAATATGTCCTGCACCCTCACCGAACGCACGCTGGACATCAAGAAGGGAATTTGGAACAAGACCGAGTCCACGATTCCACTTGAGAAGATCACGGATCTTCAGATGTTCCAAGGCCCAATCATGCGTTACTTCGATCTCCATGGATTCAAGGTTGAAACAGCTGGGCAATCTACGGGCGCGGGTGGGGCGCTGGTGAACATGATCGGGATCGTGGATACGGTCGGGTTCCGCAAAGCGGTTCTTGCTCAGCGGGATCGGCTACATGATCGGGATACCGGTTCGGCACCACGCTCGTCGCCCCATGATGTGGGCGTTGAGACATCGAGCGAACAAACTCAGCTCATGCGGGAGATGCGGGATATGCTCGCCCGGATTGAAACCCACCTGAAAGGCCCTCACGAGCCCTGATCGCGGGGTTTTCGGGGTCTATGATTGAGGCCCAGTAGACCGGGGCCCAAACGGGCTGCCGGGTTAAGTTGCCCCGAGTCGGGGCGAATTGAGAAGGACCTCGAAGTGGCTGACAACACCATCACCTGCCGACTCGTCACCCCCTCGGAAGAACTGCTCAACGAGCAGGTCACCTACGCGTCTGTCCCCGCATGGGACGGGCTTATCGGTTTCCAGCACGGCGGTTCGCCGCTCGTTTCCCGTCTGGGGCTGGGCAAGCTTCGTTTGGATTTCCCCACAGAAGCAGGATCCGGGTCCCGCGAGTATCTCGTTGAGGACGGGTTCCTTGAGATGGGTCACAACGAGCTCGTGATTCTTGCGGAGCGTGCGATCGCTGCGGAAGCGATCATCGAGTCCGAAGCGAAGGCTGAGCTCGCAGAAGCAGAAGCCCGCGTGGTCCCAGAGGACGCACCGAACAAGCTCGAAGCGGTTGCACAGATCACCCGCGCGAAGGAGCGTGCCCGCCTGAAGATCAGCATGGCACAGAACTCCAAGGCTGTTGGAATCTGATCCGGCATTGATTGAAACTCGAAAGCCGCGTCTGAGACGCGGCTTTTTTTCGTGGATTGAGTTATTGCACAAACTTGGACATCGCTCGCTGCAGATCGCGTTTGTTCTCACGTTCAGCGATGGCCTTGCGTTTGTCATGCTGCGCTTTACCCCTCGCCACGGCGAGCTTGACCTTCGCAAGCCCGTGCGAGAAATAGAGTTCCAGAGGAACAAGGGTTACGCCTTTCTGATCGACCTGACGCGCGAGCTTAATGATCTCACGCTTTTTCGCGAGCAGCAACCGGTCCTGCTTGGGGCGATGATTGAGTGCCCCCGCGGGTTGGTACGGGCCGATATCGACCTGGTGGAGCGTTAATCGCGGGGGTTCGAGACCAACGGTGATGAACCCCTCTTTGAGCGAACAACTTCCATCGCGGATGGCCTTCACCTCGGATCCGGACAGAACGATCCCGACTTCGAGGGTGTCCTCGATGAAGTAGTCGTACAGTGCCCGGCGGTTGTTGAAACTTGGCGGACCTTGCTTGGATTTCTTCTTGTTCTTTGCCATCCGATTACGCTTCCGTGAAGAGAATCATACGCAGAAGATTGGGTCTTGTGCGTATGATTCCAACATGCGATTGTTCCCGCTCACACTCATGATTCTGGCCTGCGCGATGCTGTCCGGTTGTGTGTACGAGAAGAACGATCGATTGACGATTGGCGGCACGTATCGATCTCCCACCCTCTTTGATCCGGTCTCAATCAAGGGCATCACAAATGGTGACCCTACCCTCTTCAGAGGAATAGGTAGAGATCGAGCGTCTTGGTCACCTACTCCGTTCGTCGCCCACTTTGACGGGGTTGTGCACGGACATATGCTGCGGGTGTTTCCTGCAACCCGTCCCGAAGCACCCGCGCGAGCTTATGGGCGATACCCCACAATCTCGGATGCACTCGACCCGCAAAGCATTGGATACACCCCCGATCTGTGGTACACGATACGGGAGTACGGGCGGAGCTCGATCGGGAGTGATTACTCGTTTCTCTATCTCCTCACCCGTGGGGAGTTGTTCGAGGACATGATGTCTCCGTTCCCATACAAACGTACACAGGACTCAGGGTGGTCATCCGGGCAACCCGCGACGGAACCATTGGAGGAATCGGATGAGTGACTTTGAGAAGTTCCAGGAGTTCGAGAACCCACCCCGTTGGCATTTTCAGGACGGGCTGGAGATCAGTGTTCCGGATACCGCGAAGCAACATGATGCGAAGCAGGATGATTTCATTCTCATCGACATCCGCGAGCGAGAAGAACTCGATATCTGCTCGATCGAGGGAGCACTCCATATCCCGATGGGCGATCTGCCCTCGCGGCTCAACGAGATTGATGCAGACGAGGATACAACAATCGCTTTGATCTGCCACACTGGACGACGCTCTCTCAATGCGACCCTGTTCCTCCATAAACAAGGACTCAACGGGACTCGCTCAGTCGCAGGTGGGATCGAGTGGTGGTCGTTGCGGATCGAACCGAGTGTCCCCCGCTACTAAAGACTGGACTGAGAGCCGCTATGCAGACTGATCTGATCGAACTCAACCTCGCCCACTCCCCAGACTCTGATGATCTCGTGATGTGGTGGCCTCTCGTCGGTGTCCGCCATCCCGACGGCACACCTGTCGAAGGTGACCTTGGGCACCCCCAGGTTGAAACAGGACCGTTCCGATTCAACCTTGTCGCACGTGATGTCGAGGAACTCAACAAGCTCGTCGTGGGCAATGACGATGCTAAAGCGTACGACATCACCGCGATTTCCTGTGCTGCGTATCCCAAGATCGCGGATCGGTATGCCATCACGAAAGCAGGCGGATCGTTCGGCGAGAACTACGGGCCGCGTCTCGTTGCGCGTGAAGACTCAGCGCTCAAGTCGATCGAGGATCTCCAATCACATGGCGGAACCGTCGCGATCCCGGGCGTGAACACCTCCGCGTTCATGACCCTGCGAATGGCTGCGGGGGAGATCGAGACACGCGAGATGCTCTTCTCCGAGATCCCCGGCGCCGTCGCCCGCGGCGAGGCGCACGCCGGGCTGCTCATCCACGAAGCTCAGCTTACCTTTGGGGAGATGCAACTCCGCGAGATCGGAGATATGGGTAAATGGTGGGATGCACAGACAGGCAAACCGCTCCCGCTTGGACTCAATGTCATCCGCACGGATCTCGACGAACGCTTCGGCGAGGGCACTTGCGAAGAACTCGCTCGGGTGCTCAATGAGTCTGTGCAGTGTTGCGTACGGATGGGTGAAGCATCCCGGAGGTACCTCCAACTCAACAAGGGCGATCGGACAGAATGGGATGATCCGGAACTCGTGGATCGGTACCTCTCGATGTACGTGTCGGGGTTGACGCTCGACATGGGCGAACGTGGTCGAGAAGCGATCGAGTTGTTCCTTGGGCGGGCTGCGGATGAGGGTCTCTGTCCTCGGGTTGAAAAACTGCACGTCCTCTAGGTCGATTCACTCCTGTGCGCTAAACTTGAGTTCTGCTGCACCGCCCATCCGCTTACACGGAGTTCCTCACGATGCCCGAGCGTTTCTCGTTGCCCGTGCTGTCGAACCAGTCATCATGTGCCCCCATTACTGCGCTTGCGGATACGAACGATCAGCCGCGTGAAAAGTGTGGCGTGATCGGGATATGGAACGACCCGGGTGCGGTTCGCAAGGCCTATCTCGGAATGTACGCCCAGCAGCATCGCGGGCAAGAAGCCGCTGGCTTGGCGGTCTGCGATGGTGAAACCATCGAATCGCATCTCGGTGAGGGATTGGTTGTCGATGTATTCGATGAGCTCTCAATCAATCGTCTTGAGAAGCACTACGACAACGCCAACGAAGATCGCATGAACCGGGGTGTCATCGGGCACAACCGGTATTCCACAGCGGGTGGTGGCGGCGCGAATAATGCCCAGCCGCTCGTTGAGATCACTTTCGATGGGCCCGTCGCACTGGCACACAACGGAAATCTCGTGAACGGGACGGCTTGGCGTCAGGTTCTATCCGCCGCGGGGCGTTTGTTTCATACCACGTCTGATTCTGAGATCATCGTGCACCTGCTTGCGTCTCCCGAACAACGCGATACCCCAGACCCTGTTGCGGCGACCTTGCGGAACCTGCTCGGCGCGTTCTCCGTGGTCATCCTGTTCCCGGATCGCATCGAAGCCGCACGTGATCCTTGGGGTTGGCGTCCGCTCGTACTTGGCGAACTCCCAAGCGGCAAACCGATGGTCGCGTCAGAAGCCGTTGCGTTGGATGTCGCGGGTGCTCGTTTCATCCGCGAAGTCGAACCCGGCGAGATCGTCACACTCGACAACAACGGCGTGCACTCCAGGCGGTACGCAGCACCTTCGACTCCTCTCGCACAGTGTGTTTTCGAGCACGTCTACTTTGCGAACCCCGCGTCGAACATCTTTGGACAAAATGTTCAGGTTTCACGCGAGCGGATGGGTGCTGCGCTATCGAAGGAAGCATCTGTTGAGGCTGACTATGTCATGCCGATGCCCGACTCGGGCCGAAGCGCAGCAAACGGATACGCGATCGAATCGGGGATTCCCTATCGCGAGGGGATCGTACCGAATCGGTATGTCGGGCGCACGTTTATCAAACCAACGCAGGAAGAACGATCCGCAGCGGTCCGACTCAAGCTCAACGTGATCTCCGACATCGTCCGCGACAAGCGTGTCATCATCGTGGACGATTCGGTTGTCCGAGGCACCACCACGCGCGAGAAGATGAACCAACTCCGCGAAGCAGGCGCAAAAGAGATCCATCTGCGGATTTCGTGCCCGCCGATTAAGCACCCGTGCTTCTTCGGAGTGGATTTCGCGGATCGAGATCAACTCATCGCGCACAACCGGAGCGTGGAAGACATCCGCGCATTCATCGGCGTGGACTCATTGCACTTCCTGAGTCTCGATGGGATGCTCTCTGTGATGAACCACGCACCGGAGCAGTACTGCACCGCGTGTTTCTCGGGTGAGTATCGTGTTGACATCGATCACCCCGTTGCGTGTGAGGTTGCGACCAAAGCACAACTGAGCATGTTCAAATCGGAGTAGTCTGATCGACCAGGATCAACCGCCCCACGATTGATCGATCGGCAGGTTGTTGCTTGCGCCGAGTGGCCGGAAGACAAACCCGATGCTTGTTTCGCCGCGGATGTTGTTGTACTGGATCGTGGCGCCGATTGTGCCCACCTGGAATCGACGCAGGATCTGCGTGTTGAACGTTTGGAAGTCATCGAGACGGAAGTTGTAGTTCCCGTTCATATAGATCGCGTACTTATCGCTCAGTCGATACCCGGCACCGAACGTGAGGAACGTGCCGTCGATCGGTTCGACTTCGCGATACTCGATCGAGGTCGTGAACCCCGGACGGTTCTCCAAGATCATCCCGACGCTCGAGCGTGCGGTCCGATCAGTGTCGAGGTCATATACCCACTCACCCGCGATCGCGAATGCATCGGTTGGCTGGACAACCATGCTTGCGCCGAAGATTTCACCCGCGTTCGAGAGTTCTGGACGTGACGAGAAGTACTCGGGCAATGGATCATTGCCCTGATTGTCATCTGTGTGGACATACTCGGTGCGGAGCTTGACGAGATCGACGTCTCTCCAGCGGCCGACCCCGCCTCGTTTGGTTTGCCAGGTCTGGTCGATCGCGGCACGGAAAGCGGAACCCACGAGCAAGTCTTCAACATCGTCGTCATAGATCGGGAGATCTCCACGATCAAAGTTCGAATCACTCCCCCAGATCGTGAGGGAGGGTTCGATGATGTGGCGGATCCGATGCAGGTCCAAAAGACGACTTTCGACGGTGTTATCAACTTTGCTGATCGTCGTCGAAAGCGTGACACCCGCGGCACCCCAATACCGAACCTCATCCGTTTGCGACGGGGAGTACGTGGCAAAGTCCTCGTCATATGCCGTCGCGCGGCCGACGATGAATGGGTTGACGCGTACTGGACCAAAGTCGAAACGGGAACTGAGCTCGTGACGTGTGTCGAGTCGCGTCACTGCCCCTTCGTCGAGACCTGCTGCTCGGAAGAGATCAGCGAGCGATTGGGTCGCGGTTGTGCCGAACGCATCGTCCGCGAGGGAGTTGGAAACAAACCCGTACTCACGCGCATCAACTTCAGAAAACGCCAGACGCATGACGCCCGCTCGGGCCTCAAACGAGTATGTCAAGAGCCCGGGTTTGATGTCAGGGAGCAGATCTCGCCCGAGCGTCATAAACTTGGCTTCGGGTGTTTTGTAGACGCTATACCCTGGTGATTGGAGTTGGTGCTCGGGCACGATGAAGTCGTTCACTGTTGTGCTCAGCTCGATCGAGAACTGCGCATCATCGCTCAATCGCTCAAGAACAACCCGATTGCGGAACGCCTCAGTTGTTCGGGCAAGATCATCAAAGAACGCGGGCACAAATGCTTCGTCGGAGATGTAACTGAACTCAGAGATCAGTGTCCACTGATTCGTGACTTCCCATAGATCGTGAAACGCGAAAATGCCTCGAGATTCACCGTCCCGCTCTAGACGCCGTCCACTCGCGGTGATGTCTGTCCCCGCATCATCTGGGAGGAGATAGGAGAACAATCCCCCCTTGTGGTTGGATGTGTTCCAGTTTGAGCTCACGCCAAACGCGAACCCACGCTCCGCGTAGTAATCGAGATCCAGATCGATATCGACCCCGGGGGCAGCATCGAGCTTAAACAGCGAGAGTGCATTCCATCGCGTCTGCAATGCGAGACCAGAGCGATTGGAATCCCCGATGCGGATCTGACGAAGCGGGAAGTCGCCCGGGTCCCCCTTGAAACCAGGCAGCCAGAGCAAGGGGACCGGGCCTGCTTTAAGCACGACACTCTTTGCTTCGACCTGAACGTCTGGGCGAGGGTCTGATTCACGTTGTGCAATCGTTGATTGACCGAGCGTAACCTTGATGTCCTTGATCCCGATTGTCACGTCTGGTTCGAAAAACGCGGTGTTGGATATTGTCGCGTTCTCCGCAAGGAACTCATCCCGTGCAGTCTGTCGAACACTCGCAGCGCGGACATATAACGGCATGGCACTCTGTCGATCGGTTGTCCAGAACACCGTATCGAGCATCAACGCTTTGTTGTTCGCAACATCGAGGTACATACGAGGGGCACGCATCGACCATTGATCGTCGCCTGCGAAGACCCCGCCTTCGAGGTAGATACCTTCGATCTGCTTTGTGTTGAGTTGAGAAACACCGGAGACGGGCTCGTCGCCTCGGGTATAGATCACAACGCGTTCGGCACTGAAATCAATCCATCTTCTGGAGGAGGGCGATTGGTATTGAACCTTGACCCCACCATCTGCGGTGATGATGGATTGTGTACCGCCTTGGACGCCGTCAACGATGACATTCCCACCAATCGAGATCGAGAAGATCCCGTCGTTATCGAAGACGGGCCCACTTGGAACCGGAGCGGTTGGGTTGTTTACGATCGCGGGTTCAATGCCTGACTCAGTTGTACCACCCGAGCGCTGTGGTGCGTCGCTCGGACTCGACCACGGCCTCGGCTCGCGATTGGCAACTTGTGACGCTCCCATTCCGAGCACACGTTGCGCGAAAACGAGTTCAGCTTGCTCAAGGTATGCTGCAGCTTCGGTCTTGCTCTTGGGGGGCTGATTGAATCGAGCATCAAGCCCGATCGAGATCGACCGATCGAGTTCGATGACCCCTCGAACAGGGAGGCGCTGGGCTTGCATGGTGATTGTGCCGTCGGCGGATCGCATGTCCTCGAAGACGGCATAAACCTGATACTGATCACGTCCCTCGTTCTCGCCGATCTTTCTCAGCCAAATACTCGCGGATTTGGCGTTGAAATAGCTATCCGCCAGGATGACCTCAACATCGCCAACAAGTTGGAGTCGATGGGTCGATCCTTCGCGCCAGAGCCAACCCGCTTGGGCCTGTGCGTCGATCACGCCTCGAACGGGGTTGATCGCGAAGCTGATCGCGTCGAAACTGGTCTCCGCGTCAGGCTGAACGGTCATTCCATCGGCCTCTGACGCGAGTGAGACCGGACTCATCGCCCCCAAGCAGGTCCCCGCGATAAGTGTCAAAGAGACACTTCGGCGAATGGTGCTCTGAACGCGTTGGGGCATGTGCATGAGTCCTTCCTGCAATCAAGAAACAAGTGTACCCTATCGGGTTCACGCTCGCGTGAAATGGAGATCGAGAGGCGGGATATCTATGCTGTCCCCATGAGCACCAACACCGCACGCCGCACAATCTCCGAGATGAAGCCTTCTGAACGACTGGATGGTATCTATTCGATCGCCAACGCCCAGCTCGGAACGACCCAGAAGGGCAAGCCCTACCTCCGTTGTCTCTTGGGCGATTCGTCCGGGCAGGCCGCGGGCCGGATGTGGTCGATCGAGGAGAGCGCTTTCCGTCGTCTTCCCACGGACGGGTTCGTCTGGGTCGAGGGCGAAACGCAGGCATATCAGGGTGAACTGCAGATCATCATCCACCGGATCGATCCGCACGAGCCAACCCCAGAGGAACTCCGCGAGATCCTCCCAGCGTCCGAGCGTGACCCGGGTGAGATGTTCGAGCAAGTCAAACAGCTGCTCAGTACCCTTGAGCATCCCGCGATGAAAGCGCTCGCGGACACCTATCTCGCGGACGAGTTCCTGATGGACGGGTTCCGCACCGCCCCTGCTGCGGTCCGCCTGCATCACGCGTACCTGGGCGGGCTCCTTGAGCACACCCTGACCCTCATGCAACTCGTCGATGTCATCTGCCCGATCTACCCCAAGATCAATCGTGACATCGTGATGATGGGGCTGTTCCTCCACGATCTCGGGAAGACCCGCGAGCTCTACTTCGATCGTGGGTTCGGGTACTCCGATCGCGGCGAGCTCATTGGGCACCTTGTTGAGGGGGCGATCATGCTCCACGACAAGGCCCAGCAGATGATGCGGGAGACCGGGACTCGGATGCCCGCGGGCGCTCTCACGATCCTCCAGCACATCATCATCTCGCACCACGAGAAGCCCGAGTACGGGTCCGCGAAGATGCCATCGTCGCCCGAAGCGGTTCTGGTGTCATTGATCGATAACCTCGACGCCAAGACCGTGATGGCCCTCTCCGCTGCCCGTCCGGATCGCGAAAACGCGGTCTCGCTGGGCGGGAACTTCACTGAAAAGAACTGGGCATTGGGCGTCAAGCTCTACCGCCCTGATCCGCTCGCTGAATAATCGCACTCAGCTTGACAATCATAAAACTCCCTCGAAACTCGGGGGAGTTTTTGTTTCTGCAGACGTGTCAGTTATGGCAGCAAACCACTCTTGATCGCATCCCCATAGATCTCTGAAAACTGCTGGATTGCAGTCCCAGATTTATCCGGATCGCGTTTGTATGTCACACGATGGTCTGTGATCTCATGATCCTCGTTGACAATGAGCGAGATCGCGATCTGCCTGGCATAATGCTCTTTATCCACGAGCAAATGAGCCTTAGGATCTTGATCACCTTGAAACTGAAGTAACACCCCAGCGGCGGCTTCGTGTTGTTCAATAGGTTTTGCTGACAGCTGAGTATTCACGACGGGAAAACACCATCGAACTACACAATCTGCTAAGAGAAGCAGAAGCACCATGACCATAACTAAACGATCAGCTTTGATCTTGGGTATTCGTAGCGAGTGAACTCCTGGAGTTTTTGGATACATCCTTGGGATGTACATGCCCTGCCTCCTTTCTTAAGATTTTGTAGCAGGTGCTGTGGTGATACAGCTTTGCGTTATCAACATGCCCCGGTTTTTCCATAAACGCGAACAGTTTCCGAATTCATGGGAAGATCGGAGATTCTTATCCCGACTTATTGAACTCGCCTTCCTAGGTCCCCATAACAGACAAGAAGGTGCGTTAAAACTGATTCTGCATGAGATTGACCCCGAAGCGACTCTTGCCTTGAATACAAGCTCCCAGGCATTGTGCCCGGGCCATTCACGCCGGACCGAAGACTCGGCCCCCCGGCATGGTCGCTGCGAACAACATTGCAGCACCGCAGGCGGACAACAAACACCGCCCTGCGGACGGAAGAAAGGAAGCCGATATGGCGACTTACACTGGACCCAAGGTCCGTCTCTCACGCCGCGTTGGTGTCCCCATTGCGGACATCCCCAAGCACACCTCCAAGCGTCAGCTCACCCCTCCCGGGATGCACGGGTACCGTGGGCGTCGTCTGCGTGACTACGGCATTCGTCTGCAGGAAAAGCAGAAGCTCCGTTACCACTACAACATCCTTGAGAAGCAGTTCCGCCTGACCGTGGACGAAGCGAAGCGCCGTCCGGGTAACTCGGGTGACATCCTCATGCAACTCCTCGAGCTCCGTCTCGACAACGTCATCCGTCGTATGGGCGTCGCTCGTACGATCTGGGCAGCGCGTCAGATGGTGGGTCACGGGCACGTCCTTGTGAACGGCAAGAAGGTCGACATCCCCTCCTACCGCCTCAAGGTTGGCGATACCATCTCGCTCAAGACCAAGATCCAGAAGGTCGCACGCGAGAACATGGAATCGCTCGGCGGGCATGAGGTTCCAGGGTGGATCGCGTTCAACCCGAGCGAGCTGAGCTCCAAGGTTGCGGCACTCCCGACCACGGATCAGATCCCGTTCGATGTGAACACGAACCTCATCATCGAATTCTACCGCTAATCGACATTTCAACCCTCGCGTCCGGCACGTTCAGACGCCGAGGATGAGCCAAGCGAATCCTCGGGTCCACAGCCCGAGGATTTCTTTCATCCCATCGCACTCGTTTGAGATTGGATTCACATGCTCAAGTTCATTCGCAAGTACCAGATGGTGATCCTCGTTGTTGGTGGATCATTGCTCATGGTGGTGTTCCTGCTCGAGCCCGTCCTGTCACGGCTCGCTCCGTCGCCGCTCAAGACCAAGGTCGCGACGATCAACGACGGAACCACCTTCACTCGTGGTGACATTATCCGTGCTCAATCTGCGGTCACCTTGCTCGGACGCTCGAACCCACGTGCGTTACAACCGATGAGCATGGGCGGACTCGGTATCAACGGCGAGAGCGAACGAACCGCGGCGCTGCACTGGTTGATGTTCGCGGACATTGCCAAGCGTGCGGGGCTCGTCGGCGAGGTTGGCGATGGAGCTTCGTGGATCAACGAGATCTCCGAGATTGAAGCTGTCCTGCAGGCACAAAATGAGATGCGTCAAGGTTTGCTTCAACCTGCAGATTATCAAACACGAGTCTCAGACCTCCGTGTTCAGATTGTCACGATGATCAATCGCAACGCGAACGCTGCCGCTGCGAACATGAACGGATCGATGGAGGACGTCTACCGCACACTCGCAGAAGCACGTGGGATGTACCGATTGGTGAACTCGGTGTACGCGACTCCTTCTTTCAGCGATCTCCAGGCAACAAGTGCAACCAAGGACATGTACGACGCGGTTGCGGTAAACGCAGCCGTCATCAACGCTTCACTTATCACCGATGCCATCGAAGACCCGAGCGACGAAAAACTCCAAGCGTTCTTCGATACTTACCGATCACAGGAGCCTTCCGAGAACGAGTTCGCGCTCGGGTACATGATGCCTACGCGGATCAAACTCGGGTGGATCGCGCTGAACAAGAGTGACTTTGAGAACGCGGTTGAGATCGATCGCGTCGAGATCCACAAGATCTGGAATAAGAACCGGGACGAGTATCCCGGCGATATCGCGGGTGAACGTTCCAAGATTGAATCGCAGTTCCGCGACGAGCAAGCAACTTCGATGATGGTCGAAGCGGATCGTCTGATCCGTGCTCAGGTCCTCTCGAAGACGAACAGCCTGGACAAGGTGAACGGCACATACCAGCTCCCTGAAGACTGGGCGTCTCAGGCACCCAAGCTCGACGAAATCGCGGAAGCCGTGACAACACGTCTCAATGAACAGTTTGGTCTGTCGATGCCGACGATTCAGGTGAACCTGATCGGAGATCGTTGGCTGGGTGCGAACGATATCATCTCGCTCCCAGGGATTGGTTTCTCGTCATACCGTGTCGGCTCACGTCAGCTCCCGATGTACGCGTTGCCGCAGTTCTTCCAAGAGGACGTTCCAGAGAACATTGGGCTCGACGTCCAGCCGCTGCTTCCCATTGTTGAGCAGGCCGCGACTGATGCGAGCGGGAACCGGTACTACGCGATGGTGCTCGACGTCCGCGACGCCGGTCCAGCGTCGGACATCGCAGACGTCGGGCGTGAACAGGTGGTATCGGATTACAAATCACTCATGGCATTTGAGCTGCTTAAGGCACGCAGCGACGAGCTTGCTTCGCTCATCCGTGAGAACGACAACATCGCAGCTGCGATCGATCAGGTGATGGGTATGGTCACCGACGAGAGCGCTCAGCGCCCGAGCGTGTACCGTCAGCTCCGTGTTCGTCGTAACACCATCGAGAGTGGTGGTATCTCGAACGCTGTTCCGCCAGCGCTAAACAATGATATATTCCGTGATGAAGTGTTCACCGCTGCGTCCGGGCTTGACCCATTGGTTGATCCCGAGCAGTTGAAGCAGTCCCCGATCGTGGTCTCGACCGCGCTACCTCAGTCACGTTCGTTGGCACTCTCGCTTATCTTGGCGCCGCGTCCATTAACGCAGGACGCGTTCAGAGCGAACGCTGCGGTTGCGATGCGTCAGACCGGTTCAGAGGAACTGCGTGAAGCAGGGTTCTTTGATGAGAGCCCGTTCACGTATGAGCGACTCGCAGAACGGTACGGGCTGGAGATTCTTCAGGAAGAAGAAGATGAGTAATCTGGTCACCCACCACCGACGAGTGTGACGATTTCGATGCTCATGCCTTCCTGAATAACGAATGAAGATCGTTCCCGCTTGGGGACGATTTTTTTATCGACCTCTGCGGCACAGATTGATTTCTCGAGCCCCATCTGCGCGATGAGTTGCTCGATGCTCGTGCCAACCTCGATCTCACGTTGTTCGCCGTTCACGATGCAGTTCATGCGAGAGTTTATGCACTAAACCGCTCTTGTTCATGCGGGAGTTCGCTGCGTGAATCTGAGATCATCTGGATGGCCATCTCGATTGCACTTATACATGAGCAAGCCCGTACCTCATCACGATCACCTGGGAAGACAAAGCGACGACAATCCACTCGATCTTCAGCACTCGCGACGCAGATCCACACCGTGCCAACCGGTTTTTCGGGAGAGCCGCCGTCTGGGCCTGCGATGCCTGTGATCGCGATCGCATAATTTGCATGCGTGCGGTTGATCCCGCCTTGTGCCATCTCAACGGCCGTCTGTGAACTTACCGCTCCATGCACCTCTAGCGTGGAGAATGACACCCCCACCATGCACTGTTTCAGTTCATTGCTGTAGGTGATGAATCCGCCGGGGTAGTATGAGGAACTCCCGGGAAGTGCGGTGATCGCGGCACCGACCATGCCCCCAGTACAGCTCTCCACAGTGGTGATGGAGGATTGGTTCGCAATGAGATGTGTCGCAAGGCGTCGAGAAGATTCAACGATGTCTCGCGTGAGCGTCACGACCTAACAGCCATGAGGGTGTCGAAGAGTTCGGGGATGCCCTTCGCGTGGGTTGCAACGGTTTCGACGATCGGGGTCTTCCCGGCGATATCACGCAGGTCACGGACGAGTTCGTCTTCGCCCGGGTGGTCCGCCTTGTTACAAACAAAGATATCCGCGATCTCGAGGATCCCTGCTTTGTCCATCTGGACCGCGTCGCCCATCCCGGGGGTGAGAACAACCGCGGTGTGGTCAACGTAGTCGCGGATCATCGTCTCATTCTGCCCAGCACCAACCGTCTCCACAAACAGCGTGTCGTACGCATCGTTACCCGAGCATGCCCCGCCGATGAGTTCGATTGCGTCGTTAAGCCCGTGGTAGTCTTCGCCTCGGATCGCGAGCGAGTGGTAGTAGACGTGCTCACCGATGTTGTTGAAATCAACACGGAGTCGATCGCCGAGGAGCGCGCCGTTGGTGATCGGGCTCTTCGGATCGAACGCAAGTACGGCGCAGCGCCCGATGCTCGGGTCTTTCTGAGCTCTGGTGAAGTGCTCGCGTGCGAGCTGGGCGACGAGCGTACTCTTGCCCGCACCGGGTGAGCCAGTAAGGCCGATCACACGCTTAGGGCGTCGACGCGTTGCGTCATCACGCATGGGCTTCTCGTTGTGGATCAACGAAAGATCACGTGAGAGCTGGGCGCTAGGGTGAGCAGTATCGACGCTAAGCGCGAGTGGGTGCACGGCGTCACGGACCGCGTTGACAATATCGATGAGCCCGGTCCCTGTCGGGAAGCACTGACGCACGCCCATGTCCTTGAGTTTGGGGATGTCCTCTTGCGGGAGGATGCCACCCATGAGCACAGGGATGTCGGGGCGTCCGACGTTTTTGAGGCCGTCGATGAGGTGCTTGCCCAATACCAGGTGCGAGTTGGACATCATCGATGCCGCGATAACGTCGACATCTTCATCACGTGCTGAGATCGCGAGGGATTGCGGGGTTTGCCAGAGCCCCGAGTAGATAACGTGGACCCCGGAGTCACGGAGTGCTCGGGCGATGACCTTGACGCCTCGATCGTGCCCGTCCAATCCCATCTTGCCCAGCAGTACACGAGGGCGATGATCGAGATCGGCACACCGATCGAGTTTTTCGAACGCACTGGTCGCTTCGCCGAGTTGCTGAGCCATGGAATGATCCTCGGGGGTGATCTGAAGCCGCGTCGCGTCGCGCGGGGAAGATTCTATGCAGAATCCATGCATATTCCCAACCCGCGTGCGAGCCAGATCCGGGTCTCAGGATGACCTTACAGAGGGGTATGTCTATGATTTTGACCCAACACACACACGAAACCCCGAGTTGAAGGAGCAGCGATTATGGATCACGGGATCAAGAAAGTCGGCGTCATCGGCAGCGGTCAGATGGGCGGCGGGATCGCTCAGGTCGCTGCGGTCAATGGGTTCGAAACCGTTGTCTACGACCTGTCCGCAGATGCGATCGCGAGATGCGAAGGGTTGCACGACAAACTCCTATCGCGTGCGATCGACAAAGGACGCATGAGCGAGGACGATGTCAAGGCAACCAAGGGCAACCTCACCTATGTCACGGACATGTCGTACCTCGACGACGCGGACATCGTGATCGAAGCGGTCGTTGAGGATCTTGATGTGAAGAAGAAGATCTTCTCCGGACTCGCAGAGAAGTTCACGGACAATCAGATCCTCGCATCGAACACATCCTCCATCTCGATCACAGCGCTCGCGACGAGCGTCGGCGACGCTGCGGATCGTTTCATCGGGATGCACTTCTTCAACCCAGTCCCCGTGATGAAACTCGTCGAGGTTATCAACGGCCTCGCGACGAGTGAAGAGACAACCAAGCGGACCATCGCACTTGCGGAAGCCATGGGTAAGGTCGCGGTCCCTGCGAATGATCGTGCAGGGTTTGTCTCGAACCGGATCCTGATGCCGATGATCAACGAGGCGTTCTACGCATGGATGGAAGGCGTCGCAGAACCAGAGCACATCGACGAGATCATGAAACTCGGGATGGCACATCCGATGGGGCCGCTGCGACTCGCAGATTTCATTGGTCTCGACACATGCGTGCACATCATGGACGTGCTCGCAGAAGGGTTGAACAACGATCGGTACCGCGCTTGCCCACTGCTTAAGCAGCTCGTCGTTGCAGGGCGTTTGGGAAACAAGACCGGACGCGGCGTCTTCGATTACAGCAAGTAATCCGCACAGTTCCGATTTACGCATCCTCTTATCCGAAAACAACTTCTCGCGTGTACTTGGTACACGCGTTTTTCTTTTTGCTATATGATCTGGTATGCCAACGATTGCACAACTCGAGAAACTCCTAAGTGTTGACCCTGATGACCCGTTCGTACATTACGGGATAGGGCAGGAACGCGCCAAGCTCGGGGAGCATGAACAAGCACTCGTTTGCTTTGATGAGACGCTTCGGCTCGATCCGAACTACTGCTATGCGTACTACTTCAAGGCGATCTCGCTCAAAGAACTCGGCACGCCCGGGCGTGCAATCGAGGTGATCAAGGACGGGATTGAGCACGCGAAGGGAGCAGGTGACATGAAGGCGCTGTCCGAGTTGCAGACCCTACTCAACACGATGTCATGACCCGTCGAGCGTATCGAAAACCACGCCGAGAACCGGACCCGATCCCACTCGACGGGAGTGCTTCGATTACCTCATTGCGTGCTTGCTCGGACGATCCGGTACGGGTTTCTATTCGTGTGAACAGGCAACGCGTTGGGCGTGTGCTCATTGAAACCAAAGCGAAGCACCAGCTGGAGGTCGGGACGCAATGGACAGAACAACTCGCGGAATCACTTCGCGAAGAGCTCGATCGAGGAAATGCATATCGAGCAGCGATCAGGATTCTGACGAAACGAGCAAAGTCGAGCGGCGAACTCCGACGCAAACTCCGTGAGTACAAGTACGAAACGAACGCGATCGAGTGGAGCATCGATCGACTCATCGAGCTCGGCGTCCTCAACGATGAGGAGTACGCGCGGATGGTTGTCCGATCACAACTGAACAGGAAACCCGCCGGGCGTCGATTGCTTTCCGGGAAACTCCGAGAGAAGGGGATCGACCAGACTGTCTGTGATCGGGTGCTTGATGAGATGCTTGAGGACCGTGACACGATCGAAGATGCCCGGAAGCTTGCTCAACAGGCAGCTCGTTCGATCTCGGATCGATACGAGCCCGAGGTTCGTGTCCGACGGATTACGGGACGTTTGGCGCGTCGTGGGTATGACTTTGATGTCATCCGGCATGTCATGGACGAGCTCGATCTCAACTCGCAAAAGTGAAAAAACTCACCGAATGGGTGAGTCTTTCAATGACCCCAGCGGGATTTGAACCCGCGTTACCAGGATGAAAACCTGGTGTCCTGGACCAGGCTAGACGATGGGGCCAGGGGGTGGTTGGATTAAAAAGGCCGAGCACCCGTTCGGATACTCGGCAATGACCCCAGCGGGATTCGAACCCGCGTTACCAGGATGAAAACCTGGTGTCCTGGACCTGACTAGACGATGGGGCCAGAACAATGGTCAGGCGGGATTTTACCCCGCACTCACGTTGCGTCAAGTGATTTGACAGAGTTCAATGACGGATCGTGGCAGGTTCTTCACGTTTCGCGACCTGATACAGGTGGGTGTACGCGAGGATGTAGGCTGCGGACTCTGTTTGGGCGGTGACAGATTCCCATGCGTGACCGGAAACGTGCCAGGCGAGCGTGCAATGGTTTTCGCTCTGCTCAGATCGCTTGATAAGGTCCGCCCCCTGCTTTGTGAACTCCGTACGGATCGCATCCGGAGCTGGGTACCAGCGTTGATCAGGGGATTGGAGGCAATGATCGTTCTGGGTGGGCCACCACCCAGCTGCATACAACCCGTCGAGTGCGAAATCGAGCTCAGACATGGGTACCTCGCTGTGCTCACGCTACCAGAATCGAATGGGTATGTCATCGGACTCTTCCGGGATTCTTCATGAATCCAGGATGAATCGGCAAGATTTGCTTGGATGTTCGTTATTCGGCCTGTATGCCCGGCATCACGACGAGCACGAGCAGGTCATACATGAGATGCGCCCCCACGGCAATCCCGAACCCGCGTGCGAGAAAAAGGACGCCGAAATACGCCCCGGCAATTGTGTAGAAGATCCCGAGGCGCCAGTTGATGCCCCCGGCTTGGGCGACGGCATCGTGATGCCAAGCGAATGCGATCGCGGAGAGCGCGACGGCAATGACAACCCCGGTTTTGTGCGCAAATCCAAGAACGTCCGTGACGACAAAGTGAAGCAACGTGATCAGCACAAGACGGAACAACATTTCCTCATACAACCCCGCACCAAACGCGAGATACATCCCCTCCAAAGTATTCTGGAGTTCTGAGGATGGTACAACCTGCTCAATGCTCTGGACCATCATCGCGGGTGAGAATGAGGACAGGACGATGGCCACGACGACGAGCGGGCCGGTGAGGAATGCGGACTCCGCGATCATCGCGAGGAGCACCCCTGGGTAGATCGTCCACTTCGCATTGCTCAGGAGATGCTGGATCAACAGGGTCACGACGAGGGCGATCGCAGGAAGATGGAGACCGAGGACACCAAAGAGATCGAAGAACCGAACAAGCATGTCTTGGGCTTCGAGTGTTTCAGAGACCCCGTCGCCGATGATGCCGGTTGAACCGAGCTCGTAGAAAATGATGAATGGGAGCAAGAAGAGCAGCGTGTGCCAGGGACGTGCAGAGATATTGAAGTATCCGCCCCGCGCGAGCGGAAGTGTTGCCCCGCCCGATTGGGTTGGAAGGATCGCGGGTTGGGATCGATTCTGCTTTGACATGCCCCGGACGTCAGTTAGTCATCGAGATGCGAATAAAAACCCGGCACATTGACCGGGTTCATATCGTATCGTGTGATTCGATTGAGTGCTTGATTAGCTGTTGGACATTGCCTTGAGACGCGCGTTCATGCGGCTCTTGCGGCGGGATGCCTGGTTGGAGTGGATCACTCCCTTGGCAGCGGTGCGATCAACGATCTTGGAAGCTTCGCGGTACGCGGTGGTTGCTTCATCGACGCTGCCTTGTGCGACGGCCTGATCAAATGCCTTGATCGCACCGCGCATGGACTTCATGCGCCAACGGTTGCGAGCACGGGCGGTGACGTTCTGGCGGATTCGCTTTTTGGCAGAGTTTGAGTGAGCCATGTATCGTTGTTCCTCTATCAAGCACAAGCCGGGCATCCAACCCAGCGGGAAGATATTGTTGCCTGTTCATGGAAGAAATCAACCTCAGCGAGCGATAGAACTTGCCATCTGGGGTGATGATGCTTATTCTTACCCCTCAATAGCCGCTTTGGCGGCCAGACAATGCGGGCGTAGCTCAATTGGATAGAGCACCTGACTACGGATCAGGAGGTTGAGGGTTCGAATCCTTCCGCCCGTGTTTGAGAAGCCTCGGTTATCCGGGGCTTTTTTATTTTGAATATTTCTAATTTGTTAGGGCATAAGAGCGCCTGCCATTCTTCCCCTATCCTTCACCTGATGCCAGAGTTTCAGATCATCTGGACGAGTGAACGCTCGGTGTGGATTGAGTTGGGTGACTCGTTAAGCATGCGAACTGTCCCAGCAAGTATCAACGAAACGCTCACCCACAGAACAGAACTCCCCGTCAGGTCTATCACCCCAGTTGGTACTGGATTACTCGTCGAGTTTTCGCAGGGTGAACATGCGCTGCCAGATGAGGGCACGATCTCACGTTTTCTCTGTGACGCACTGTCAGATGCCACTGATGGCACACCGCCTCGAGAACACCTGATCAGAGTGTGCTATGACGAACGCGTCGCTCCGGATCTTGCCGCAGTAGCAGAACAGTGCGGGTTGAGTTGTAAGCAGGTCATTGAAACACACCAATCAGAGTCATATCTGGTTGATTCGATCGGGTACGCACCAGGATTTGGGTATTTGAAATCACTCGACTCTCGTCTTCAAGTACCCAGACGTCCTACGCCTCGCACGCAGGTTCCCGCAGGGAGTATTGGGATTGCCGATCGTTTCACCGCGGTGTATCCCTCCGTAACACCGGGCGGGTGGAACCTGATTGGTCGAACAACCCAGGTGATGTTCGATGCACGAAGAGCAGAACCGTGTGTGTTTCGTTTGGGTGACTCGGTGCGATTTGAATCGATTCCGTACGACGAGTTTGAATCGATGAGGGAAGATGAATGAGTTTCATCCATGTCATCAAATCCGGTATGCAAAGCAGCGTGCAGGACCTTGGACGGCACGGTTATCGCCACGCGGGGGTGCCTTCGTGTGGAGTATTTGATCGCGATGCGCACCTACTCGGGAACCTCCTCCTTGGGAATGACCCCAACGATGCATCGATCGAGATGACACTGGACGGCGGATCGTTCGAGGTACAGGGTGAGTGCTGGATCTGTCTGAGTGGCGCCCCTATGAGGCATGCGCAGATACTCACAAATGATCGGGTCATTCCCATCCCGCATCTGCGGCCTGTGCGAGTTGAAGATCGCAGCCGTGTGCAGATCGGACCGATTGAAGATGGGATGCGGGGATACATCTGTATCGCGGGAGGCGTGAGCACGGAGAGAGTGCTCGGCAGCCGATCATCGCTCGTATCCAACCCAAACGCAGGACTTGGACAGGCACTCCGGACAGGCGCCACCCTCCCGATTGGGAAACACACGGGATCGATCGAAGAGAAAATTGAGATCCATGCACGACGAGCCTCGGACGCACCTATCCGGATCGTGAAGAGTCATCACACGTCGCAGTTCAGTGATATGCAAATCCAGCAACTCGCCGATGGAGCGTTCTGCGTCTCGACGCGGAGTAATCGTACAGGGATTCGGCTGGATGAGCACTCGATACAGGGGCCGCTTCCTGAGCTTCGTCAGAGTGTCGGAACCCTTCCAGGATACATCCAGATCCCTCCGGATGGGAATCCGATTATCCTCGGTGTTGATGGGCCGGTGACGGGTGGGTATCCAGTCATCGGGTGCGTGATTGAAGCGGATCTCGGAAGGGTTGCTCAACTCCGCCCGAATACTCGCGTGCGTTTCAAGTTGATCGATCGGGAAGACCCGGTCGCATGCCCAGCAAAGAGTAAAGTGTAATACATGAGCAAGGTCTACCTTGGTTGCGATACTGGTGAGGCAAGCGACTATACAGCTCGCGTGATCGAAGATGCGTTGATGGATGTCGTGGATGCGGTCAGTATCGCATGTGGTGGGCATGCGGGCGACTCAGACTCGATGCGTCGAGTCTTGAACCTTGCGAGAGAGAGAAACTTGCTCGTGGGAGCGCACCCCTCGTACCCGGATCGTGAGCACTTTGGACGTCGGCCAATAGACATTGATCGTGTCGCGCTCGGTCACTCGATCACGAATCAGCTAGATTCACTCAGGGATATTGCAGAAACGTTGGGTGTTCAAGTTTCGTATGTCAAAGCACACGGCGCGTTGTATCACGCTCTTGCACAGGCCCCTGATATGAGTGTGTGGTTCTGGGAGCATTGTGAACAGGTGCTTCCTAACGTGCGGGTGGTCCTACCCATTGGATGCCCGTCTCTTCGTGTGTTTCAATCGCGGGGCATACCTGTTCTTCCTGAGGGATTTTGTGATCGGCGATATCGATCCGATGGAACACTTGTGCCTCGGGAGTGCCATGACGCGATGATTAACGATCCGGCGCAAGCTGCAACTCAAGCTGCACAACTTATGAAGGAAGTCGGGTGTGAACTGCTCTGTGTCCATTCCGACTCAGATCATGCGCTCCTGATCGCCAAAGCAGTTTGTGAAATGCTCGATTCACGTTGAAGTTATTCAGGGATGCTTTTGCCGTGCGGGTCAACCTGAGGCCCGGCGGGTGGCGTGGGCGAGATGTGCTCGAGTCGTTCCGCTGGATCGTGGACATGATCCGGAGCAAGGCCCGCTTGATCAACGAGGTAGTGTTCCCAGAGACGGTGACGACGGATAATCTCCTGGGCTGCTTTCGTCCCTTCTTCCGTCAGTGTGTATGCGTCGCCTACAAGTTGGATTCGCTGGTTTCGGATCGCTCGTTTGAGAAGTGATTCGGGGTTCGATCGCATGATCGCGTCGGCGATCTCATCCATGCTCATCGTAGGTTGCCCTTGTTCGACCCTTCTGTACATCGTTGCGAACAGGTCGTCCATTGCGACGCGTGACGACATCCGTGCTCGGCGGATGACACGGGAAAGTACGCCGTGCGTTGGAGAGAAGAAAATCGTGAGTGCGAGGAAGATCCCGGAAATGACGGTGATCGTACCAGCTGCGTTCACGGTATCGCGATCAATCCATCCGGGAATGATGGTCGCAGCAAAGTACCCCACCACCGCGGTCAAGAGTGAGACAATGAGCGAGACGAGAATCTGTGATTTGAGTCGATCGGTGAGCAATCGTGCTGTCGCAGGTGGGCAGATAAGCATCGCGATCACGAGGATCGAACCGACGGCCTCAAAGCTGGCAACGGTCGCGGCAGCGACAAAGACCATGAGCAGGTAATGCAAGATTGTTGAGTTAAACCCGAGGGTTGTGGCCAGGGCAGAATCATATGCGGCGAGACGGAGCTCTTTGAAGAGCGCGATAACGAATGCCAGTGCGAGAACAAGCATAATCGCAAGGGTTGTGACCTGCCTTGGCATCGCCTGAAGTGTGTTGATGCTCCAAATTCCAGAGACTGTAGTTGGAGCACTGAACCATACAAGGGTTTCAAGTTGCCCATGCAGCACGCAGTCCGCATCAAGATCAACGTGGCGTACCGCAGCCTGTTCAATAAGCAGTACACCCAGCGCGAAGAGAATGGAGAACACAACCCCCATCGCGGCGCCGGGTTCGACCTTGCCGAAGCGTTTGACGAACTCAACGAGGATCACGGTCACAACACCCGCGATCGTCGCACCGGTGAGCATGACAAACGGGGAGCGGGTCGATGCAATGAGGAAAGCGATGACCAGTCCGGGTAGGACGCTGTGTGAGATTGCGTCTCCCATCATGCTCTGCTTGCGGAGAAGTAAAAAGTTGCCCAGCAAACCGCAGCAGAGCGCCGCAAGCGAGGCTGCGAGCAAGGGGAATAAATCAAGAGCGGGATCGAAGTACATCACGCTCCTCCCTGAGCTTGCGGAAGCTGAATGCCTCGATAGCGGAGCGCCGACTCGAGTTCTTTCACCAGTGATTCCGAGAGGACATGCTCAACCAAGTCAACGGACCAGTCGACGTGGGACGGTGCGATGTCCGCATAGCTCACGAGGTATTGCTCCCAGAGAGCGTGGTTACGAGCGACCCTCGCACCGCGATTCTTGCCTGTGTTTGTTACCTCGTAACATCCTTTACGGGATACCTTGAGCATTCCGTCACGTTTTAGATGATGACGGACGAGCGCACGGAGTGGCCCGGACCACCCCTGCTCCTTGGCAATCGAGTTGAGTGTCTTGGCATCCAACTCGATAGAGTTGGTCTCAAATGCGTACTCGAGCAGATGATCGCCCGCGATCTTCAATCGCATGTGGTATCGGCGAATGACATGAGCAATCACGCCTCGCTTTGGTGCGAGGAGCATACTCAGGACGAACACAACACCGGCCGTGAGGACGATGACTGCACCAGCGGGTTTACGCGGGAAGAGCGCAGAGATGACCGCTCCGAGGTAACCGCTGAGCACGCCGATGAATCCTGAAACGAGAACAAGCATCGCCAATCGATCTGTCCAGAACCGAGCAGCGACAGGTGGGATGATGAGCATTGAAACGACGAGGATGATTCCAACCGCTTGCAGCCCCGCAACGGTCACGAGGACGACCAACCCCATCATGAGCAAGTCGATCAATCCGATCGGCCAACCGTCGACTCGCGCGAACGAGTCATTGAAACAAACGATTGTGAACTCTTTGAGGAAGAGCAGTGTGGCGACGAACGCGGTGAGTGCGATCAATCCCATGAGCACCACGTCTCCGACCCGCATTGTTGCAGCTTGCCCATAGATGAAGTGGTTGAGCCCACCTGATTGACTTGGAGCGTTTTTTTGGATGTAGCTCAGAAGAACAATCCCCGCGCCAAAGAACACACTTAGCACAATTCCGATCGCAGCATCCTCTCGCAATCGCGTGTGGCGCAGGATGAGTTGCACACAGACAACGCCGAGAATGCCACTCAGGCTTGCACCAAGCAGAAGTATCGGGAGGGACTTTGATTCGAAACCCAAGACACCAGCGAACAGGAATGCGAGCGTGATACCGGGGAGCGTTGCGTGGCTCAGGGCATCGGTCATCAGCGAGCGTTTGCGCAGGAGTGCAAACACCCCGATGATCCCTGCTGCGAGCCCGAGCAGCGCCGTCCCGGCGATGACCATACTCGTGTTGTACCCCGCTTGGAATGTCAGGGTCTCAAAAACTTCACCAAATGAAGGCAACTCATCCGTGACTTCCTGAATGGATTGAGGCGTATAGGTCTGGAACAAAATGGGTGCGTGAAAGAGCATCCTTGATTAGACACCTGAACCGGTTCGCGCAAGGGCTTCTGCGGCTTCGGAGAGCAGCGTGAGACGACCGCCGTATGTTTTATGGAGATTCTCTTTCGTGAAAACTTCTTTCACTGGCCCTGATGCAACGACGCGCATGTTGAGCAGGATCACCTCATCGAAGTAATCGGGCACCGTTTGCAAATCATGGTGGACAACGATGACGGTTTTGCCTTTGCTCTTGAGTTCTCGAAGGACTTGGATGATCGCTCGCTCAGTCGCGGCATCAACCCCTGCGAAGGGCTCATCCATGAAGTACAGTTCTGCTTCCTGCGCGAGTGCTCGGGCGAGGAACACGCGTTGTTGTTGACCGCCTGAGAGTTGGCTGATCTGACGAGAAGCGAAATCACGCATTCCGACAAGATCGAGGCAGTTCAGCGCAGCGTCTTTGTGCTTGCGCGTGACGGGTTTGCACCACCCGATTTTTCTGTACCGTCCCATGCAGACCACATCCAGGGCGGACACAGGGAAATCCCAATCGACGCTCTCGCGTTGCGGAACATATCCGATGCGGGGGCGAGCCTTGCGATAGGGTTGCCCCCAGAACTCAACGAGCCCGGATGCTATGGGGATGAGACCCAGACATGACTTGATAAACGTGCTCTTGCCTGCGCCGTTCGGACCAACGATCGCGATGAGTTGGTTCGATGGGGCATCGTAATCAACATCCCAGAGAACTGGCTTTTTGTGATACGCGACCGTCATCGCGTGCACGGACAAAGGACTCTCCGGGGAGTGCTCGGGATAAGCGGCGAGCCCCGCGTGCTTCGTGGGTGTATGAGCGGATGCCGGCGTCACTGTGCGAGCTTTCCGTTCATGCCACGCTCCGGCGCTTTGCCACCGAGCGCACGAGCAATTGCGGTGACGTTGTGATCGATCATGCCGATGTATGTTCCCTCGTATGTGCCCGATTCGCCCATCGCGTCGCTGAAGAGTTTGCCTCCGATGACCACCTCGTGCCCACGAGCTTTGGCACCCGCGATCAACGCTCTGATGTTGCGTTCCGAGACGGTAGATTCCACGAAGACGGCACGGATCTTGCGATCGACGAGTAGATCCACAAGTTGCTCGATATCACGAACCCCGGCTTCAGACTCGGTGGAGAGCCCTTGAATCCCGATCACTTCGTACCCGTACCGACGTCCGAAGTAGTTGAATGCATCGTGGGCTGTCACCAGCACGCGTTGCTCTCGGGGGACTGAAGTAAGAACGCGCTCAGCATAAGCGTCGAGATTTTGAAGTTGCTCGGCGTAGGACTTGCGATTGGTCCGGTAGACATCCTCGCCTTGTGGATCATACAAACCCAGTTTCTCTTTGATCACTTCCGCAGCAGCGATCCATGCAAGCGGATCCATCCACACGTGCGGGTCATAGAGCCCCTCGAACTCTTCAGGTTCAAGCAGGAGGTCTCCCTCATTGAGGAGTTCTGTAACCGCGTAAACTTTCTTGCCACCAGTTGCGGCACGAATGAGTGCGTCAGCCATTTTGCCTTCGAGAAGTAATCCGTTGTAGAAGATCACATCAGCACGCATGAGCTGACGGATATCTGACCGAGTTGGTTTGTAGAGATGCGGATCGACACCAGTTCCCATCAGTCCGATGACCTCTGCCCGATCACCCGCGATGTGACGAGTGACATCCTCGATCATCCCCACCGTTGTCACGATGGTGTACTTCTCCCCGTCTGCAGCATGCACGGAAGATGTCGTCCATGTGAGCATAAGGGAGAGCGAGATCAATATACCTTTGAGTTGGTGCATGTGAGAAATCCTTTGGCTACCGCCATTTTGTAGCACTGACTACATTATTGTACCCATAGCTACACTTTCTGTCAAGGCAGCCTGTTCGCCGTACCCGAATCAGGTGTTCTTGTTTACAAATGCCTCAAACTTCTTGAGTGTTTCCGGGGAAACATGATGCTCAATCCCCTCAGTATCCACAGCGGCAACTGCCTCCGGGACACCCATCGCGAGCAGAAACTGGAAAACAATTTCATGACGTTCTCGGCACTCATCTGCGAGTCGAGCACCCTTCGCGGTGAGTTCGATCGGCTTGTACGGCTCAGTCTCGATCAAACCATCACGTTCGAGTCTCTGTACTGTCCGGACAACGGTGACGTGCGTGACTCCGAAACGTTGAGCAAGGTCACGAACTCGGCAGGACCCGAGTTCTGCGATCACTTCCGCGATCGCTTCCACGTAGTCCTCCGCGATCTCAGAAGCATGATCCGTCCGCGTTCTTCTAAATGGTTTGCTCTCGGGTGACTTGGTCACGCGTTGTATCTCCTGGGTTTGGGTTCGAGTGAGAACTTTAGCCTTGTTGATACCATGAGAAAATGCCGGGTTAGCCCGGCCCAATGAGATGGAGTCAGGTTGAATCAGGGGCACCCCTTTAAGTATGCGTTGAGGAAGGCGCTGACATCGAAGAAGTTGAATGCTCCATCACCGATAAAATCCACGATGGTATCAGCGCCGCACACAAACGCGACGTCCTTCATCGAAATCTCAAACCTAGCAATATCCTCATCTAATCTTCTGGGATTCCCAATATCCTCGATTTGGGGCTCGCATTTTCCATCCACAACGCAGGCGTTATGTACATCAATCACGAAGACCTCGACTCCGCGAATCATTTGCTTCGAAAGGCATGGGAGATGAGTGCGGGGTTGCTGCCTGAGCATCACTGGATCGCTGCTCAGTTCAGAACCAAGTACGCGGAATGCCTGATGCTCCAGGACCAGTGTACGAATGTAGAGTCCATACTGGAGCAATACTACCCGGCACTCGTACGCTCACTTGGAGAGGATCATCGGTGATCATTGCATGCCTGATCGCTTCTCACCCAACTTGAAGATACTCAGTAGGATTGAAAAACGCCTACCCATACGGGAAGGCGTGTGGTCGAATGGGCGTAACAGGACTCGAACCTGTGACCTCTGCCATGTGACGGCAGCGCTCTAGCCAACTGAGCTATACGCCCAAATGCGGCTTAAAGCATAGGTCAATTTCTTGTGGAACTCAAGACTCGCGCGAAGGCATCAGTTCTTTTTGAGGCCTTCACGGATTTCCTTGCCTGAGCTATGCCGGAGGGTAACGGTAAAGTCTTGACCATTGATACTCATGACTTTCCAGCCTGATTCAAGGACATCTCCCACACGATGGGGTTTGCCATTGATGATGGCGAGTGGGTTCTTCGGATGAGGTAGAATCGATGTGATACTCACGGTTGGAACAGGCTCTTGACGCGGCCTTTGTACGACGGGTTCAGGGATATCAGCATAGAAGGACTGATCGATAGTCACAACTGATTCTGAATAAAGCGGAGAGAGGATCGCGTTACTAGTAACATCCTCAAAATCAGGTTCATTAAAGCTGAAATCATCGACAGCATGAGGTTCACTCATTGCTGGAGTTACTCCAGCGTTTACTGTGCGTGTCATACCCCCAAGAAACTGCGATCCGAATACGCAAAGAGCAGGAAACATGACACCCGCTGTGAGAAGGATTTTGGATTGATCGATACTCATGAACCTTCCCCTTGACTCTGACTCATTCCTGGTTTCTCAAGTTCTTCCACAAGCATTGTTTTCAGGATTGATGGGTACTCAGTGAGTTCTAGCAGCGAAATTGTCATACTGACTCGGGCTTCGTTTTCTCCGGCTGGAACCATACGAAAATCGGTCACCGATAACCTTCGATCACTGCTTTGGATATCACTGAGAAGCGATACGAAGCCGCTGAACGCTCCGCGGCATTCGATTCGGTACTCCTTAAGCAGTGCTTCTGCCTGAGTGAGCCCTTCACCTAAGCCCTGCTTTGTCACAGAGGAGCGGATTGGTTCAACCCGAGTTATGGTAAGGCCGCGCGCACTCGCTAGCCTTAAAAACTGTTGTTGATCCTGATTTCCTTTACTCGCGTCCAGATCGAGCAGAATCTTGTCTCTTGACTCTGCAGTATCTCGAGCACGTTCTGTGAGGGAATCTTGCTCCTCGACGAGAACCTGCTCTCCTTGCTGAAGGTACAAACTTCGCTTGCTTTGCTCATCTTTCATCTCAGTAGCTTCCGCAAGCTTTGGTCGAACCAGTGCAAAGTTTGCTGCTCCAACAAGTAGACCGACAACCGCGATCCTCACAGCTGCATTTTTCGTGATATCACTGTTCATGGTTGGATCCAGTCTGCAGGTTCAGTGTTAAACTGAGCGAGAGATACGTAAGGAGACACTCGGGAATCCAGCTCAACAGACAACACGAACTGAACCCCCCAATCATCGAGGTTTTCATCGCTATTCGGCACACCGAGACTGATTCTGCTCGTGGCACCGAGCTTTACTGATTGGACCTTCTCAAGTGTGTTCAGTTCATTCACAAAGTGTTCAAGCACCTGACCGGGATTTTTATCACCCAAGGTAACACTGTAGCCATTCATTCTGAGTTCTGGCTGATCGCCATCGAACTCACCACGGACCTCCTGAATCCGAACGCCCTCTCCAGTCAAGCTCGAAAGTTGCGCGAGAAGATGTTCCCAGTTTGCACGGTCCTTTGTATGGCTCGTAACCATCTTCGAGATAGTTGACAAGATTTTTTGAGCTTGTTCAACTTCCTTCGCGGTTTCTTCAAATGCGATGACCTGCTCGTATCGCACTACATCTCGATTCATTTGTGTTTGGATTTCATTGATTTGCTTCTGCGCGAGCATGTACTGCCCACCCATCACTAGTCCAGCGAATGCGACTCCAGCTGCGAGTGCTTTCTTGAGCTCCCCTTGGAACAGTGTCTCCTCTGCAAGACGAGGGAGCAACATAGGGATGCCTTTAGAAAGCTTCAAGAGTGCCAACTCTGTTGAACCTACTGATCCCGCGTTACTCGGATCGTATTGATCTGTTCCAGATGCACAGACGACATGAAGATCTACATGTTCACCGATTGCCTTGGTAATTGAGGGAATCGCAGCACCAGGCCCCACCACTGTGAGCTTGCTGAGTTCTGATGTTTTATCAATACCGAATCTGATGGTCTGTTTTAGATCAATACCGATTCGTTGTAGCGCTGGTGCCATTCGCGGAAGCACACTCGATCGAAGTTCTAGATCTCCCGCCTGTTTAACCTGAAAGGGTATACCATGCTCAAATAGATAGGACTGAGCCTGAGAATCAACACTCGTGTTTGAGAGAGAATCCTCCTTAAGCTGTTCTGAGATAGCTTGTCGGTAGGAATCAACGAGAGACTCATATCCGAAGTCTGCTGGCCGAACGAGTTTGAGTTCGCCGGATTCAGTGGCATGACTGATCACGCTACAATGCTTGTCCAGATAGAAGACCGCAGTGTCACCAGGCTCGGCGATTGCTTGTTCTGACGCTGCGATCACAGACACGACACTCGATGGAATCATGCCTGTAACACGCACCCCACACCGGGTCAGCCACGCATAAAACGCCCGCAGTGTGTCGTCGCGATCGGAGTATGCAAAGAGAAGATTCCCTACTCCGTCATTGCCGGCATGCCCGAGTTCACAAACACTGACAGCTGCATCGACACCAACGGTTTCTCGTATTTTCGAGCGAGTTGCTTCTCGCGCATATGCCCCACCCTGCTCCGTAGAGTTGATTTGCGAAGTCAGTGTCGGAGAGTGATACAGGAGGACGGCTCCGTGTCGAGTAGAGAATGAGAACCGCGAGAGCAGCTGACGAAGAGGTTGATCCAGATGCATCAACCCGTCACTCCAGAGTGTCTTCCAGTTGGACGGATCAAGACTCGTCGTTTCCGTCTGGAGCACTCTGCCCCGACGCACAGCAATCGCACTTAAGTGCGTCGGTGATAGCGAGATGATAAATCCATTGTGTATCGTCATGTATAGCCCCTCGAACACGGTTTCTGACACTGTAATATCGTTCCAAAAGACCACCAACTTAGGGCATATACTGAACTACAACTGTGACCAAGAGGTTATTGGGCCGTCAACTGGATACGCCTGATTGCATCACCGCTCGCACCTTCAACGATCGCATCTGAATCCTCGTCCGGTAACTGGACGAACTGAACTGTTTGACCATTCAGGTGAATAGTTGAGCCAACTTCTGGCATATCGGCATTGCCCATCACTGCGTTCATGATGATGAATGCACCACTCTCAGCTGCATAAAACGCTCGTGTTGTCTCGACACGGAGCATGGCTATCTCTGACTCGTTACGTACGGGACGAATTGATCCCGCAACAACGAGTGACAAGCACGCCATGACGACAACTATTACGACAAGGATTATGCCTCGTCGATTCCGGTGTTTATGAGATCGCGTCATCAAGCCCCCTCCTGACCAATCCAGACACGAGGATGAACGATAACAGACATCTCAAGCTGTCCACTTGTAACTGTGACGACGAATCGATGGGTCGAGCCTGGTGATGCAATCGTATTGACTACGCCATCGTCACCCAGGTATTGCACAACGACATCATCTACATCACTGCAGAGAGGGACTGGGTTCATATCCGGAATCAAGAGCATGATTCTGCGATTCTCGAGATAAAAACCGTTGCCATCGCTGAACTCAAGCGTGCTGCTCGTCGCTTGCGAAACGCCAATCCCGGAGTCCCCTTCCCCTATCGGCGCTTCCCGGATCATTCGCGAAATGCGATCGAGTGCGTTCGCAACGTGCTCTGTGCGCGTCCGAATATCCCGAGTAGTCGTATATGATTCCGATGCGGAAGAAATTACGGGCAAGAGAACCGCACTGATGATGCTCATAACAAGAACCGCAGCCAGCAGTTCGAGCAACGTAAATCCACGCTTGGATGGAGGCGTCATTACACTCATAATGCTGAAACCATCGTGCTGACAGGGACAACGTAGCTGCTTGTACTCGCAGCTGGGAAAGTTACTCGAACGGTAATCACTCGAAAAACGTTCTCATCAGCATCCCCTGAAACAGCTCCGTCCGATGCAACGAGTGCACCGATATCAACACTGTAACTGAGACCGGCATCGAGATAAGGTTCGATCAAGGGTTCGATCCGGTCATGAAAACCCGTGTTCGGAGTCTCGAAGTACACTGCCTCATTCGTGAGCGCATCAAATCCCAATCCCTCAGCGTTGCTATCTATGTCAGCCGTGACCATCTCAATCACACTCATCGCGAGCATTGTGGCTCGGGTGGTGTTGATTGCATCAGCACGCCCCGCGCCCGCGTCTTCTAACAGGTTGAGCGTGGGAGGAACAGCGATCGCGAGCACCATGACCGCGATCACGACCTCGATGAGCGAGAATGCCCTTGCAAGCTTAGTTTTATGCGTGAGACACACGATTACTGCACCTCCACAAAGCCCGAGTGAGGATGAACAAGGATGGTTTCCGAGGAAGACATCTCAATCTCAACCGGTGCATCATTGAGAGATTGGAACGCACCAAACTGATCTCGCGTATGCGGAGCCCCCTCGTAATCGAACCAGATCATCCCAGATCCACTCGAACCATCACCATGAAGCAAGCCTTCGAGTGTCACTCCGGAGTACATTGCGCTAATGAACACTCTTCGCTGTCTACCAGTGAGCGGATCGGTCAAGATCTGCACTCCACCCGTCTCCGCGACGCGGACCATTGAAAGAGAAGAGAGTTGTAACCCAACGCCCACTCCAACTGGCTCACCCGATGCAAGCGCGCGCGCTCTCGCTACATCGATGAAGCGAATGACCTCATCGCGTGCCGCCCCCTCACGCATGAGTTGAACGTTGCCCATCGCGGGTAGCACGGTCACGCTGACAATACTCATCAAAAGGACAA